>Ga0075030_100001039_pt1 | contig 24991 bp, 25 predicted proteins | sample LitLauG_LLR_2012_FD_71393 | JGI IMG/M metagenome (GOLD analysis project Ga0075030, IMG submission 71393) | Freshwater sediment microbial communities from Pennsylvania, USA - Little Laurel Run_MetaG_LLR_2012 | ecosystem: Environmental > Aquatic > Freshwater > Creek > Sediment | place: USA...
CCAACTGCACCAACATCCACGGCGGCCCCACCGGCGCGCTCGCGCACGGCGAATCCGCCTCCTGGACCTGCGAACACACGCTCACCGCCAACGGCGACTACCAGAACGCCGCGATCGCCACCGGCAACAGGGAACCGAAGGAATCGAACAAGGTGATCGTCGAAGTGCCGGCCGAAGGCTTCACGATCAAGAAGGAACAGAAGCTCGCGGGCAAAGGCGAATACACCACTGCGAAGCTGACGGCGCAGGTCGGCGAAACCGTCGACTACCTGATAACGGTCGAGAACACCGGCGAAGCGCCGCAAACCTTCGCACCGCTCAGCGATGCCAACTGCACGAACATCCAGGGCGGGCCGACCGGTGCCCTGAAGCACGGCGAAAAGGCATCGTGGACGTGCGAACACACGCTCACCGCGATGGGCATGTGGGAAAACGTGGCCACCGCGGAAGGCAACAAGGAACCGAAGAAGTCCAACCCCGTGACGGTGGAAGCCGCGGCCATCCTGGTCAAACCGGAATGCAGGATCTCCGAGAGCGTGCTCACCCTGCACGGCGCCGGCGGGTCCAAGCGCAAGGCCTTCAACGTGCAGATGCCATCGCTCGGCATCGCACAGATCACCTTCTACCTGGACGGCAAGAAGCTCACGACGCTGACGGCGGCACAGGCGAAGAACGGCCAGTTCACGATCAAGATCAACCCGCGCAAGCTCTCCTACGGAGCCCACAAGGTCTCGATCACGACGGTCATGACCGACTCGGCGTGCCCGAACCTCGCGCGTGAGGCCGTGTTCGTGCACCCGCGTCAGGCGAAGATCAAGCCGAAGTTCACCGGCTGAGCGAAGGCGCGGACGGGGGCCCGCGGCCGATAGCATTGGCCGCGTGCCGGACCGTCTGCACTTCACCGACTCCGACGAGGCCAACGAGCTCATCGCGGGCGATCCGCTCGCGCTGCTTATCGGCTTCGCGCTCGACCAGCAGGTGAGCGTCCAGAAGGCTTTCAGCGGCCCGCTCGCGCTGCGCGAACGGCTCGGCACGCTCGACGCCGCCGCGGTCGCGGGCGCCGACCTCGAGCCGGTCTTCCGCGCCAAACCTGCGATCCATCGCTTCCCCGGCGCGATGGCCAAGCGCGTGCACGACCTCTGCGTGCACGTGCTCGAGCACTACGACGGCGACGCCTCGCGCGTATGGTCGGGCGCACGCGACGCTGCGCAGCTGCGCGCCAACATCGAGGGCCTGCCCGGCTTCGGCGACATGAAGGTGAAGTCGCTCGCGGCGGTGCTCGCCAAGCGCTACGGGGTGAAGGCCGCCAAAGAGCTGATGCCGCCGCACCCCACCCTCGGGGACGTCGACTCCGCGCAGGCGCTCACCGACTACCAGGCCGCCAAGCGCGAGCACAAGGCGCAGTGGAGCAAGATGAAGAACGCCGGCGCCTGAGCATCGGCCTCAACGACGGCCTCCGCTCAAGGCGCGGGCGTTGGTTGTGGCCCATGCCCCCTTCGGGCACGGGCCACAACCGCCTTCAACTGCTACGCGCTTCTGTTACAGGTGTTGGTCTTGCCCGCCGCCGCTTCGTTTTCGGCGCCGGCGATCGTCGGGTAGTCGTTGTGCAGTTCACAGCTCCCACCCGCGCTGTTGGCCGTCAGCGTGCTGCTGAAGCTCCAGCTGTTGTTGTTGACCTGGATGTTCGCGCCCGCGGTGTTTTCGGTCACGGTCACCTTCGACGCGTTGTTGTGTACCTGGAGGCTGCCCGTGACCTTGTCGCGGCCCACCGTGAGGGGGACCGAGTTGTTGTTCACCTGCAGGTTGCCGCCGACAGTCAGCCCCGGTTCATCGACGCAGCCGCCGATGTTGATGGGCGAGACCCACGAGTTGTTGTGGACTTCGACATTCCCGTTGACCGTCGTGTTGCACAGCGAGTCCGGCCCGCCGGTGAGCCCCTGCACCTGCAGGTTCCCGCCTATCGAGCCACCGCCTTCGACCTGGATCGAGGACGCGTTGTTGGCCTGAACGCTTCCGCCGATCGTGGCTCCTTCGTCGTTCAGCGTACCGCCCTTCTGGACCTGCACGTTGCCGCTGACGCTTGTGCCCCAGTCGAGTGTGCACGTCGCGCCTGCCGGCACGTTAACTGCGGTGCCGCTGCCGTAGTAGGTGCCGTTGCACGTCGTCGTGCCCGCGCTCAACGCCACCGCGCCGCCGCTCGGGCAGTCCGGGTTCGCCGGCACCCCTTCGCAGCGGTTGGGCATGGTCGGCTGTTCCGGTGGGACCGGCTGGTCTTGCGGAGGTAGCACATTTTCTTTGATGAATTTCGATTCTCCCTGCAGCGTCAGGAGGTATTCGGCCGCTTCCAGCCCGCCGCCGGGGACCGGCGTCGTGGAGTGCTGACAGCCCCAGACACCTTCGATGTTCGCCGGGAAGGTCGGGTCGGCGAACGAGTTGCCGCTGGCGCAGTTGTTGACCGATGTCGATGGCGGCCCGCCGAACAGTTCGCCGTAGCCGCTGATCAGCGAGACGTCACCGGTGTACGGGCTACCCCCACCGCCGACCGGGTTGTAACCGTTTCCGCTGAATTTGTTTTCGCTGATCTTGTTCCCCGACAGCTGGAAGAAGATCGTTTTTGCTTCGGGCGGGAACGGGTTCGGGTATTCCAAGCCGAGCACGCCGTTGTTGGGGTTGTTCTTGATCGTGTTCTTTTCCACCTGCACGGCGTAGTCGCCGGGGAGCTCGACCCCCACGCCCCAGGGTGCGACTTCGGTCGATCCGTTGGTCGGCACCGTCAGGTTGTTGTTTTCTTCGACGCGGTTGTTTCGAATGAACTCACAGCGCCTGATGTTCGTCGACGCGAACGTCGGCGTGTTGGAGGTGTTGAAGCGCGAGTTGCACGCGCCGTCGAGCGGCGGAGGCCCGTCGCCGGGGTTTTCGGAGTTCGGCGCGATGCCGGTCAGGTTGTGGTTGAAGACGGAGTTTTCGATGGTGAGTTTTCCGCTGGAGTTCGAGCCCGAGTAGCCCAGCGAGTTGTTTTCCATCGTCGCTTTGGTCACTAGTGCATCGCATTCGCGACACGCTCCGATGTAGAGGCCGGAGTCGTTGTAGCCGGAGGCGTAGATGTTTTCGAACGCGCCGTCTTCCTCGTTGTCGGTGAAGATCCCGTAGCTGCCGTTGAGGTCCGTGTTGTAGGCGGTCAGATAACTGCCCCACCATCCCGTGGCGCCGATTTTGTTCGAGCCCGCGCCGCCGTTCCACCAGATCTCATTTCCACACTCACTACAGCCGGTGTCGAAGTTGCGCACCGTGAGGTTTTCAACCCACACGTTGCTCGCCTTGTAGATTTCGATCCCGTTGCCCGGTTTGTTCTGCCCGTCGATGATGACGGTGGTGCGGTTCATGCCCCGGATCCAGATCCCGGAGTGTTCGGGGGTCACCTTGACGGCTTCCGTGTACACGCCTGGCTCGATCAGGACGTAGTCGTTCTTGTACGAGGCTTCGACCGCGGCCTGGATCGTGGTGTAGTAGTGGGTGTTCGCCGGGATCGTCCCTCCCGGGGATCCGGCCTTGCGCACGATGTTCACGTTCCACGCCGCGCTCGCGGCGGTTGCACTCGCTCCGAACGCGACCACGACCAGCGCGAGCGCGACGACGTGCCAAGCCCTGATGAGCCCGCCCCGCGAGCGAGCCCGATGATTGCGCATCCAAGACATCTTGTCTTCCTCCCTGCTCGATGTTGGGATGCTGACCCGGTGAACCGGCGTGGCACCGTGGAGGAGGACTCCGCGACTGCAAGACTCGGTCGGGCTCCCCACCTGCGCCGCACTTCAGACCGTGATCAGACCCTTGCGGGCGGGCAGTCTACACCCGTCGCCGCGAGGGTGCAGCGCGGGGCCGCAGGGCGGTCGCGGCGCGCGAGCTGAGGGAATCAGGCGAGTGGCTACCCTGGGATGCCTGATGCACTCCGGGTCTCGGCGCCGCGAGCTCGGCGCGTTCGCAGGCGTGTTCATCGCCAGTCTGCTGGCCTTCGTGGCGGTGGGCGCGGCGCTGCCCGTGCTGCCCACATACGTGCGCGGGCCGCTGCACGCGAGCAACCTCGACGTGGGCCTGGTGGTGGGCGCGTTCTCGCTCACGTCGGTGTTCTGCAGGCCGATCGCGGGCCGCCTCGCGGACCGGCGCGGGCGGCGCGTCGTGTTGGTTGCGGGCGCGCTCGCGATGGCGCTCGGCGGGTTGCTGTACCTGCTCTCAGACAGCGTGCCGACCCTGATCGTGGGGCGGCTCGTGGTGGGCATGGGCGAGGGCTCGCTGTATACCGCGGGCGCGGCCTGGGCGGTTGACCTCGCACCGGCGGAGCGCCACGGCTTCGCGCTCGGCCTGTTCGGGCTGGGCGTTTGGGGCGGCCTCTCGCTGGGCCCCGTCACGGGTGAGCTGCTGCGCTCGGCGGCGGGCTATGAAGCGGTCTGGATTCTCACCGCGGCGCTGCCGCTCGCGGGCGCGATGATCGCGGCGGCGGTGCCCGCGCGGGCGCGCCGCGCAGCGCCCGCGGCTCCCGCGCAGGGCGGATTCGCGCTGTTCCCCCGCGCGGCTCGGCGCCCGGGCGCGTCGCTCGCGCTGGCCAACTTCGGCTATGCGGCGCTGGCCGGGTTCGTGGTGCTCGACCTGCGCTCGCGCGGCGTCGCGGACGGCGCGAGCGTGTTCACCGCGTTTGCGGTGGCGGTGTTCACGAGCAGGATCGTGCTCAGCCGCATACCCGACCGCGCGGGCGCGCGTGCGACCGCGACCGGCGCGGCGCTGGTGGAGGCACTGGGCCTCGTGATGATCGCGCTCGCCGACTCGCTCGCGAGCGCGATCGCGGGCGCGCTCGTGGTCGGCGTCGGCTTCTCGATGCTGTTCCCGGCGCTCGCGCTGATGGTCGTGGGCGAGGTGGACGCGGACCGCCGCGGCGCGGCGCTCGGCGCGTTCACCGCGTTCTTCGACGTGGGGGTCGGGCTGGGCGGTCCCGTGGCGGGCGCGATCGCGTCGCTGTGGGGCTACCCGGCGGTGTTCGTGGCGGGCGCGGCGGCGGCGCTCGCGGGCGCTGCGCTCGCGGCGCTCCCGCGCGCGGCGAGGATCGACACGGCGCTCCACCCCGCGCGCGCGCAACGCTAGATTGCGGACATGGCACTGATCCGAGCGAGCGCACCGCTGTGCCGCGAGCTCGGGCGAGCGCTGCCGGAGCGCCCGTTCCACGTGCGCTTCTGGGACGGCGGCGTCGTGGCCGCGACCGAGCAGGATGCGCCCACCTTTTTCGTGCGCAGGCCCTCTGCGATCTCGCACTTCCTGCGCGCGCCCGGCACGATGGGCCTGGGGCGCGCCTACGTGGACGAGTCGCTCGCGGTGGACGACCTCGACGCGGCGTTCGCGGTGGTGGACGAGTGGCAGCCGCCGGCGCTCGGCGTGCGCGAGCAGCTGCGGCTGGGGGCTGCGCTGCTCACGGCGGCGGCGCCGGGCGGGGTGCCACGGCGTCCTTCGCTGGAGCTGATCCTGCGCGGCTCGCTGCACAGCGTGGAGCGCGACGCTGCGGCGGTTCGCTACCACTACGACGTAGGCAACGAGTTCTTCGCGCTGTTCCTGGACGAGTCGATGACCTACAGCTGCGCGCTCTTCACGCGCGGCGCGCGGACGCTCGAGGAGGCACAGCGGGCGAAGCTCGACCTCGTCGCGGGCAAGCTGGCGCTGCAGCAGGGCATGCGCGTGCTCGACGTGGGCTGCGGCTGGGGCAGCTTCGCGATCCATGCGGCGCGCGAGTACGGCGTGAGCGTGACCGGCGTCACGCTGTCGCCGCCCCAGGCGGAGCTGGCGCGTGCGCGCGTGCGCGACGCGGGCGTGCAGGACCGCGTGGAGATACGCGTGGCGGACTACCGCTCGCTGCCGGGCTCGTCGTTTGACGTGATCGCGAGCATCGGCATGGCCGAGCACGTAGGCGAGGCCCAGATCGACCTGTATGCGCGCTCGCTGTTCGCGCTGCTGCGCCCGGGCGGGACGCTGCTGAACCACGCGATCGCGGCGCTCGATCCCAACCACGAACCCCACGAGGACCTGTTCTCCACGCGCTACGTGTTCCCCGACGGCGAGCCGCTCCCGCTATCGCGAGTGCAGCTCGCGGTCGAGCGGGCGGGTTTCGAGACGAGGCATGTCGAGGGCTTGCGCGAGGACTACGCGATCACCCTGCGCCACTGGAGCGAGCGCCTGGACGAGCACCTCGATCGCGCGCGCGAGCTGGCGGGCGCAGAGCGCACGCGCGTGTGGCGGCTGTATCTGCGCGCCGCGCGTCGCGGCTTTGACACGGGGCACACGACGGTCTATCAGGTGCTCGCCTGCCGCCCCGAGCACGCGCGGGGAGCGCCCGCGCAGGGCTCTGGCACGGCCTTCAGCGGCGCGCGCGAGGGCGCGCGCGAGGGAGGCGGCGCACCGGGGCGTGACCATGAGCCCGCACCCGAGGCGGCGCTCATGGCGGGCGGGGTCTCCCCTCAGCCGCGCACGACGTAGCGCTCCGGCACGAGGTGCTCGGTGCGCTTGGGCGGGCGCAGGTAGGTGCGCTGCTGGCGCTCGGGCAGCTTCACCCGGTGGTCGTCCTGCACGTGCTCGTAGGGGACGATCGAGAGCAGGTGGTCGATCAGGTTCAGGCGGGCGGCGCGCTTGTCGTCGCCCTCGACCACGTACCAGGGGCTGTGCTCGACGTCGGTGTAGGCGAACATGCGGTCCTTCGCTTCGGCGTAGTCCACCCAGCGTGCGCGCGCCTGCAGGTCGATCGGGCTGAACTTCCAGCGCTTGCGCGGGTCCGCGAGGCGTTTCTTGAAGCGGCGCTCCTGCTCATCGTCGCTGACCGACAGCCAGTACTTCACGAGGATGATGCCGTCGTTCTGCAGCGCCTGCTCGAACAGCGGGCAGAAGCGCAGGAACTCTTCGTACTGCGCGTCGGTGCAGAAGCCGAGCACCCGCTCGACGCCCGCGCGGTTGTACCAGCTGCGGTCGAACAGGACGATCTCGCCGGCGGCGGGCAGGTGCGCGACGTAGCGCTGGAAGTACCAGCGCGTGCGCTCGCGCTCCGAGGGCGTGGGGACCGCGACGACGCGGCACGTGCGCGGGTTCAGGTAGTAGATGATGCGCTTGATCACGCCGTCCTTGCCGGCGGTGTCGCGCCCCTCGAACAGCACGACCAGACGCTTGCCGTTGGTGACGATCCACTCCTGCATGTAGACCAGCTCGGTCTGCAGGCGCAGCAGTTCCTTCTCGTATTGCTTCTGGGTGAGCTCCACTGCAGCCGTGCAAGTTAGAGCGCGCGGCGGTCCGACTCGCGGCGCGCTAGCTTCCAGGGCGCGATGCACGAGCTGATCAGCGGCGTCTACCACTGGGAAGCGACGCATCCGAAGATCCACATGAAGGTCTCGAGCTACTGGCTCGAGCATGGCGGTGTGGCGATCGACCCGCTGGTGCCCGAAGAGGAGGGGCTCGAGTGGTTCGCCACGCGCGCGAGCGCACCGCGCGCGGTGCTGCTGTCCAACCGCCACCACTACCGCGACAGCGCCCGCTTCCAGGAGGCCTTCGGCTGCCCGGTGTACTGCAACCGCGAGGGGCTGCACGAGTTCGGCCACGGCGAGCGCGTGAGCGCGTTCGACCCCGGCGACGAGCTGCCGGGCGGCGTGATCGCTCAGCGCGTGGGCGGCATCTGCCCGGACGAGAGCGCGCTGTATCTGCCGGCGCAGCGGGCGCTCGCGCTCGCGGACGGCGTCGTGCGGGGCGGGCCCAAGGGCGCGGAGGGCGAGCTGGGCTTCGTGCCGGACTCCCTGATGGACGACCCGCCGGCGACCAAGCGCGCGCTGCTGGACGCTGTGGCGCGGCTGCTCGCGGAGCTCGACTTCGAGCACCTGCTGCTCGCGCATGGAGCGCCGGTGGTGGGCGAAGCGCGCGAGCGGCTGCAGGACCTCGTAGACTGCGGCGGGCGCACCGCCTTTGAGTTCTAGGGGCGCCGATGGTAGGCTCGCAGCAGATGTTCTCGATGCGACCGTGACCTAGATCTAGCGCGCCCGCCGGGGCGCCGTCACAGTCCTGCGCGCCGCCCGTCCCTCCAGGCGGCGCCCCCAGTTCCGTCCGACGAGAAGTACGAAAGAAGAGGTTTTCCGCCGTGGTTTCCTACACGCGCGCCCTACGGCATCCGAGCTTCCGCTACCTGTTCCTGGGACAGGCCGCGAGCGCGATCGGCGACGGCGTCGTGATCGTCGCGATCGCGCTGTACGTGACGCAGACGACGCGCTCGGCGAGCGCGCTCGGCGTGGTCCTGTGCGCGCAGACGCTGCCGATGGTCGCGCTGCTGCTGTTCGGCGGCGTGTGGGCTGACCGCCTGCCGAGGCACCGCATCATGATCGTGACCGACGCGGTGCGCGCGGCGGCGCACGCGGCGCTCGCGGTGATCATCCTGAGCGGCCGCGCGAGCGTCGTGGAGCTCGCTTCGATCGAGGCGGTCTATGGCTCCGCGCGCGCATTCTTCCAGCCCGCCTACAGCGGCCTCATCCCGCAGACCGTGCCGGAGGAGCTGATCGGCGACGCGCGCGCGCTGACGGAGTGGATGAACAACCTCGCGCTGCTGATCGGCCCCGCGTTCGCGACAGCGCTCGTGCTCGGTGTGGGCGCCGGCGAGGCGTTCGCCTTCGACGCGGCCACGTTCGTGGCGAGCGCCCTGCTGCTCGCGCGCGTGCATCCGCGCGCGCGCGGCGTTAGCGCGCCTACGAGCTCGCTGCTGCGCGAGCTGCTCGACGGCTGGCGCGAGGTCCGCTCGCGCTCGTGGGTGTGGGTGACGATCGCGGTGTTCACCGGCTCGGTGATGTGCCTGTACGCGCAGTGGTACGCACTCGCGCCCGGGATCGCACGCCGCGTGTACGGCAGCGCGGGCGTGTTCGGCGTGATCGAGAGCGTGATCGGCGCGGGCGCGGTGTGCGGGGCGCTCGCGAGCGTCCGCTGGCGCCCGGCGCACCCGCTCGCGACGGGCCTGGCGATGACGCTGATGTGGCCGGCGCAGGCGCTCGCGTTCGCGCTCGGCGCGCCGCTCGTGATCGTGATCGTGTGCGCGTTCGGCACGGGCTTCGCGTTCTCGCTGATGATGATCTGGTGGGAGACGGCGCTCGCGCAGCACATCCCGCCGCAGCTGCTCTCGCGCGTGAGCGCGTACGACTGGATGGGCTCGCTCGCACTGCTTCCGCTCGGATACGTGCTCGCGGGCCCGCTCGCCGCGGCGTTCGGGGCGCGCGGCGTGCTCGAGGCGGGCAGCGCGATCGGCGTGGTGCTGCTGGCGCTCGCGCTGGCGCCGCGCTCCACGCGCGAGCTGCGCGCGCGGCCGGCCGCGCCGACGGCGCCCCCGCGCGCGCAGGGCGCGGCGCTCGAGCGCGCGTCCTAAGCTGTGCCGGGCGAGCAAAACGGCGGCGCCGGAAGCGGCGAGCAGGCCGAGCAGCCCTCTACGAAGCGAAAGGACGATGCGACCATGACGATCGCCACACGCGATGCACACATGCCGGCGCTCGGCGCCCACGCGCGAGAGCAGAGCGGCCACGAGCTGGAGGCGGCGCTGGTCGAGCTCGTCGACCTGTCGCTGCTGGGCAAGCAGCTTCACTGGAGCGTGGTCGGCCCCTTCTTCCGGGCGCTTCACCTGCACCTTGACGAGCTGGTCGACTCCTGGCGCGAGCTGGCCGACACCGTCGCCGAGCGCGCCGTGGCGATCGGCTTCTTCCCCGACGGCCAGGCGGGCGCGATCGCGCAGGCCAGCGACATCGCCCGCGTCGAGCGCGGCCCGATCGAGGACGCGCAGGTCGTTCGCGAGCTGACGACGCGCCTGGCGGCGGTCGCGGAGCGCATGCGCGAGCGCATGGGCCGTCTAGCGGAGATCGACGGCGCCTCGGAAGACGTGCTGGTCGAGGTCGTGCGGGCGCTCGAGCAGCAGCTGTGGATGGTGCGCGCGCAGCTGCCGCACGAAGGCGCCTAGCGCTCCTCGCCCACCCATGCGAAAGGGCACCTACTCGGTGGTCGCGCACGATGCGCAGACCGGAGAGCTCGGCGTCGCGGTACAGTCGCACTGGTTCTCGGTGGGCAGCGTCGTCCCGTGGGCGCGCGCGGGTGTCGGCGCGGTTGCGACCCAGTCGATCGCGGAGATCGCACACGGGCCGAACATCCTCGAGCGCATGGACGTGGACGGGCTCAGCCCGCGCGCGGCGCTCACCGCGGTGCTCGCCGCGGACGAGCTCGCGCAGTACCGCCAGCTGGGTGTCGTCGACGCCGAGGGGAACGTGGCGGCGCACACGGGCGCGGACTGCATCGCGCATGCCGGCGACGTGCAGGGCGAGGGTTTCACCTGCCAGGCGAACATGATGGCTGGGAGCTCGGTGCCACAGGCGATGGCAGCCGCGTTCAGCGAGCACGGGGGCGAGCTCGTGGAGCGCCTGCTGGCGGCGCTCGACGCCGCGGAGGCGGTCGGCGGTGACGTGCGCGGGCGCCAGTCCGCGGCGCTGCTGGTCGTCCCCGCGCGCGGGGAGCCCTGGCGTACGCGCTTCGACGTGCGGGTGGAGGATCACCCCGAGCCGCTGTCGGAGCTGCGCCGCCTCACGCGCCTCGGGCGCGCGTACGAGATGGCGGCTCGCGCCGACGAGCTCGTCGCCGAGCACGCGCACGCCGAGGCGACGAGCCTCTACATGCGCGCCGCGGAGCTCGCGCCGGAGGCCGACGAGCTGATCTTCTGGGCGGGGGTGGGCGTCGCGGCGAGCGACCTCGAGGAGGGCGTGCGGCTCGTGCGCCGCGCGCTCGCGGTCAACCCGGCGTGGCTTGAGCTGCTCGGGCGCGTGCCCGCGGAGCTCGCGCCGACCGCGCTCGGCATCATCGACTCGCTCGGCACGGGCCACGCGGAGCCTCAGTTCGCGTGGCCCCGGGGGCGACCGTCGGGCCTCCTTCGGGGCGCGCGATCTCGCGCGCGCAGGGCCGCGGCGCGCGCTGAGCGCATGATTTGCGGGGCAGGCCGCAATCTGCGAGACATTCGCGCTTGACCGCCCGCGAGCGTCGTGTTAGCCATAGGGGGCAGCCGATTACAAGAGTCCGGCGTGTCGAGATCGCTCGACTGACGGGGGCCAGCAGCGGGGTATCAGCGAAGGGAAGGACTCGACGGGCGTGACCAGCCGACAACCGAAACGAGGCAGATGTGAGCGCCACCGCGCAGAGCAGCGGCTCAGGTCCCACGGGGATCCTCCACGAGACTTCAGAGGCACCCTTCGATCACGATCACGACGACGCGCCGGGCAGCGGCCTCGCCACGCTGCGAGCGCATCGTCATGAGCGCTCCCATCGCGCGCCGCGCTCACGCACGCGCGAGGCGCTGCTGAGCGAGCAGTCCCCCGCGACGCTGCTCGGTCACATAGCGCGCCTGGAGGCCTCGATGGGCGCGGCGCTCGCATTGCTGCGGCGCTGCATCGTCGAGCGCGAGGCGCCCACTCGCGAGGCGCTCGCCGCGGAGGCGGGGTTCGCTCTGGGCATGTCGCGCGAGGCGGCGCTCGCGGAGCTCGACGCGGTCGCACAGATCGTGGGCGTATCCTCGCTGCGATAGCGACCAAGCGAGGAGGAGAGCGAAGCACATGTCCAGCTACTCGAAGGTGAACCTGCTCGAGATCGAGGACTCGGTCGGCGAGCGCGCGCCGGGCATCGAGGGCCGTTTCGGCCGCAGGCATCTGAACTCGCGCGACCTCGGCGTGAGCCTGTTCCGCTACGCACCGAGCCTGCGCAGCCCGGTCGCGCACAGCCACCGCGAGCAGGAGGAGGTGTACGTGGTGGTCGGGGGCTCGGGGCGCGTGCTGCTCGACGGCGAGCTCCACGAGCTCGGCATGTGGGACATGCTGCGCGTGGCTCCAGAGGTCCAGCGCAGCTTCGAGGCGGGACCGCAGGGCCTCGAGCTGATAGCGATCGGCGGCCCGAGGCCCAGCGACGGCGACGGCGTCATGTCCGAGGCCAACTGGCCGGACTGATACCGGCCCGCCCGGCGGCGGGAGCCCGAGAGCCGGCGCCGGGCCGCATCGACGCAAGACACGATCGCGGGCGCGGCGCCCGCGATCACCGGCTGAGCCGCACCTCACCCAGGCCGATCACCTCGACCACACCGCCGGGCTCGCACGCCGAGATCGCGAGCGCCTCGCGCGCGAGCGAGCGCCGCAGCACCGTGAACGCCACCGCGCCGAGCACCGCCGGCACGGCAAGCGCGATCGCGCGGTAGCCGAGCACGGCGGCGGTCGTGGCGCCCAGCGGGATGCCGTACAGCACGAGCGTGCCCACCAGCCCGAGTTCGATCCCCCCGACACCACCCGGCACCGGTATCAGCCCGCCGAGCTCGCCGATCAGGTAGCCGATCCAGATGATCGCGAGCGCGGGCGAGGAGCCGAACGCGTGGTAGGCCGCCCACAGCACCATCACGTCGAAGGCGAGGTAGCCGACCAGTCCGAGCAGCAGCAGCGGGTCGCCCTCGCGCAGCAGCGACAGCGCCTCCTCGACTCCCCCCGAGAACGCGCGCAGCACCGCCGCGAGCCGCCGCCTCTCGCGCGCCGCGAGGCGGCGCTCGGCCGCGGCGGCCCAGCGGCCGACGGCGATCGTGCCGAGAATCGCACCGGCGGCGAGGATCGCGGGCACGAGCGCGAGCGCGAGCCCCACGCGGGCGGCGAACAGGCCCACCGCGAGCCCGGCGCCGAGCACGATCACGCCGAGCACGTTGGGCACGCTGGTGAGCAGGAAGAAGGCGACGCTCCTGCGCGCGATGTGGCCGGGCTCCATGCCGGCACGACGCAGCGCCCAGGCCCCCAGCGCGAGCCCTCCCGCGCCGCCCACGGGCAGCACCGCGTTCGCGCCGAGCTCGGAGAGTCCGATCTCGATGCTCACGCGCCAGCGCATCTCCCGGCAGAACACGCCGCGGAAGACGAGCACGTAGCAGGCCCCCGAGAGCACCTTCAGTGCGACGCCGAGCGCGATCCAGCCGCCGTTGGCGTGGGCGAAGCGCGAGCGCAGGCTGGCCAGGCCCGGCACCAGCGTGATCACGGCGGCCGCGGCGATCCCGAGCAGGCACAGCGCGATCACGTGCCGGCGGATGCGGCCACGGTCGAGCTCCGGCGGAGGCGCGAGCTCATCGCGCTCGCGCGCGCCCCGGGAGGCGCCGCCGGGATCGGCGATTCCGGACATCGACCCCATGGTTCGCAGCCTAGCGGCGCAGCGTCGGCTCGCGCCGGCGCGAGCGCGCCGCGCGCAGGTCAGGACTCGATACGCGCTAAGAAGGGAGGGCGATGACGCGGCTCGTGGGCATCAACCATGTGGCGCTCGAGGTGGGCGACGTCGAGGACGCGCTGCGCTGGTACGGGCGCTTCTTCGAGCTCGAGCTGCGCGGCGCGGGCGCGCGCATGGCGTTCATCGACATCGGCGATCAGTTCATCGCGCTGAGCGCCGGGCGCACCGACGGCCCCGACGGAGCGCGCCACTTCGGCCTCGTGGTGGACGACAAGGAGGCGCTGCGCGCGGCGCTGCTGGACGCCGGCGTGAGCGTGGCGCCGTCGGGCTCGCTGGACTTCCAGGACCCGTGGGGAAACCACATCCAGGCTGTGGACTACCGCGAGGTGCAGTTCACCAAGGCGCCTGCGGTGCTGCGCGGCATGGGCCTCGAGCAGCTGCACAAGGGCGCCGAGGCGCTCGATGAGCTGGAGCGCAAGGGGCTCGGGGACTCCCGGCGCTGATGGGGGCGCGCACACCGACGGGCGCGCGCTATTACTACGGGCGCTTCACCGACCAGGCCTACAACCAGATCCTGCTCGCCGAGGACGAGGCGCGGATGCTCGGGCGCTCCATTGTCGAGCCGGAGCATCTGCTGCTCGCGCTCGCGCGCAGGGGCAACGCGGCGGATCTGCTGGCGCAGACCGGGCTCCACGCGAGGGCGATCTTCGCGCTGCTGTTTCGTGCCCACGGCCTCGGCACCGAGCTCGTGCGCGGCGCTGTTCCCCGCTCGCCCGCGAGCGAAGCGGTGCTCGCGGACGCGCTCCTGGCGGCGGCCGAATGCGGTGTTCGCGGCCCGAGCACGGAGCACGTGCTGCTCGCGCTCGCGCGGCACGAGCCCATTGCGGAGATGCTGCGTGAGCTCGGTGTCGAGGACGCGGCCGCGCTCGTGTGGGCGCGCTACCCGCCCACGCGCGAACCGCTCGCCCTGCTCGGCGTGGCACCCCCCGACGGAAACGCCGGGATGGCGGGGACCCCGCCGCGACCCGGTCCGATTCCGCCTCTGTTCGAGCGTTTCAGCGTGCAGGCACTCGCGGCGGTGCGGGCCGGCGTGGAGTGTGCGCGCACGCTCCAGTGCGGCTACGTCGAGCCGGCGCACGTGCTGATAGGACTGCTGAAAGCTCGCGCCGGCGTGCTCGCCGGCGTGCGCGCGGGTCACGAGCGCGAGCTCCGCGACGCGGCAGTGCGCGCCGTGGAGCTGCTGAGCGACGGCGGCCGGGTGCGCCCGACCGACATCTTCAGCGGTGCGGCTCGGGCGCTCATCGCCGAAGAGGTGCCGGACCTCGCACTGCGGCTGGGTGCACACGCGTGCCTGAGCAGCGGACACCTGCTGCTCGCAGCGATGCAGAGCGAGGACGTGAAGATCGCCGAGGCGCTGCGCATGCTGCCGGACAGCGCTGCGCTCGCGGCGCATGTGCGCAGTGCGCTGCCGGGGCGGGAGCGCATGTCGCTGTAGCCGAGGGGCTACTCCTCGCCGCCGTCGCGGGTCTTTCGCAACCAATCGCTCAGCTGTTGCGCTGCGTCCTGCGCGGAGTCGCCGAGCTCGCTGAAGGTGCTGCGCAGGCGCTCCCCGTAGTGGGAGACCGCGTCGCTCGCCTCGGCGCGCACGTCGACCGGCTCGCCGCGCTTCGGGTACTCGCCGCCGACGATGCGGTCATACGCGCCCGAGCGCACCCACTCCATCAGCTCGTGCACGCGCTGGACGGACATCGGGTGTGTGAGGTTGAGGTCGCTGAACATGCGCGAGAAGCGGTCGAACGGGGAGACCTTCTCGCGATAGTCCTGGCCCTGCCTCATGAACACGTCGAGGTCCAGGTTCGCCGCCTCGGCGCCCGCGGCCATCACCATCAGCGTGCGGCACACCGCGAGCGGGTCGCGGATCACCAGCGCGGCCGCGCGGTCGCAGCTGAGCTCAGAGGCGCGGAACCACTCCATCAGCGCGGTGCGCAGCGGGAACAGCGGCACGGGGATGCCGGGCAGGCTCGAGATCTGCAGCACGATCACGAGTGCGGTGCGGTAGAGCACGTGATCGGAGAGGACATGCCCCGCCTCGTGCGCGAAAACGCCACGCAGCTGCTCGGGGTCGAGCAGCTGCACGAGCTCGGAGTGCACGACCACGACCGGCCGGCCGGCGCCGACGGTAAGCGCGTTCGCGAGCGGATGCTGGGTTAGGTACAGGTCGGGCACGGGCTCGAGGTCGAGCGTCGCGTAGGCGCGCGCGTGCGCGCGCCACACGTGGCTCAGCTGGTCCTCGCCGAGGCGAACCGCGGAGCCGAGGATGCTGCGGCGCAGCGCGCGCTCGTAGCCGTACTCGATGATCTTGCGCAGCACGGTGTCCAGGCGCGGGATCGACTGCAGCGCGGCAGTAGCGGCGCGGTCTGCGGGGTGTTCGTACGCCTTCGGCGAGATCCCCTTCAGCTGATAGCCCTCCGCAGGTAGCGACACGCTCGCCCTAACGCTATCCGTCCGCCGGCGGGCGCGCGCGCGGGTGCTCGGCGGGGTACGCGGGCGGGGCCCCGGCCACAGCGCACGAGAACGCCGGCGCCGGCGCGGGCAGGGGCGCGCCGCCGGTGTCCTGCGCGGGCGCGAGCGCGCCGTTGTCGATCGTCAGCCACGCGAGCACGCCGCCGGCGGTGGCCAGGCCGGCACACACGAGCATCGCGACGTGGAAGCCGCGGGTCATGTCGCCCGCGTCGAAGAAGCGGCGCCCGCTGAGGCCCGCGATCACCGGCAGCAACACGACGGCGAGCAGGCCGGCGAGGCGCGCGACAGCGTTGTTGACGCCGGAGGCGATCCCGGAGTGGCGCTCGCCGGCGCTCGCGAGCGCAGTCGCGGTGACGGGCGAGACGACCAGCGTGAGGCCGAGGCCGAACACGAGCACCGCCGGCAGCACGCTCCCCGTGTAGCTCGCGCCGCGGCCGATCTGCGCCATCAGGAGCATCCCGGCTGCGACGATCACCGGGCCGACGGCGAGCGGCAGCCGCGGGCCGATCCTCTGCGCGAGCGCGCCCGAGCGCGCTGACAGCGCGAGCATCAGCAACGTCACGGGCAGCGAAGCGGCGCCGGCCGCCACGGGTGAGTAACCGAGTGAGACCTGCAGGAACGCGACGAGCAGGAAGAAGACCCCTCCGAGCGATGCGTACACGACGAAGGTGACAAGGTTCGCCGCGCTGAACTGCGCGGAGAAGATGTCCAGCGGCAGCATCGGCGCGGCGCTGCGACGCTCGCGCACCACGAACGCGCCGAGCGCGAGCGCGGCCACGACGCCCGCGAACGCGACCACGACCGCGGAGCCGCCGGCGGGAGCCTCGATCAGCGCGTAGGTGGAGGATGCGAGTGCGAGGAAGGCGAGCACGGCGCCGGCGCCATCGAGCTGCCCGTTCAGCTGCTCATCACGCGACTCGGGCACGCGCCGCGCGGCGAGCATCACGAACGCGCCGATGGGGAGGTTGATGAAGAACGCGGCGCGCCAGGACACCGCGCCGATCAGGTAGCCGCCGAGCAGTGGCCCGACGGCAGTGGCGACGCCCGTCAGCCCGGACCACGCGCCGATCGCTGGCGCACGGTCCTCGCGGCGGAAGCTCGCCTCGATCATCGCGAGGCTCCCCGGCGTGAGCAGCGCGCCGCCGCACCCCTGCAGCAGCCGCGCTCCGATCAGCAGGCCGATGCTTGGCGCGATCGCGCACAGCAGCGAGGCGGCTGCGAACAGGCCGGCGCCCAGCACGAACACGCGCCTGCGCCCGAAGCGATCGCCGAGGGAGCCGCCGAGCAGGATCAGCGAGGCGAGCGTGAGCAGGTATCCGCTCAGCACCCATTGCAACGAGCCCGTCGACGCGTGCAGCTCACGGCCGATCGTGGGCAGCGCGACGTTGACGATGGTGCCGTCCAGGAACGCCATCCCGGAGCCGAGCACGGTGACCGCCATCAGCCAGCGGCCCTGCGGGCTGCGCAGCGCGAGCGGCCGCTGGGGCCCGGAGCCGGAGTCTGCCATCGCCACCGCGCACCCTACGCGAGCGGCGCAGCGTTCTCTAGCGCTTGCTCGCCTTCACGGCGGTGCCGTACGCGCAGATCTCTGTCCAGGTGCCGCCCAGCTCTGAGGTGTCGAAGCGGAACGCGAGGATCGCGTTGGCGCCCTTGGATTCCGCCTCCTGCACGAGCCGTTCGGTGGCGTTGTGGCGCCCTTCGGAGAGCATCTTGGTCATGCCCTTGAGCTCGCCGCCGATGAGCGACTTCAACCCGGCGCCGAACTGCGAGCCGACGTTGCGCGAGCGCACGGTCAGCCCGAACACCTCGCCGAGCACCTCCTCGATCTCATAGCCGGGCAGGTCGTTCATGGTGGAGATGATCACGCCGGGGAGAGTACCGCGGCAGGTGGCGCGTGCTGGCTCGCGCGCCGCTGAAGGCCGGCCTCACGCAGCGCCCGGCACACCCTCAGGAGCGCACCTCCGCGCGCGTGCCGCGGTGGCGCCGGTACATGTCGCGGATCCACTCGACCGCAGGATGTTCGGTGAGCGGCTGCAGCGCACGCCAATGCGGCGGCCGCGGATACTCGTACTGGAGCTCCGCGGGCCACGCGAGCGGGAACAGCAGCGCGGCTGCGCTGAGATCGGCGACACTGAAGGCCTCGCCCACGAGATAGCCGCTCGGCGCGCGCTCCGCGACGATCCGATCGAGTGCCGTCGCGATGTCCGCGAGCGCCCGCTTCACATCGGCCGGAAATATGCGGTAGCGCCGACGCGCGTAGAGCATCGCGCCGGGCAGCGCGACGCGCAGCGCCGCCGTCGTGGCGCCGCCACGGCCGGTGCTGAGCAGCGCGCTCACGAAGCCCGGGTCCTCGAGCCACTCTGCGAACCCAGCGCGGCGCATCTCGTGGCCGGCGTGCTCGTCGAAGAAGTCCTCCCACTCGAGCGCCGCGGCGCGCTCGACGGGATCCGCGGGGTAAAGCGCGGGCTGCGGGAAGCGGCGCTCGAGCGCGGCGATTATCGCGCTCGAGTCGGCGATCCGCTCGCCGTCGATGTCGAGCACGGGCAGCGTGCCGCGCAGCGAGAACGCCATCGCGCGCGGCAGGCCCGGCAGCAGCGAGCGCCGCACGTGCGCGACGCTCTTGAAGTCGAGCGCCCAGCGCGCCTTTTCGTTGAAGTTCGAGAAGTTGTACTGCCACAGGATCGGCTCGGACACGGCGGGAGCGATCCTATGGCTTCATGCAGCGCGTTTCCGAGGCCGTCGCGAGCGGCATGCGCGCGGTGGGCTTCCTCGTGGCCAGCTCGCTGAGCATCGTCGCGACGTGAAGCGACGCCTCAGGCTCGCGCGCCGGCGCCGGCGCCGGCGCGCCCGGCGAGATGGCTCTCGCGCGCCGCCGCGTCAGGTTCGAGCAGCTCCAGCACGAGCGTGGACCACGCGAAGTCGCGCGCCCCCATGCCGCGCCCGTCGCGCGGCGTGTAGCACTCGCGCAGGCCGCTGCTCAACACGGCACCCTCGATCCCGCGGGCGAGCGTCACCGCGTGCTCGCTGTATCCGAGCCGCACGAGGCCGAGCCACACCAGCCACGCGCTGTTCACCCATGTCGGCCCTCGCCAGTAGCGGCGCAGACCGTGGAAGTGCTCGCGCAGCGAGAAGCTCGGCTCGTCGGTCGCGACCGCGGGCGGCGCGACTGCGGTCCAGAAGCGCTCCGAGAGGAGATGCTCCTCCACGAGGCGCCTCGCGAGCGCCTCCGGCAGGTCGGGCAGCGCGAGCGGTGTGAGCGCGCTCCAGGTGAGCGGTATCCGCTGCGCTGGCGCCGGCCATGCCTCAAGCGCGAACAGGCCGCTGCGCTCGTCGTAGAGGCGCTCGATCAGCGCGGGGGTCAACGACGGCTGCCCGAGCGCCAGCTGCGAGAGGCCGTGAAGCACGTTGGTCATGACCTCGCACACGATCGGGCCGCCCGCCGCGCGCACCGCGCCGATCCGGAACGCGAGCCTGCGGTTGCGGTGCACGAGCGCGAGGAAGCCCGGCAGTCCCTGCGCGCGCCAGCGCCACACGGGGTCGAACTGCGGCGAGGCGTCGAGCCCCGACTCGTCCGGCTGCCGCAGCCAGAGCAGCCCGTCGCCCTCGAGGTCGCGCTCGCGCCTCACGCACTCGTGGTGAGCGACTATCGCGGGCTCACGCGCAGGGTCCCAGACGGCGGCGCGCCACGCCCACGCGAGCATCGGCGGCTGGATCGTCGCGGTCATGCGGTCGCGCTCGTGGATCACGTTGTAGAAGAGGCGACGCGCGCGAGTGACAGGGCGCTCCCAGAAGATGGTGTGGCCGATGAAGCCGTCCTCGCGTGCGGCGCTCAGCAGCGTGCGCAGCTCGGCGCGGGAGCGCTCCGGGTCGAACCGCCGCCACACGATCGCCGCGAAGCACGAGTCCCAGTACCACTGCCACGTGTAGCGGTCGGGGCTCGGGCTCGTGTACGCGAACTGGACTCCGTCGCGCTCGCCCTGCGTCCAGTTCGCCTCGAGCGTGCGACGGCACAGCGCGCGTACGCGCGCCGCCGGTGTCTGCTCCACCGCGTCGCGCACCGCTGCGGGCGTGGGAGTCTCCTCACCATCGCTCATCGCCGTGCAGTCTCCCAGAGCGCCCAGCGCTCCCGCGCTCGGCTCCGGTCCAACCGTGAGGCCCGCACCGCTGCTCGCGTGAGGCTAGAGCCCCCGCTCTGCGAGCCGCAGGCACCCGAGCTGCCCGTCGGCGCCCATCGCGCGCATCGCGGGAACCGTCTCGCTGGTGACGAGGCCGTGCTCGCGCGTGAGCTCGTCGATGATCGAGAAGGAGCGCGCGATGCGCTCGGGCGTGTCGATCACGATCGTCACCACGGGCACGCGGCGGCGGGTCTGCAGGAAGCGGTCGCCGTGGGGCGCGTGCTCACCGTGGAACCCCCATATCCCGCGCACGCTGGTCGCGCCCGCCGCGTCTGATTCGCGCAGGCGGCGCACGATCTGCGTGCTCAGCGGGTGCCCGTCGTGGGTCGCCTGCTGCGAGGTGTAGACCATCAGCTTCTGCCACAGCGCGAGCCCGTGCTCGTCGCGGCCCGCAGGCTCTTGGGGCCTTGCGAGCAGCTCGCCGTCGCGCTTGCACACGCGCACGCGCTCGATTGTGATCAGCGGCTCGCGCAGCAGCGCGAAGATCTCGGGGAGGGCCGCGGCGATCCGCCCGCCGCGTGCGACCGCGACGATCATCATGGGCACCTCCGCGTTGCGCGCGATGAAGCGCGCGCGGAGCCTGCGCCCGCCGCGGGTACCGTCGACGCCGAGCAGCACCGTCGCGCCATCGACGCCATGCCGGTGCAGGATGCCGGTGACCGCGGCGTGGGCGGACAGGCGCCCCGTGCGCTCGTGGCGGCCCACGTAGACGGTGAGCTTCGTGGCCTGCCCCGGTTGCTCGGGCAGCTCCGCCGCGGCGGGCCCGCCCGTCAGCAGACGTGCGCGCTCGAGCGTGATGAGGCCGCTGCGCGTGACCTGCGTGACCGGCTCGAGCAGCGCCTCGATCCGCTCGGGGCTGTCCACCGCGACCGACACGACGGGGAGGTCTTCGGAGAGCGTGAGCAGCCGGTCGGTGCGCAGACGGTGCAGAGGACCGAAGCCCTCGGCGCCGCGCAGCAGCACGCTCGCCTGGATGCGATGGGCGCCGTAGAGGTCGGCCAGCGCATCCGAGAGCAGCCCTCGCTCGGCGCGCTCGCGCTCGCCGAAGTACGCGGTCAGCTTCAGTGCGTCGGCGCTCACGCGCCCGCTCCGATCGCGTGGCCGGCCGCGGCGGCGCCGACGCCCACGAGCACGCTGCCGAGGATGTTGACCAGCGAGAGCGAGGGCTCGCCGTCCTCCGCGAGCCGCTGGGACTCGAACATCCACGTGGAGAACGTGGTGAACGACCCCAGCGTCGCGCCGCCCGCGAGCACCAACGTCTGGCCGCCCGCCGCGAGCCCCGCGAGCACGCCGAGGGCGAGCGCACCGCTCACGTTGATGAGGAGCGTGCCGAGCGGGAAGCTGCTCGCGACCCGCGCGCCGATCGCGCCGTCGAGCACGAAGCGCAGCGTCGCCCCGATCCCGCCGAGCGCCGCGACCGCCACCCACACCCACGCGCTCACAGGAGCACCCGTGCGCGACGGACCGTCGCACTCGCGACCCAGATCGCGAGATAGCCCGCGCCGATGCTCGCGCCCGCGTACGCGACCGCGAGTCCGTCGCTGCCGCGTTCGAGCATCTTCAGGATCTCCACCTGCATCGTCGAGAACGTCGTGTATGCGCCGCAGAAGCCGGTCCCGAGCAGCGGCCGCCGGTAGGTGGACTGGGGCAGGCGCTCCTGCAGGCGCGTGGCGAGGTAGCCCAGCGCGAAGCAGCCGGTCACGTTGATCGCGAACGTCACCCACGGCCAGCTCCCCGCCGCGCCAGCGAATTCCACGCCCAGCCAGACGCGCAGCAGAGCGCCCGCGGCGCCGCCCAGGAAGATCGCTGCCAGCTCACGTTGCTCCAGGTCGGGCACGGGCTCCTCTCGCGTCGAGATGGGACATCTTTCGCGAAAGTCGCCATCAGCCCTTGTCCGCGCCGGGCGGTTCGTGACGGCGGGCGCGGCATATCGGGCCGCGGACGCGCGATCGCTCGGCGTCCTGGCGCGGTGGACCGGGCCCGGAGGCGATCGCTCGGCGTCCTGGCGCGGCCGATCCGGCCCGGACGCGATCGCTCGGCGTCCGGGCCCGCGCTCTCAGCCGCCCAGCATGCGCAGCGTGTTTTCAGCGTCGTCCACGAACACGACCCCGGCGCCGTCCCGCGTGAGCGCCAGGCCGAACAGCGAGCCTGCGGCGCCCTTCGGGTCGGCCTGGCGAGCGAACAGCTGGCTGCCGCGGGGTGAGATCTCGACGATGTCGCCGTCGCCGGCGTTGGTCGCGAGGATGTCGCCGTTCCGGGCCAGCGCGAGCCCGAGGGGCTGCTCGAGTTTGCCCGCCGCGGAAAGTGTCGTGCCGCCCGCGCCTGCCGCGCTCGTGCGGGTCATCGCCCTCGGGATCGCCGTGATGCGATTGGCCAGCGTGTCAGCGAGGTAGAGGGTGCCGCCGGGGGACAGCGCCAGCCCCGTTGGCCCGATCACGAGCGCTTCCGGGTCATCGCGCCACGGGATCCCGTCCGCGACCACCTGCTCGCCGAGCACCGTCGGGCGCCTGCCGTGGCTCGATCGCAGCCTTATCCGCACGACGGTCGAGCTGTCGATCGTGTGCAGGCCCGCGTGCGCGCCGCCGACGAGCGCGTTGCTCACGAACAGCGTGGTGAGCGAGCCATGCGTAACCGCGGTCATGTCCCACGGCCCGGCGATCTGCCTGCCCGCGATCGTCTCGACGGGGGTACCCGCGCTGTCGAGCACGATCAGGCAGCCCGCCCTCGCGGTCGCCGACATCCCGTTGCTGGTCGGCAGGCTGCCGACCACCACGTAGCCCCCGGGCAGCGCCGCGAGCGCGGTCGTGAGCCCGACGCCGCCCGGGCAGGGACCTGGAAGATGCGCCGCGAGCACGTCCGCGAACAGAGTCGCTGCGCCCGCCGGGCTTATCTCCTCGATCGTCGTACCCGTTCCCTGCGCGTTGGCGCTGTCGTTGAAGTTGCTCACCAGGACGCTGCCCGCGTGCAGCCGGCCCACGCTCGCCTTCACGACCGCGACTCCGTAGGGGTTCGCATCGCCGTTCGCGGGCACGGTCGAGGCGAGCGTGCTTTCGGCGCCGAGCGTCGAGAGGAACGCCGTTGCGCCGCTCGCCGCCGCTCGCGCGGGCGAGCCCCCGCCCGCCCGCGCCGGCGACCCGTGCGCCGTGACCGCGCAGCCCAGGAGAGCGCAGACTGCGAGCGGGGCCGCGAACGCGAGCGCAGTAGAGCGGCGGGGACGTCGTGTGCTGCCGAGCATCGCCATCGCCCTAGCTCGCCCGGCCCGAGGCGAGGATCACGTGCCAGGTGCCGCCGAAGCTCGCGAGCTTCTGGCCGTTGACCTGCCCGCGCGCGCTGTCGCCGGAGAACGTGTAGAGCGGCAGTCCGTTCAGCGTCACCTGCAGCGCTCCGCCGCTGCGCTTCAACAGCCCCAGCGTTCCGTGCACGCCCGCGCCCTCCGAGAGCTTCGTGCTGTGCGCCGGCACGGTGAGGGGCGGCCACGCGCCGAGGCAAGCGCTGCTCTTGCACAGCAGGTGATGCGAGGTCTCGGGCGTCAGCACGTAGAGGGTGCGGCCCTGCGCGGTCACGAGGATGCTGTGCCCGATCGCCCTGCTCGAGCTCGCCGAGACGACCGGCCGCGAGCCGGACGCGAGCGCGAGCGTCGTGAGGCCGATCGCCAGCAGCGCACCCGCCGGCGCCGCGCGCAAGAGCAGCCTTCTCGTGCGCTTGCAGGTCCGCGAGCCCTCGCCGGCGAGAGCCCGCAGGGCGGCCGAATCGGTTTGCGGTGATGAGTGCATTTCCACGTCCTTTCAGCTGTTGGAAGAAGTTCGCTTCGCCTCCTGCACCCCTAGACGCCGCAGGCCGCGGAACCTTCCCGGCCGCCGAACGCCCGCAGACCGCGCCACCCGCGCGAGCCGCCAGGCGAGCGCTCGCTACAGTCACTGATCCGGTTTCGCGGCGGATGCGTTTGCGAGCGCCGCCACGGTCATGCGAGAACTGCACCCGCAGGAGCTGACACAGCACATCGACCGGCTCTACCGAGCCGCCTGGGCGCTCTGCGGCTCGCGCCACGATGCCGAGGACCTCGTGCAGGAGACCTTCGCGCGTGTGCTCTCGCGCCCGCGCACGATTCACGGTGAGGACGAGCTCGCCTACCTGCTGCGCGCGCTGCGCAACACCTTCTTCACCGGGCGGCGCAGCGCCTCGCGCCGCCCCGTCAGCGTCGCCGCGATCGAGGACGTGGACCCCGCCGACACGCGGCGCGCGGGCCAGCCCGAGTACGCGCTCGAGGTCACGGAGGTCTACGGCGCGATCGCCGAGCTGCCCGAGGACTTCCGCCTCGCGGTCGTCGCCGTGGACGTGCTCGGCATGTCATACCTGCAGGCCGCGCGTGCGCTGCACACGCGCGAGGCGACGATCACCACACGCCTGTTCCGCGCGCGCAAGAAGGTCGCCGAGCGCCTGCTCGGGCAGCCCGCCGGCACGCCGTTGAGCGCCTCCGCTGCGACGCCGCGGGAAGACAGCAGCGCCGGCGGAGTCTTGAAGGGCAGGCAGGCAACATGAGCGATCAGCATCCGCAAAGCGAGCACGAGCTCATCGAGTTCGTCCGCTCGATCGACGTGAGCGCGCCCGACGCGCTGCACGCGCGCATCGACGCGCTCGCCGCCTCGCACGCTGCGCCCGCCGGCGGGCGCCCGCGGCGTTTGCGAGTGCCGTCCCGGCGCATCCCATCGGCCGCGCGCGCGAACCCGATCGGGGTCGGTGTAGCGCTCGCCGGCGCGCTCGCGCTCGCGCTGCTGCTCGCGCCGCACGGCAGCAGCTCGAGGTCGCGCACGCCCTCACCCGCGCTCGCGCGCGTCGCCGCCGTGAGCACGCTGCCCGCCACCGAGCGCGCGCCCACGCAGAGCACGCGCGACCCGACGCGCCTGAACGTCTCCGTCGGCGGGGTCGCGTTCCCCTACTGGCACGATGAGCGCGGCTGGCGCGCCACCGGCGCTCGCCGCGAGCTGATCGACGGCTCTCCCGGCGCGACCGTCTTCTACGAGAGCGCCCGCGGCGAAAGG
>Ga0075030_100001045_pt1 | contig 24910 bp, 16 predicted proteins | sample LitLauG_LLR_2012_FD_71393 | JGI IMG/M metagenome (GOLD analysis project Ga0075030, IMG submission 71393) | Freshwater sediment microbial communities from Pennsylvania, USA - Little Laurel Run_MetaG_LLR_2012 | ecosystem: Environmental > Aquatic > Freshwater > Creek > Sediment | place: USA...
GCCCCAGTCATCCACGCGTTGCCAGGTCCCCGTGAAGATGCTGGATATTGCGTTGAAGTGCGCCGTTACGCCTTCGTTCCGGACATCGGCGAACAGCAGCGCTCGGCGCAACATTTCGCCGGACAAGAAAGGAATGTTTTCGATGCCCTGCGGTGAAAAAGTTTCTGCGCGACGAACCCCACCGAAAATCACCAACACCACCCGCCGGCCGGAACCAGCTGAGCCGTGCCTTCCTCCTCCCGCCACGCCGGTGCTTGGCAAACCCATGCCCACGAGTAGGGCCGTAGCAGCATTCAGGAAATCGCGGCGGGACAGAACTTCATTCCGTTCCGAATTGCCGCAAACGGTGGGAGAGAGGCGTTGTTCTGACACTCTCGTATTTTCCGCTCCTCACTTGTATGTGCAGTGATTCCAGTCACATTGGTGACGCCAAGGATTCGAACCCAAGTTTTGCGGTGTTTTTCTGAAATTCCTCATGATCCCGGTTGTGGCCAGCCCGGTTTATAGCACTGATGCCTCATGACTAACTGCAGAGCAACTCTGGGATCTCGCACCTGAAGACTCAAACGGAGAGCACGATAACGAAATCCTTCTTTGCTGCAAATGCCAACTAGACATAGGATAGAGAACGAACATGGCGAAACGGCGCAGTGGCACCCATCTAATTGCGGACATCGCCAACGTGTCGAGGGGCACCGTTGACCGTGCCCTGCACGGACGCGGAGGCATCAATGAAGAAACCCGCGAACGTATTTTGCAGATAGCCCGGCAAATTGGCTACAAGGGATCAGTCTTCCTTTGAGGAGCTCCCAAATGATCAGAAGATTCCCAGCTATGTGTCCTGTTTTGATATGCCTTGAGCTATCATTTCTGCTGTAGAAGAGACGCGAGTGCAGCACCCGCGGAGAAGAGGGAAGACTAGATGGCCTTTACACTTGCTCATGGATCTCAATCCATCGTCCGTTTCCAGATTGTTCATGTCGATACTCTCCCAGAGAGGAGAGGATTCTTAACCCAATCCTCCTCATTCGTTCGTCGTTTGTCGCTGGCACTTCCTCCTCAAAGGGTATCGCTTCCTATGCGTGCATTTCTCGTCGTTGTCACTCTGATCTTTATGGCTATCGCCGCGCCGAGAATGGCTGCTCAGAAAGTCGAGTTGTCGATCGACACATCCAAACCCGGCGCGAAGATTGACGGCAATCTTTTCGGGCAGTTCGCCGAGCATCTCGGACACGGCATTTACGACGGGATCTGGGTCGGGTCCGATTCCAAAATTCCGAATACGCGCGGCATTCGCAACGATGTGGTTGCCGCACTGAAAGTGATTCATGTGCCGAATGTACGTTGGCCCGGAGGCTGCTTCGCCGACGGATATCACTGGCGCGACGGGATCGGGCCGCAGCGAGTTGTGAGGCTGAATCCCGACTGGGGCGGCGTAATCGAGCCGAACACGTTTGGGACGCACGAATTCATGGACTTTATCGACCAGATCGGGAGCGAGGCGTACGTCTCGGTCAACCTGGGCTCGGGCTCTCCCCAGGAAGCGGCCGATTGGCTGGAGTACATGACCGCCGCGCAGGCGACAACACTCGAGAAGGAGCGCGCCGCAAACGGGCATCCGGCGCCATACAAGGTCGCATGGCTCGGGCTCGGCAATGAAAGCTGGGACTGCGGCGGCAACATGACGCCCGAGTACTATCTGGACCGGATGAAGAGTTTCAGCCACTTCGTTCGCAACTACAATCCGGGGCAGATGGAGAAAGACCAAATGCTGAAGATCGCCGTCGGCCCGGGCGGCGGGGAACAACGGTGGACCGACTGGACTGAAACCGTCATGAAGGCCTACCAGCAACACACGTGGAGCTGGGACATCAACGGCCTTTCTATGCACAGCTACACGGTCGTGAAGTGGCCGCCGGCGTTTAAGTCGGTAGGATTCGGAGAAGACGAGTACGCACAGATTCTCAAGACCACGCTCGACATGGATGACCTGATCAAAAAGCATTCGGCCATCATGGACAAGTACGATCCGCAGAAGAAGGTCGCGCTTGTGGTCGACGAATGGGGCGGATGGTATGCGCCGTTGCCCGGCAGCAATCCGGGGTTCCTGGTTCAGCAGAACAGCCTGCGCGACGCCATTCTCGCGGCCCTGAACCTCAACATCTTTGCACGTCACGCCGATCGCGTGCGCGGCGCCAACATCGCCCAGATGATCAATGTGCTGCAGGCGATGATACTGACCGATCACGAGAAGATGGTGCTAACACCGACCTACTACGTTTACAAAATGTACGTGCCATTCCAGGATTCCACATACGTCCCCGTTACGTTTGACGCGGGCAGCTACAAGTACGGCGACTTCACCCTGCCACGGGTCGATGCCATGGCAGCAAAAAGCAAAGACGGCAAGCTGTGGGTTGAGATCACGAATGTCGATCCCCATCAAGCGGCCGAGGTCGAGTTGAACGTGAGTGGGATCAACGCCAAGTCTGCCTCGGGAGAGACACTCACTGCGCCCAAGGTAGACAGCGTGAACACCTTCGAAGCCCCGAACACCGTCATCCCCAAGCCGATTTCGGCGAGGGCACAAGGCGGCAGGCTGATTCTGCAACTCGAGCCTAAGTCCGTGACTGTGGTCTCGGTCGAGCAATAACAAACTCTCGGTAGCGCGGTCAGCGAATCATGAGGCCGCGTGGTCGAGACCGTAAACGTTTACGAGGAGGGTCCAATGAGGCAGCAGTTTGCAATGGGTATCGTTTTACTGTCCCTATTTTCGAGTATTGCTTGGGGGCAAGAGTCCAACGATTTTCGTCCCGCCGAGACCAATGTCTGGGGAGCGGAATATCCCCGGGTCGATAGCGCTGGAAGAGTGCAGATTCGAGTGAAAGCGCCCGACGCCACCAAGGTCAAATTGAACTTCTGGAGTGGACCAAAAGTGGATATGGAGAAGCAGCCGGATGGATTCTGGACTGTGACCACAACTCCACTCGTTCCCGGCCTGCACTATTACACGTTGATCATCGATGGCGCGGAAGTCGCCGATACCAATAGCCATGCTTACTTTGGCGGAAGCAAATACGCCAGTGCGGTAGAAGTTCCGGAACCTGGTTCGACCTATTATTCGATTCAAGACGTGCCCCACGGGCAGGTGCGGGAGGTTTGGTACAACTCGAAGGTGACGGGAACATGGCGGCACGCGCTCGTCTATCTTCCGCCCAAGTATGACGCCGAGACCAAGGTGCGCTATCCAGTTCTGTATCTGCAGCACGGTGGCGGAGAGGATGAGACGGGTTGGATCCGGCAGGGTCGCGCGAACTTCATTCTCGACAATCTGACCGCGGCGGGAAGCTGCAAGCCGATGATTATCGTCATGGCCTATGGATATGCCCGGCGTGCTGGCCAAGCCCCGCCAGATCTGAGCGGAAAGCCATTCGGTTCTCCCGAAATGTTGAAGGCAATGCAGGACATGGCTTCAGCGTTCGAAGACGACGTGACGCAGGCTCTGATTCCTTTCATTGATTCCACCTTCCGAACAATTTCGGATCGAGATCATCGCGCGATGGCTGGCCTATCGATGGGCGGCATGCAGACATTCCAGATCACGCTGAATCATCTCGATCTGTTTTCCTACATTGGCGGATTCAGTGGAGCGGGCGGAATGCTGGTGCTTGGAGACCGGAAACTGGATCCCAAGACCGATTACAACGGCGTGTTCGCCGATCCGGCAGCGTTTGCCAAGAAGGTGCACCTGCTCTGGCTCGGCGTCGGAACCGTGGAACCCGAGAGAATGCGCGCCGGCATCAAGAGGCTGCATGACTCGCTCGACGAAGCGAAGATCCAGCACGTGTTCTACGAATCACCTGGGACCGATCACGAGTGGCAGACTTGGCGCCGCGATCTGAAGGACTTTGCGCCGAGGCTCTTCTAAAACACCACACGGCAAGGCGTAGGACCGTTTGATGTCCGATCCCTCGACCTTGCTTGAGCAAGCGTTTGCTCGTCGTGCGTCCTTATTAAGGATGGACGTGACATGGGTTAGACCGTCGTCGGAGGCTACAGATGAAAATGTCGCTGGCGCGAATGTCTGTTGCGATTGCTGCCTGGTTGGCTGCGGGATGTTTGTTGGCCCAGAGCCCCGAGCGACCTGCCTATATGAATCCCGCTCTGCCTCCACAACAGCGGGCCGAGGACTTGGTTCACCGCATGACGGTCGAAGAAAAAGTCACACAACTCGTGAACCAGTCGCGGGCGGTGCCACGTCTGAATGTGCCGGATTACGACTGGTGGAGCGAGTCGTTGCATGGCGTGGCTCGGAACGGGACCACCGAGTTTCCCGAGCCGGTCGGCTTGGCCGCAACGTTTGACACCGATGCGATCCACCGCATGGCGATCGTGATCGGCACCGAAGGGCGCGCCAGTTATGTTCGAGGCATGCGCGATGGGCATAGCGACATCTTTGAAGGGCTGGATTTCTGGGCTCCGAACATCAATATCTTTCGCGATCCCCGATGGGGACGCGGTCAGGAAACTTACGGCGAAGATCCATTTCTGACAGCGCGCATGGGCGTCGCGTTTGTCACAGGCATGCAAGGTGATGATCCGAAATACTATCGTGTAATTTCGACTCCCAAGCACTACGCGGTACACAGCGGCCCCGAGTCGACCCGCCACAGGGCTGACGTGAAAGTCAGCAAGCATGACGAAGTAGACACTTACCTGCCAGCGTTCCGGGCGACGGTGACGGAGGGGAAGGCCGGCTCGGTGATGTGCGCCTACAACAGCATCAACGGCCAGCCGGCCTGCGTAAACGAATTTCTGCTGCGGGATCAGCTGCGCGGCAAGTGGGGGTTTCAGGGCTATGTAGTTTCGGATTGCGACGCAGTCATCAACATTTTCCGGGATCATCACTTCACGAAGACCCAGCCTGAAGCCTCTGCCCTGGCTGTGCAGCGCGGCATGGATAACGAGTGCATTGACTTCGCAAAAGTAAAGGACGATCACGACTACAAGCCGTACCTCGACGCATATAAGCAGGGATTCCTAAAAGAAGCCGAGATGGATACGGCGCTCGTTCGCTTGTTCGTGGCGCGAATGAAGCTTGGCATGTTCGATCCGCCGGAGGCGGTGCCGTATTCGCAGATTGACGAAAAAGAACTCGATACTCCTGAACATCGCGCGCTGGCGCGCTCTCTCGCCAATGAATCGATGGTGTTGCTCAAGAATGACGGCACGCTTCCCCTGAAGCCAGGACCTCTCAAAATCGCGTTGATTGGGCCGCTTGCAGATCAGACCAAATACCTGTTGGGAAACTACAACGGAGTTCCCACGCACACGGTGTCGTTGTTGGAGGGACTTAAGGCAGAATTTCCTGAAGCGCAGATCAGCTTTTTTCCGGGGACGCAATTCCTGCGGAACGATGGCGATCCGATTCCGGCATCAGTGTTCACCACGAGCGACGGGCAGCCGGGCCTCAAGCTGGAGTTTGCCACTGGGGAGATATTCGGCGGAATGCCGACCGTTCTCGCAACCCGCGAGGTAACCACCGTAGATTTGAAGGCGGAAGACATTCCCCAAGAGGCCACGGGCAAGTATCTGATGCGGGCGGAGTGGAACGGTTTTCTCACGGCCACCGAAACCGGGGACTACAGCGTCGGAATGCGCTTTCAAGCGGGGTTCGCGAGAGTCCTGGTGAACGAGAAACCCGTCGCTCAAGGGTGGGCGGGTGCCGACGACGTCGGGGAGACAAAAGTCGGGCACATCCATCTCGAGCAGGGCAAGAAGGTTTCGCTCAAGGTGGACTACTCGAAAACCACCGCCGGTCCCATACGGGCACAGATGATCTGGTCGAAGTACGATCCCAAGCCCAGTTCTGAGACGATTGCGGCAGCAGAAGCCGCTGACGTTGACGTCGCCGTGCTCGGCATTACAAGCGAACTGGAAGGCGAAGAGATGCCGGTCAGCGAGGAAGGGTTCAAGGGAGGCGACCGCACGAGTATCGATCTGCCGAAACCCGAAGAGGAGTTGCTCGAAGCGGTGACCGCGACTGGAAAGCCTGTAGTTCTAGTCCTCGCCAACGGCAGCGCGCTCGCTGTGAATTGGGCCAGGGAACACGCCAATGTGATCCTCGAGTCCTGGTACGCGGGCGAAGAAGGCGGCGCGGCAATCGCGGAGACTCTCTCGGGCAAGAACAATCCAGCCGGGCGACTTCCAGTCACGTTCTACACGGGCGTCGATCAGCTGCCACCGTTTGAAGACTACGCAATGAAAGGACGCACGTATCGCTATTTCGAGGGCAAGCCGCTTTATCCATTTGGATATGGCCTGAGCTACACGACGTTCTCTTACAGTGGGCTGACGCTACCGAAGAGCGCAATCAAGGCGGGTGATCCCCTGACTGCGGAAGTGACAGTTACCAACACGGGAAAACGAGACGGAGATGAAGTGGCGCAGCTGTATCTCGAATTCCCGCTCACGGCTGGTGCGCCACTGCGTGCGTTACGTGGGTTCAAGCGCGTTCATCTGAAGGCTGGCGAATCGCAGACAGTGCACTTCGAGCTGAGAGATCGCGACTTGAGCATGGTTACCGAAGCCGGCGCCCCGATTATCGCGAAAGGTAAATATTCCGTTTCGGTTGGAGGTGGCCAGCCGAATACCGAGGCGCCGTCCATTTCGGGAACGTTTCAAGTGAAAGGAACCAGGAGGCTACCGGAGTGAGCAATGCAGAGAACTGCATGGTTGGGGACCTCAGGATTGTAGGGCGACAAGCTTCGATTGACCGGGGGGAGATCATGGGGTTGCATCAACTGTTCTCATCGTTATTGATTCGTTGGTTCGGCGGCATCCTATTGGTTTTTTCCGCGTTTTCTGTCATGTATGCTCAAAGCCCCAAGGCTCCCACCGCTTCGGAGGAACCGGCAGAGATCGATCACATCTGGCAGAAGGCTAGCAGCAACTACGACGCCGAGCGAACTGCTCTGCTGAAGGAAGTTGATGCCATCGCTTCACGGCTGAGGACTTTCGCTTCACCACCAAAGACCACGCGCTCTATGTGGTCGGACTCGCGTGGCCGTCGAACGGAGTAGCGGTGATCCGCTCGCTCGCGGGCACAACGGGAAGTCAATCCGTACAAAGCGCGTCACTGTTGGGGAGCGATACAAAACCAACATTCCAGCAGCGTCCCGATGGATTGCACGTGCAACTGCCTGCGCAGGCACCGGTCAAGTATGCGTACGTGCTACGTGTGAGGTTCTGATAGCCAACCTTGCAGTTGGCATCGATCAAAGGAGGATCCGTGAGATCAGGTAGTTCTACATCCTGCTGCGTGGCTGCAGCGCTGCTGATTGTCGGCATTCTTCTGTGTCTGCAAGCCACGCTAATGGCTCAAGAGAGTCGCACCATGAGTAAGGCGCTCGCGCAAACGCCTCCCATGGGATGGAACAGCTGGGATTACGTGATCCCGTTCTTCAGTCAGAATCTGTGTTTTCATGCAGCGTGCCGGTAGCTGCCGTTCAGTAAGGTCTTTGGCCCTCAGTCATGCCCGGCCAGGTATCGGTCCGGAACGGGCCGGCTGGTAATCCTGCACCGTTGAACAGAGTTGCCGCCGGATTGGACTGCCAGGAGTAGCGGACCTCTTTGGGATTGGGCACCGAAGGAGATGAAACGAGAACTGTGTCGCCCTCGATGTGGGCGTCGGCCCAATACCATTTCCGGTCTTCACCGGCAATTTCGAACTCTTCCAACCTGGCGCCTTTCGCAACCAAGCCCCCATCCGTGTGCGCAAAGTGTAGCCGAACCGAATCTGGAAGCCGCTCGACGGAAGCCAGCGTTGGACCGGCATAGGCCACCTTCTTGCCATACTGTTTTGCTAACGCGCATAGGGCGAGGCGATCTCCCACGGGTTGTTTATCTTTAGGGTGGATGTTGTCGGGATCCCCTGTATCGATTATGACTGCCAGACATGAGTTGGGAACGCTGGCGGCAGTGATCGCCTGCGACTCTCTCGTTTCTGCCCACGTGTCGTCGATGGGGGTCGCACTGCGCTGGCGGAAGGTCGGCAAGCTGACAATGTAGAAAGGAAAGTCGCCTTGTGCGAAAAGCTTTCGCCAATCCGCGATCATCGCAGGAAGGATTCTGCGGTACTGGAATCCTCTTTCTGAGTTCAGCTCGCCCTGGTACCAGAGCGCACCCGTGATCGACAGAGGGGCAATGGGAGCCATCATTCCTTCGTAGAGCACAGACGGCATCACGGGCCAGTTCTCGTACCCAATGGGCAACAGATGCGGCAGACGAGCATCCACACTTAATTGACCTTTCCATTTTCCGGCCAACGGAATGCTCGTCTTGTCTCCAAGTTCGAGGCGCAACTCCTCTGGCTTCGCAAGAAATCCGCCTTGCGGCTTGGTCTTGAGGACGCGAATCGCCACCACATTCTTGCCCGGCTTCAGCACACCAGCGGGGATGAAATAAACGCGCGGATTCTCGACCCACGCGCTGGCGCCGACTTGCGTTCCGTTGATGTAGGTGGTATCCATGCGCTCAATTGAGCCCAGGAACAACAAGGAGCGCCCCGTCGGAATCGGGTCCGGTACGTCGATCTTTGTCCGGAACCAGGCCACTGCAGATGTCTCCGGTACACCCAACTCGGAAAATCCGCCAGGAATGTCAACGGACTTCCAGGACGAATCATCGAAATCCAACGCAGCCCAGTTTCCTTTCATACCGACGTCATACTGGTCATACCAGTGCATGACGTAATTCCCGTATTCGGGTGCGCCGTTCGCGGCGAGTTTTTCGAGTTCTGCCAACGGGACATCGAAGTCCTTCAGCGGACGGAGGGCGGCGGTACTCGTCCACGCTTCTGCTGGAGTTCCCCCGAGGGCGTCCACGACCAGACCGATCGGAACATGGATTTCCTGTTGGACCTTGCGTGCAAAGTAATACGCGACTGCCGAAACGTGATCTGCCGTTTCCGGAGAAACGACTTTCCAGGACCCTTCGACAACGTCTGTATGGTGGTAGGCCGAGTGAGGCGCAACCGAGAAGAATCGTATCTCGGGGAAGTTGGCGGCTTTGACTTCCTCCTCGCCGTTTTTTGCATAGCGGAGCGACACCTGCATGTTGGATTGGCCTCCGCACAGCCAGACATCTCCAACCAACACGTTGTGCAGTTCCACCGTTTGATGGCCGCTGATCTTGACTGTGTAAGGGCCGCCCCCACCAGGCGGTTGAATCTTCACCTGCCATCGGCGATCAGGCCCGGCCACGCCGGAGGAATGTTTGCCTGAGATTTCGACCCGAACCTTGTCGCCGGGATCTGACCAGCCCCAGATGGTGTTTTTCTTACCGCGCTGCAGCACCATGTTGTCGCCGAAAATCATGCTCACGAACGGCAGCGGCCTGAGTGCCGGCTCGGGGGAATTCTGGGCTAAAGCCCTGCACGCCAGCGAAAACAGGGATCCAACCGCGATGACGAGGATGCGAGTTTTTCTAGGAATCATGATTTCAAGAACTCCGTGTAGCAAAGCAATAGCTTACACAGATGGGTCGGCTCCCGGGTCTGCGATAATCCCTACTTCAGTGGCTAAGAAAGCGAGGACGACATGCATTCGCAATTTTGGCGAGCCATTGTATGGCCCGTGTTTCTACTGAGTACTTCTGGATTTGCTCAGCAATCAAACTCATGCGCCAGCCTGATGCACTTCAAAGCTGCAAGCGTTGAGATTGCAAAGGCCGCGCCAATTGCTGCCGGAACTACCGAACCGAATCCTTGGGGGCCGGGTCACAGCGCGCCGATCCCTGCATATTGCCGCGTCGAGGGTGTGATCAGTCGCCGTACCGGAGTCGGCGGCGAGGAATTTGGGATCCAGTTTGCACTTGCCATGCCTGAGAAATGGAATGGCGATTTCCTGATGCAAGGTGGCGGTGGCGGAAATGGAGTGGTGATGGCCCCGCTTGGTCTCAATGCTGCAGGAGAAACGCCCGCCCTTATGCGCGGGTTCGCGGTGGTCAGTACGGATACAGGTCACAAGAGCCACCGTGGACCATTCGACTTCGATTTCATGAAGGATGAGCAGGCGTATCTAGACTTCGCCTATCTCGCCAACGCCCAGGTCGCGGCGCTCGCCAAGCAACTCATCGCGCAGTATTACGGAAAACCGGCGGCCTTTTCCTACTTCTCGGGATGTTCCACCGGAGGCCGCGAAGGCATGATTCTTTCACAGCGCTATCCCGCGGCCTTTGACGGAATCATCTCGGGCGATCCAGCCATGCGCACCGGACTTTCGAACCTGGCGATCGGGAAATGGATCCCCGTCGCGTTCAACCAAATCGCTCCGAAAGATGCAGATGGCAAACCAATCATCGCGCAGGCCATCAGCGATGTTGACCGCAAGCTGATCGCGGATGCGCTGCTGCAAAAGTGCGATGCGAAGGACGGTGTGGCGGACGGCATCATCTCGGATCCGTTAGGTTGCGATTTTGATCCCGCAGCGCTGACGTGCAAGGCGGGGAAGAGCGAGTCGTGCGTGACTCCGGAGAAAGTTGCCGCGGTCAAGAAAGCCGTTGCCGGCCCAAAGACCCCAGGCGGAGTTCAGCTATACCCCGGTTTTCTATACGACACAGGCATCACCGCGAGTGGTCCCCTCCGCGGGATTCTTTCCCCAGGACCAGGCATTTTCGGACCAGCAACCACAGCAATGGAAGTCGATGTCGAGAAGGAAGCACTCGCGGATATTCAGCCTCTCGTAGATTCGATGTCCACGAACCTGACAACATTCTCCGGGCACGGCGGGAAACTGATCTTCTATCACGGTGACAGCGATCCCTGGTTTTCCCCTCTCGACACGTTCGGTTACTACAAGGATATGTCGGCTGCGAACGGCGGCCTGGAAGCCGTTTCCAAGTGGAGCCAATTCTATTTTGTTCCCGGCATGGCGCACTGCGGTGGAGGCCCCGGCCTGGATCAGTTCGATCTTTTGAGTGCGCTGGTCAACTGGGTGGAAAAGGGAACCGCACCGATGTCAGTCATCGCGACCGGCAGTGCATTTCCAGGACGAAGTCGGCCGCTCTGCCCGTATCCGAAGCACGCCCACTACAAGGGCCAGGGCGATACACAGGACGCGAACAACTTCGAATGCCGTTAACCTGCCGTTGATGAGGAGCATACTCTGTCCTATGAAGCGCACGAAAAATCGAATGGTTTGTTATCTGACCAGTCTCACTTTGCTCTGCCTCGCACTATTCCCGGAGGCTTCAGCGAAGACGCCGAAGCCAGCTAAGCGCGACATTGAGCTCGATGTTGCCCAGGCGACCAAGCCTCTCGACCGGTTCTTCGACTTGTCGGTGGGTTCCGACTTTCCGGGCACACTCATTCGCGATGATAGCCAGTTGCAACTCAAAAAAGCCGTCGATGAACTGGGCTTCCGCTACATTCGCTTCCATGCCATCTTCCACGACGTTCTGGGTACCGTCAGGCTCGAAAACGGCAAAATCGACTATGACTGGACCAAGATCGACCAACTCTATGATGACCTGCTCGCGCGGCGCATCAAGCCATTTGTGGAACTGGGCTTTACGCCGAACGCGATGAAGACTTCCGACAACAAGATTTTCTATTGGCAAGGGAATACCTCTCATGCGATGCTGCCGGCGTGGAGGAACCTGGTCGATGCCTTCATCCGCCATTTGGAGCAACGTTATGGGCCGAATGAAGTCCGCAGCTGGTTCTTCGAAGTCTGGAACGAACCGAATTTGTCCGGATTCTGGGAAGGGGGCGACCAGAAGGCTTATTTCGAGCTGTACGATGCGACATCAAATACGATTAAGGCGATCGATCCGAATTTGCGAGTCGGCGGTCCGTCAACGGCGGGAGCTGCCTGGGTGCCAGAATTCCTTGATCACGTGGCGCAAAGCGGCGCGGCGGTCGATTTTGTTACCACTCACACGTACGGTGTTGAGGGCGGATTTCTTGACGAGAATGGAAAAGAGGACATCAAACTCTCACCATCGCCGGACGCCATTGTTGGTGACGTACGCAACGTTCGCGGGCAGATCAAAGCATCGACGTTCCCCGACCTGCCGCTGTACTTCACCGAATGGAGCACGAGCTACAACCCGCGCGACCTCGTGCATGATTCCTACATCAGCGCGCCGTATATTCTCAGCAAGCTCAAAGCCAGCGCGGGCCTGGTCCAGGGCATGAGCTACTGGACATACACCGATCTTTTCGAAGAGCCTGGTCCTCCCCCGACTCCGTTCCACGGCGGGTTCGGGCTGTTGAACCGTGAAGGCATCCCAAAACCAGCCTACTTTGCTTACAAATATCTCCACGCGGTCAGGGGCAACGAGATTCCGCTCCAGGACTCGCAGGCTTTTGCTGCGATAGACAATGATCGGGTTACGACGGTGATCTGGGACTTTCAACAACCAGAGCAGAAGGTAAGCAACCGGCCATTTTATAGTCGCATCGTTGCGGACACTCCAGCGCGATCGCTGTATTTGAGTGTCAGGAATCTGAATTCTGGCAGCTATCGACTGGAAGTTCACCGGACGGGCTTTCGCGTCAATGACGCGTATTCCGCCTACATTGACATGGGCGCGCCTCGAGAATTGACGGCAGCACAGCTCGATCAGCTCAACTCGCTGACACGCGATCTCCCGGAAATCAATCGCGTCGTCAAGGTCGGAAAGAAAGGCAGCTATACGCTTTCGCTGCCGATGCGCAGCAATGATGTCGTACTCGTGACGGTGGAGAAGATCAGGTAGCAAGGGCCGGCAGCGTCAGATCAAGGAGGTAGATAATCGTGCAGCGTCGATCCTTTCTGCTAGGCGGGGCATGTGCACTCGCGCTGACCGGAGTCGCCAAGTCCTTAGGACAGTCGCCGTTCTTTCGCGGAGACGTCCCAGACGGCCCATTTTTGCCGTTTTGGGAGTCACTGAAGTCTTACCGCTGCCCTGATTGGTTTCGTGATGCAAAATTCGGAATCTGGGCGCACTGGAGTCCACAATGCGTGCCCGAACAAGGCGATTGGTATGCGCGGAACATGTATATGCAGGGATCGGCTCAATATCAGTACCACGTAAACCATTTTGGCCATCCCTCACAGTTCGGATACAAGGAAATCTGTCATCTCTGGAAAGCTGAAAAATGGGATCCAGAGGCCCTCGTCAACCTATACAAGCGCGCGGGAGCCGAATACCTTGTCGCGCTGGCGACGCACCATGACAACTTCGATTGCTGGAACTCGAAGCATCAGCCGTGGAACTGCGTCAACGTTGGTCCAAAGCGTGACATCGTGGGCACCTGGGCCAAGATCGCCCGTTCCAATGCTTTGCGATTTGGCGTGAGCTATCACGGAACGCCGCACCGCACATGGGACGAGTTCCTTCCGGTTCGATACAAAAGCGATACGACCGGACCGCTTGCAGGAGTCCCTTACGATGGCGTGCAAACCATCGCAGACGGGAAAGGAAAGTGGTGGGAGGGCATGGATCCGCAATTGCTCAACGGAAAACCCCACGCAAAGAACACCCCGTGCCCGGAGTTCGTGCAGCAGTTCCTTCGACGAGTGCAGGACGTTATCGATAGCTACAGTCCCGACATCTTGAATTTCGACGATGGTGCGCAGTTCATCTTCGATGACGGCGGACAGTGGGCTCCCGACTTGAAGGTCTGGCTGGGAATTCCCGATCTCGCGCCACAAATCATGGCCTATTACTACAACAAAAACATGCAGGCGCATGGCGGCCGCCTGGAAGGAGTGGTGGACCTGAAAGAAGTTCCGGAGCCGGTGTGGGGCACACTGACCCGCGACTTCGAGTTTGGGATGGCCGAAGGACTTCAGGAAAAACCCTGGCAGACCGAGGCATGCATCGGGAACTGGCATTATCGCAGGAGCCTCTTGGAAAACCATGCCTACCAGAGAGCCTCTTCCATCATTCCCCTTTTCGTGGACATCGTCAGCAAGAACGGAAATCTCCTGTTAAGCATTCCGCTGCCCGGTCACGGAGAGCCGGACAGCGATGAGATCTCCTTTCTGAATGAACTTGCTGAATGGCAGCAGGTAAATAGCGAGGCGATCAAGGGCACGCGCCCATGGAAAATCTACGGCGAAGGGCCCTCGACAGAAGCAAGGAAGACATCAACATACCAGTTCTCGCAACTCAAGTTCGACCACACGGACATACGATTCACTACAAAGGGTGAAGCCCTCTACGCCATCGCTTTGGGTTGGCCGACTACTGGCAAGTTCCTGGTCAAGTCGCTCGCGAAAAACTCCCAGAACTATCCTCGTCAAATTCGGCAGGTAGGACTGCTGGGAGCGAAATCCGAGATCAAGTGGACGCAGGGGAATGAAGGCCTTGAGATTCAAGCGCCCAACATTTTGCCATGTAAGTATGCATTTTCGTTCCGCATCCTCGCGAGCTAAGGGTGCGCTCTGGGAAGCAGGGACGAAGCCCATCCTAATATTTGGAGCAGAGGATATGAGTTTGAGACGAATTCTAACGTTGATTGCTCTTTGCCTGAGTAGTGCTCTGATCTTTGGACAGAGCGCTGCAGAACATCCCGATTGGCCCGGCAGAGGTCAGCTCTTTGTCGGTACTTGCTACCAGCCGGTCGATCGCTCACCCGAACAAATCCGGCAGGATATTGCGCTCATGAAGCAGGCGGGATTCACCCTGGTCCGCATGGGCGACCTTTCCTGGGACGCCTTTGAACCATCCGAGGGACATTTTGAATTCGCATGGTTCGACCAGATTTTGGAGCAGATGAACTCGGCGGGAATAAAGGTGATTCTCGACATCGGTGGATCGCCGGCGCCCATCTGGCTTCATCACAAGTACCCATCGGTAAACATGGTCAACGAACACGGCGCAACCGTACAGCCGGCCGAGCGGTACATGGATGACATCAGCGATCCGGCTTATCGTGAGCACCTGGTTCGGTTTGCCGACGAGTTGACCCGGCACTATGCTCATAATCCTGCGCTGGGGGCAATTGGCTACAACAACGAGATCGGCAATGGCGTCATGTCGTATTCCGAAGGGGATCGGCAGAGATTCATCGAGTGGTTGAAGAAGAAATACGGAACGATTGCAGACCTTAATAAGGCATGGGCCACGCAGCGATGGTCGCGGCACCTGAACTCGTTCGACGAAGTGCAACTGCCCTATGCCGATGGCCCTTCTGCGCCGGAGCGATATCTTGACCTGCGGCGCTTCTGGTCTGACGAAACGATTTCGGTCCTCGAAGATCTAGAGAAAGTTCGTGAGCGCAACGTCCCGAATCTGCCCGCGGTTTCCAATCTGTGGGACTGGGCCTGGCGCAGAGGCTTTGATTATCTGAGCTCTTACAAGAAATTTGTAAGCTACGGAGCCGAGGGATTTTACCCGGCAAATCCGCTTGACGTGTCATTCGGCGCGCTTCTAGAAAAAGGCGACCTGTCTACTCCACTGTGGTTCAACGAATTCACAAGCGGGGGTGGAGGTACTTACGGCGGCCCTAGAGGCATCATTCGCATGTGGGCGTATCTTGGCCTGATCGACTATGGACAAACGTTTCTCGCGTGGACTTTCAACACACATCGTGGCGGAGAAGAACAGGCCCTTTTCGGATTGCTCGATCACGACGGCACTCCCTCGTGGAAATATGCGGAGTACAAACAAATTGCGAGCGAATTTTCGAAACTGCAGCACCTGGGCTTCCCGCGCTATCACAAGCCGGATGTCGCAATCGCCTACTCGTTTGAAAGCAACGTTGCCTCTCATCCGCCGGGCCCAAGCAACACGGTCCGCCAATACTTTACTGTCAACTATGCCGATCAAGTCCAGAGTGCCCTGAAGCCTTTCTTCGAAGACAACATCGATGTCGCGATCATCAATATCGGGCACAGCACTCTCGACTACAAACTGCTGGTGGTGCCCGCGGACTATGTGATGGACTCCGCAAGTGCCGACGCCATCCGAAATTACGTCCGCAACGGCGGCACGGTGATTATGACCGCTATGTCGGCGAAGGTCGATGAGAGCAATCAGTGGTTCGATACACCGCAACCCGGACGATTGAGCGATGTTTTCGGGATCCGCACGGAAGAGTTCTACCGGCCAAGCGCGCCTCCGGAATTCAGTCTGGATGGCAAAACAGAAAAGGCCAGCATCGGTTTCTACGAAGTGCTTGAGCCAAAGACGGCCAAAACGATGGCTCTGTTTACGAATACTCCCGAGAAATCGCCAGCCATCACGGTCAACGACTATGGGAAAGGGCGTGCCATCTACGTCGCCGTTCCTGCGCAGATGGCGGCGCTTGCACCGCTCGTGCGCAGTCTGTATTCGGCGCTTGCCATTGAGAAGGGGCCAGAAACTCCGTCAGGCGTGTACGCGCGCGTAGTAGAGGGGCGGACGCTGTATGTGAATACAACCGGCGAAGAAAAATCTGTAAACATTCGCGGCAGTAAGCGCGGGATCATCAGCGGTGCCTCATATGAAGGCGTCATTCGGCTGAAGCCGTACGATGCGGACCTGGTTGAGTAAAGATGCCCCCGTACTTCCAGTGCTGGCCTCACTTTGATTCCTTGACAATCGCCTCCGCGGCGTTGCCGGCGACGACCCAGCTTGCCGACCCGGCGACGACGGCTTCATCCTCGAACCAGAGGAATCCGTAGTCGTCGATACACTCCGGAAAATCCGGCTTGATGATGATGTATCCCGGAATCACTGCGCCCGGAATGTATGAGTTATCGCCCCGGTTGTTACTGTAGGTCTCGGTTTTCGAAACCGTCCCGACGCCAGCTACATACGAAGTGCTGGATACCGGGTGAGTGCCGAGAATGTAGTTGACGGCGCGCAGCGTGTATTCGGGGCCCACAAGATCCGGAAACGTCTTGTGCAGGAAGTACGTCCGTATGGCCATGTCAACCACGGCGCCCGATCCGCCCCAGCCGCCGAGGCTCGGAGGCACGCCGAACGGCGTAGCGTCTAACTGTTTTTCCAGGCCCGCCATGTATGTCTTCACCGCTTCATGCATTTGATCTCTCGCGCTCGGATCCAGATAAGGCAATGCCCGAACAGCCGTCCAGCCACGCGAACCGATCTGCTGCTCGGTGATCATCTGGGGGAACAGCTCCCTGAGACGAGACTTGTACGGCTCGGCGCCATGAGTGGCAATGGTCAGTTCCAGAGCCGCAGACCATTCCAGTCCGGCACTGAACGCGTTGCGATCGGAACTGGGCTGCGGAGGTGTTGGCGCCGTCGAGGCAGAACTTGCCGACGCGCCAGCATTGCCTGTTCCGTGATGACGGGCTGGCGCGCCACCTACCACACCCTGGGAAGCGGCCAGCACTCCGCCGGAAGCACCTGCCGGAGCCCCGCCAAAGGCGCCCCCGATCGGCGTCGGATGAGCCTTCTCGTCGTTCCATGCTTTGATCGCTGCATCGAGGCAGTCTTTCGCTAATTTGTCATCCCAACCTTTCAGCACATCGGCCGCCGCAGCCAGCGCTGCGATGCCGTTCCACTGGAAGAACGGGTTCGTTGACGTGAAAATCCAACGATCGTCCGGCTTGCCGGAGTACTCGCCCTTCACTTCGTTCGGACCTAATTTCGGGTCATAGATACGGCCGTCGGTTTTCGACGCTCCGTCCCCTATCTGGGTATATTGGCGCAGGTCTGGTTCGTGAGTACCGCGGATCGCGTGGCCGATATTGTGGTACTGCGCCAGAATGAGCAGTGCCCCGTGCTTGACTTGCTCGACCGTATCCGGCACGCCATCGGGACGGTGCATCTCAACCTCGCGGGCAACTTCATCCACGCTGAGCTCGTCGTAGTCGAGATGAAATTCGCGATACGCCAGCGCCAGACTCTGAATCACGCTGAGTTGCGCGGGCTCCTCGAGATCGAAGTCGCCGGCATCGTACCAGCCGCCCACATTCATCCCGGGAATGTGATCGCCGCCTTTGTACTTCCCGTCGGTTGCCGTTGCCTGATTCCAGCCGTCGAATTGCTCTCCGACCACTGGCGCCATACGGCCATCATCCAGATGTGAAGCTGCGTGCCACACGCGGTAGCCTTCGCGAACGGAAACATGATCCATCTGCGCGGCAAGGTGATGGTCGAGGCTGTCCTGCCAGATGTTCGCGTAAGCGTCGTTGGAGATGGGGAACGGCGCCGTTCGCTGGTCTGCGTAGTCGATAACATAAAGTCCGGGGTCCTTCACCGGGGTGAAGTCGAATTTCGAATAAACATATCGAAGCCAGGGCGTTGAAGGCGTGATCGGGCCCTCGAACACCTGCTTGTACGATCCATCCTCCATAAGGCGCAGCACTTTGGCAGTCTTTGGACCGTCGTATTTCGGGTCGAGTTCAAGAACCGCCACCTTGGAGAATCCCGGGGCATACCCTACCTGGCTGTGCGCGATCATTGGCGGGCGCGTCCAATTCGGAATCACGTCCGGCCGGATGTGCCACACGATGGCCCCGGTGGTCTTGCCTGAAGGGATCAGCGAACGCAAAACGAACCAGCCGTTCTGTGCACGGTTGCGTCCATCAAACAGCATGAGGTCGGCCGTTTCCGACTTGACGTTAATCCGGGCCAGCGCGTCGTCGAGCCCCAGCGTGATGCTCTTGCCCTGCGCGAACGGTAGTGGCTGAGTGTAGCCCTTGGCCTTATCCCAGTCCTCAAGGTAGTAAGCCTTCTTCGGCTCATCAGCCAGCGGCAATACTCTGACCATCGGGTCATTCGGCGTTCGCGGGAAGATGCCGGCTCGGGTTCCGTCCACAAGGTAAGTCTTGCCCATGTAGATCGACGGCAGAAACTCCAGGTTGAAGCCCGCGCGGCCAGCCAGTTTCTGCGGCAGCGGCTTGTCGAGATTGATGCTGACCCTCACGCCGCCTGGTTCCGCGGCGACTTCCAGCGTGTAGCTCAAATCGAAGGTCGGGAAAGCGAGGTCGGCGGTGAGCCGGTTGTTGTCCTTATCGGCATGGCGCTCCTTGAGGGTCGACACCAGGTCCCACTGCTCGGGCGTCGGCATCATGCGCACGTCGCCGTTGGTGGCGATGCGCTGGCCGTGGAGAATCATCTCCATCGCCGTGTTCTTCTGGTCTACAAACACTGGATGGTAGGTGCTGTCGTAGAGAAACACGCTGAAACCTTGCGTGTCGAGGTAGTTCTTATCGGTCACCCTCATGGCAAAATCGGCGCCGAACAGACTTGGGCCAAACGTCAGGGCGAGGAAGAGGCACACTATGAATCGGGAGAGCATAGGCTGCGATTGGGCTACTCCTTCCTGGCATGAGGTTATATGACAAGCGCAACCGTCTGAGCGCATTTGTACCCATGACACGAGTCTTTGGATGGTCCTCGTGAAGGAGTCCGCCGCCAACAGCGGCCTGACTGGGCTCGCTGCCAACAAAGTTCGCCGTGCAAGTCCCTGCCATCAGGCCGGAGGCGAACTCGAAAAGATCCAGTTTTTTCTCGGCACGTCTCCGGGCAACGATTCCAAACGCCGTGAATGACGACATCGGAATCGAACTCAAAGGTTCTTGAGCAGGCAAACAACGGCGACAGCCTCTAATATAGCTGACAATTTCTGTAGCAGATCGGCTTGCCGATAAACGCTTAAAGTGCCTGGTGCTTCTTTCTCAGGTTTACTCCCCAGAAACGCCCTTGTGTTTGACTGATCGGGTCTGGATAATTTACAGATACGCTCCGCGTTCAACAAGATCGTTCGAGTGCGGCAATTCTCTCAAAATCTGGGTCCGATGTGGGTCCGGTACCCCGAGTCAAAGAATTCCTCAGAGGATCAAGAACGCGCTGTCAGTACCGTTGAAGTCCAATAAGTTATACGTCGTTGATGCCCTCTCACGGCAGAAGGCACATTGATTTCCAGACCGGACCGAATCTTGATCCATTCATGATCCACGAAACGTTTCTATCCCTTACTGAAACTGCTTTCGGACGCCATCCGTGTCGCATAGTTTCAATAACTTACCGTGCACTGCGGCCCTTTCACGGCGGTAACACGGGTTCAAATCCCGTCGGGGACGCCATAAAATCAAGAACTTGAAGGCGTCCGGACAATTCTTCCCACAACATTCCACAACATTCATGCGTGACCAACTGTTCCCGTGCGCATGATTAGGTCTGCAAGTTGTTCTTGCGCTTGCCTTTTCGACGGTTCAAAAGCCTGTGTGTAGCCATCCATCGTCGTATTGAACGAGGCATGGCGCACAAGTTCCTGTACAACCTTCGCGTCCACACCCAGGGACTTGACCAAGCTTGAGAATGTGTGGCGAAAGGTGTGCCAACCTACTCTTTTCTGAATGCCAGCGCGCTTTACTGCCGGCAGGATGTAGTACCGCATGATGGTTGAAAGCCACAAAGGCTGTTTGCCTTTCTTGTGCGGCGAGGCCCACACCCAATCATCCTGAGCGGTGTACATGCTTTCCTGTCGCCACGCGATCAGCGCCTGTGCGATGTGTGCTCATCGATGACAACCGGCTTTTTGGATGCTTCCGTCTTGCATTTACCGACGACCTGGTCGACAACTGACCGTGTGATCTCGATGCGACCGCCCATGAAGTCCACATCCCTCCACTTGAGTCCCATCAGTTCACTTCTTCGTATTCCGGTCAGGGCCTCTAGGACGATCATGGCCCTTTCCCGAAGCCCCAATTCGTCAAACAGCCTGCGCAACTCGGCCGCATCCAGGATTACCGGAATTCTCGCGCGCTTTGCGGACTGCCGAACAGGAGTAATTGGGTTCTTGTCGGCTATTTCAAAACGAAGAGCGTGGGAAAATACAGCCGACATGATGTTTCTGATCTTCGCCTTGCTTCCGTCACTCAGTTCCTCTAGAGAACGAAGCCACTGCTCAACGGCAACCGGCTTAATCAGATGCAGGTACGCAGATCCCCATTTCGGAACAATCCACTTTGTAAGGTAGACCCGGTACGTCTTCCGGGTTTTGTCAGTCTTGTTTTCTGCCAAGAGTTCAGTTTGGCAGTAGTGGTCTACCAATGCCTGAAACGTCGCCAGCGGTGCGATTTGCACTTCTCTGTTGATGTTCATCCTGAGCATATGGATTTGGTTCATGGCCTCTCGGTGAGTGGGGAGTTTATTTACGTTCCCGACAGTGAGAGTCCGTTGTCGTTGCCTGCCATCCGGTCCTGGCTCTCGCCAAAGAAACTCCCAGACATCGGGTCCGCACTTCCGCTTAGCTACCCTGAGGTGCCCGTTCTGATACCGTTGCGCCATTTCTATTCTCCTTTCGTATGGCGCACGGGCGGGTGAGAACCATTTAACCCTTCCTGCATATGCCTGTCCAGTTCGGAAAGCTTGAAACGCCACTGTCGCCGTTTCCCACTTCCCAACGAATGTGCAGGAAGAGAACCGGAACGAGCCATCCGGATCACCTTCAGACGAGTTGTTTTCAGAAACGCCGCAGCCTGATCCGGATCGACGTACGGTTCTGGCCACTCCGGATTGTGGCGCGTTTGTGTTGGAATCGTCATTCTCCAATCCCATTGTTTCGACGTCGCAGATTACTCGCTGACGGCTTGCTCACCTTCCGGCTTCCATTTCCGACGTGACGTTCCTTGCCCAACTGTGTGAGAGACAGTACTCGCTTCAAACGAGCGATCTGCTGGCATTGAGCTTCAGTGACGAATCTCTCGATCTGTTCAACTTCGTCAGTCCGCGGGGAAATGTACCCGTTTTCGATCGATGACAGTCTTGAGCGGTCGATTCCTGTAGCTATGCTCACCGAGTACTGTGAGAGGTGAGCCATTAAACGAATCCGTTTCAATCGATGGCCGAGTCTCCTTGTTGTGTTTTCCATAGACTCTTTATGCTCCACCTGCAAATTCCAGGTACCTCAACATCTGCTGTTGACTTATTCTCATTAAACTTATATTGTGGTGTCAATGGTGTAACGATACATAGTCATATTTATCGTTTTACCGTTACAACAATTTTCACACACAATGTCGATACGCAAGCAGACGCAGATAGTGCCATCGGTCCCAAGGGCGCATTCAGTCGGTAAAAAGCGAGCTAGGGTGCCAGAATATCCAGTCGGGCCGCATGGCCGTATGGGTAATGAAGGTTTCTTAGCTAGAATCGGAGGTTGGTCGGGCGACCTCAGCAAAAAGGCAACATCGTTAGCTCCGGCAACGGGTACAGCACGCAACCGCCCGATCAGAGACCTCATCGACTGGCTGAACGCAAATGCTAAAACGAAACAGGGTCGGAGGCTGAGAGCGTTCATTCATGACCTTAAGCAGATCCAGCTACTGAGTGAGCCATTCGATTTCGCGACCGCGGATCGTTACGCACCACTCGTTTATCCAGTGACCGAGAGAGAGCCACAGCCGGTACAAGCGATGAGACGGATTCATGCTCGAATTCAAAAAACGTGTGTGCGTTACTGCTTGTACCCACAATTGACATGGGTACTATGGCAGAAGGACTGGAACTTAAGCTTTTGCACCGAAGGGCAACCCGACGAGGTCCCGATTATCTATGACGGCCCGAGTGACTACGGCCGAAGAGTGTTTGAAGGAGATGTTGCAATTGTTGTGATTGGAATCGCGGAACGGGGTGAAATATCTCGGCTGCGAGCTTGTGAGCAATGTGGGTTATGGTTTTTTGCCTCAGCCAATACTTCCCATAATGCGCGTAGGTTCTGTAAGGATGCATGTCGTTTGAAACACTTTCACAGCCGAAAGCGCATCAGAAGCGGTGTCGTTAACCGTTAGATCGCAGGAGTGAAAAGTTACAAGAGAGCCGGACTTAACAAACGCGCCGCACCGGTGCTTGCAACACCGGCACGGCGCTAACCACAGTCGCCTAATTAGGAGGCAACAATGGCTAGACAGCAACGTAGCACCAGTCTCATTCAAGAATCCACTCGCCCTATAACTCAGGTCGCGCTTTACGCCCGAGTCAGCACCATGAACAATCAAGATCCCGAAATGCAGCTCGCCGAACTGCGGGAATATGCAGGACGCCGCGGTTGGCAGATCGTCGAGGAATTCACGGACCAAGGGGTATCAGGCTGCAAGGAGTCGCGGCCGGCGCTCAATCGGCTGATGGCAGACGCCTGTCGTCGACGGTTTGACGCCATTTTGGTCTGGAAGATCGACCGCTTTGGAAGGTCGCTGAAGCATCTGGTCAACGCACTGGCCGAACTCGCAGCGCTCGGAGTGAAGGAGCGTGCCCGTGCAGGGCTGCGGAACGCACGCGCCAAAGGGAGACGGCTGGGAAGGCCGCGGGTGATTGTGGACGCTTCACAGATTGCATCTCTTCGCTCGCAGGGACGTTCCTGGAGCCAAGTCTAACCAATGCCCGGTGCGAACTTGAAGATGGTTGAACCGCTCAATTCCAGTCGCACGATACGATCCTGTCGTAATTCCTGAACCCGCACGCAACAAGCCGTCAGCCATGCTCGATGACATTCGTGCTGTGGTACACGAGATCGAAGGTGCGCAATGATTGGCGACAATGCGGACTTCTCGTAGGAGAAAAAATCGAATCACTTCGACTTGGCGGTCTTAGCCGCTCTGCTGGCCAACTCCGAACGATTTGCCCGATGCCGCGCACTGCGCTCCTGCGCGTTGCGCGCGCGTGGGTTGTTCTTGATCTGCAACTGGCAGAGTAGGCACGTGATCTTGAACGCGCTCTCGATGCGGTATGTCGGCTCCTCTCCCATGGCGATCTCTTTTCTGACGTGTGGTCAGGCCGGGAAGCGCCGCCCCACGGCGAGGCTGGTCAGCGGCTTTCCTTCGCTCAATTCGATCGTCGCCGAGTTCCGCTATTCAACCCTGACTTTTCCTGCGGCGATGTCGTCGAAGTTGGCACGGGTCGCGTTGAGGTCGCGTGCTGACACTCTCGGTCTGACGCTCGCCCTTACCCAAATCGACCTGAATTAATTGGCAGCGTCGGAGTCCTGAAACAGAACTTTGAACGATGTAAACTGCAACGATGCACTGCAAGAGATGCAGCCAAAAGAACAGCCGTATATGGGCCTTGCCGAGATCGCGACTTATCTCACCGTAAGCAAGCAGACGGTTTTGAACTGGAGAGTTCAGTGTAGAGAATTTCCTGCGCCAATCGCCGATCTAAGAATGGGGCCGGTCTGGGCCACCGACGAGATCATGAAGTTCAGGCGACTCGCCGCCGACGGAGACTGACAAGGCTCAAGGTGCGGAAGATGCCCGAGAGCGGCGGGAGTCTGGTCGAGATCGCTGAGCGCCTACTCCGCTCTCACGGCTTGCCTTTCGTGCGAAAAGCAAACACGTAACTTTGCACATCGTCCGCGTTCCCGCAGGAACGGCTCGCTGTCATTCCGGCGCGGCGACTCTCTCGGCTTGGGATGCGCCGATAGCTGGTCGACGAGCGTAATCACCGTTAACGACACTTACGCGGCCCGCCGAGGGGTGCTCGCCGCCTTGGAGTCCTTTTTATCGTGACAAGCCTGCTGCGCCCGCCCATTTAGCTCTTCCAGCCGTTTTCGCAAGTCATCCCCGCTCGTCAGGCGAGCCATACAGTGATCGCAGTCTGGACTGTGGATTCTCAGGAGGGACAGAACGTGGCAGACTCGACGTCTCATTGCACAACCCAGCTAGTTGTGGCGGCGATTCTTGATCAAGGACGTCATCCTAGTCAAGTAAAATCGCCGATGCACTCATTGTGGTCGAATCGCAAAGGGAGGTGCCCCGTACTGGGCACACTGCTCCCTTCTGCCCCCGGACTTCTCCCGAACTCCCCAGTCTCGGAGTTAACAGAATGTTAATCATGACTGGGACGGTTTGGCTTGTGGTCGCAAATCCCTTCACCTTAGAATTGCGCATGGAGTTCTTCCATCTGCATCATCCCGAAGACGTGACCGTTCTGTGTGATCACGAACGCTGCGAGCAAGTGG
>Ga0075030_100001047_pt1 | contig 24899 bp, 21 predicted proteins | sample LitLauG_LLR_2012_FD_71393 | JGI IMG/M metagenome (GOLD analysis project Ga0075030, IMG submission 71393) | Freshwater sediment microbial communities from Pennsylvania, USA - Little Laurel Run_MetaG_LLR_2012 | ecosystem: Environmental > Aquatic > Freshwater > Creek > Sediment | place: USA...
CCTCCTATGGGTGCGCTGCGGCGAAGATTCGCAGCAGAAGAACAATTCACCACAGAGACACGGAGTCACAGAGAAAGACGGGTGCCCCATCCTAGCTGCGTCTTTTGCAGCTAGGGTGGGGTATTCCTCGCAAGCCACATTCGATTTCGATCGCACAGAGTTGAGGAAGACTGGAATGAAGGAAACTGGTTTGAGACAGGATGTTTCGCATCAGTCCGAGCGCCGCCTGGAGCAAGTCCTGCGCGCCACCGATCTGCTGCTCGAAAGCGGAGGCTTCGGCCTGATCGTCCTCGATCTCGCCGACCTGCCCCCTCAGGCCGCTCGCCGCATCCCGCTGACCACCTGGTTCCGCTTCCGCCGCGCCATCGAGCACACCCCCACAATCCTGCTGGCCATCGAACCACAGCCCATCGCCGGCAGTTGCTCTTCCCTGCTGCTGCAGTTGGCATCGGTAGGTAATCAATTGCATGTACTAGACGGAAGTCTTGCAATAAAACTCAATCCAGATACACCAATCGAAGCTAATCACGGTGGACCAGCCGCGAAGCGGCGGAAGAATGCAGCCCACGGCGCAAGCCGTGGGTTAGACACCGGGGATAGTGAAGCCCCGGAGGGGCAAAAGAAAATTTGCTCAACCGGGCAAACTAAGTCTGATTTTCCATGTCCGACGCATGCCCACTTGCTAACCGAACTGGTAATCAACGCGGAATTGATCCGCTCCCGTCTGGAACGCAAACCTGCATGCTCCGTCACGTTTGCAACCAAAACCGCTTGGGCCGGATGAAAAAACAATGACTCGATGAATCAATGCTCCCATGCCGTTCGCCTGCATCTACGTTCCGAATTTTCCCGTGGCGGCCGCCCTGCGCGCCGAACCGGAACTGCAGGCCCACGCCGTCGCCATTCTCGAAGGCAATCCTCCGCTCGAAACAATTATCGCCGTCAATGAAAAGGCCGGCCGCATGGGCATCTCCCCAGGCATGACCAAGGCCCAAGCCGAACTCTGCTCGGAACTGGCACTGCGCCCGCGCTCTCCGCTGCAGGAATCCGCCGCGCACGCCGCCCTACTCGACTGCGCCCAGTCGTTCTCTCCCTGCGTGGAAGACGCCGCCTCCGACACGGCTCTCCTCGATCTCGCAGGCATGGAATCCCTCCTCGGATCGCTGCCGGAAATTTCCCGCGCTATCGCGAATCTCGCCGCCGCGCTCGGGCTCGCCGCGAATGTCGCAATAGCCTCCAACCCTGACGCGGCCGTGCTCGCCACCCGCAGCTTGTGTGGCGCGGGCGCCCCCGCCCGCGTCTGCGTCACCGTAATTCCCGCGGGCAAAGAAGCGGAATATTTGGGGCCTTTGCCTGTAAAAGTTTTGTTTCCCGATCGTCTGGAGGGCGAAGAGAAAAAAGAAGCCGACTGTCTGCTGGAAACATTAGACCGCTGGGGCATTCGCAACCTGCGCGCCCTGGCCGCGTTGCCGGAAGTAGCGCTCAGCGAGCGCCTCGGGCAGGAAGGCCTGCGTTTGCAAAACTTGGCGCGTGGCGCCGCCTCGCGCACGCTGGTCCCGATCGAAGCGCCGCTGCTGTTCGAAGAAGCAGTCGAACTGGAGCACCCCATTGTCCTGCTCGAACCGCTGGCCTTCCTGCTGAATCGCCTGCTCGAGCAACTCTGCGCAAGATTAGGTTCGCGCGCCCTGGCCACGCAGGAACTGCGCCTCACGCTGGAACTATCCAACCTCACCGGCATCGATGATGAATTCGAAAATATCGGCATGCCCAGCGAAAGCGACGGAGCCGAGGCTGAAGGACCTATGTTGGGACAAGGAACTATGTTGGGAGAGGGAAGTATGTGGGGACAGCCGCCCTCAGCTGTCCAGCGGAGCGAAGCTCCGCTGCTTCACCGCCGCCAGTGTAAATTCACCCGCACTCTGAATTTGCCTTTACCCATGCTCGACGCCAAAATTTTTCTAAAGCTGTTGCAACTGGACTTGAACGCACACCCTCCGGGCGCACCCATCGTAAAGATCCATCTGGCCGCAGAACCCGCCCGCCCGCGTTCGGCCCAGGGAGGCCTGTTCCTGCCTCCCACGCCGGAGCCGGAAAAACTCGAACTCACTCTAGCCCGCATTGCCAACATGGTGGGTGAAAACAAAGTCGGGGCAATGGAATTGCTCGACACCCACCATCCCGAAGGCTTCCGCATGCAGCGTTTCGTAGCAGAAATTCCACGAGAGAAGCCGCAACAAAAAACTGCCGCCTCAGCCGAAGAATCGATTGTCACGGCACTGCGCCGCTTCCGTCCGCCACTGCGCGCCAACGTGACTCTGGAAAATGGCCAGCCTACGTTTTTGGTTTGTCGAAAAAAAGGCGTGCAGGGCCGGGTGCTCTGGAAGGCTGGCCCCTGGCGCTTCTCCGGCGACTGGTGGGAGCGCGAAGCATGGTCCCGCGACGAGTGGGACTTAGCCTTACAAAACGGCGAGACGCTCGCTCTTTACCGCCTGGTGCACGATCTTCTCACCGGCCGCTGGTTTGTAGAAGGAACGTATGACTGATGCTGAGTTGTTGGCCACGGATTTTCACGGATCAACACGGATAAATAGAACCGCAAAACGCATTCATTACAAAGCGCAGAGATACAGGTCGTTTTGATCCCTGCGAATCCGTGTGATCCGTGGCGACGTTTTTACTGGCAACTGATGTACATCGAACTTCACGCCCGTTCCGCTTTCAGCTTCCTCGAAGGCGCTTCCCTCCCCGAGGAACTGGTGGCCACGTGCGCTCAACTCAAAATGCCCGCCATGGCACTGCTCGACATCGATGGCGTTTACGGCGCCCCCCGCTTTCACCTGGCCGCAAACAAAATTGGCCTGAAAGCGCACATAGGCGCCGAGGTTACATGCGCGCCTTTCCACCCTGTCATCCTGAGCGGAGCGAGTGCTTCACGAAATGAAGCACTTGCGGAGTCGAAGAGCCTGCCCCGAGCTAGCCGAGGGGATCCCTACCCTCAGCAGTCTGCCAAAAGCATAGGGATTCCTCGCTCCGCTCGGAATGACAACTCTTTTCGTCTCCCCATCCTGGTCTCCACCCGCGCCGGCTACCAAAACCTCTGCCGCCTGATCACCAAGATGAAGTTGCGCGCCAAGAAAGGCGAAGGCGCCGTCTGCCAGGAAGAACTCGAAGAACACGCCCAAGGCCTAATCTGCCTCACTGGCTGTGCGGACGGCCCCCTGGCAGCCGCCCTGCAGCAAGGCGGATTTGAAGAAGCCCGCCGCCAAATCGATCAGCTCACCGCCATCTTCGGCCCCGGCAACGTCTACGTCGAATTGCAGCGCCATTTCCAGCGCGAAGAAGAATCGCGCAACCGCGCCGCGATCACCCTCGCCCGCTCGCTCAATCTTCCTTTGCTGGCCACTAACGGAGTCTGCTACGCCACCGCCAAAGCTCGCGAACTTTGTGATGCCTTCACCGCGATCCGCCACCACCGCACTCTCTCCACCGCCGGACGCCTGCTCTCCCGCAACTCCGAGCGTTTCCTGAAATCCCCGCAGGAAATGCAGCAACTCTTCGCCGATCTTCCCGAAGCCATCAGCAACACGCTCGAACTTTCCTCCCGCCTCGAATTCACGCTGAACGATCTGGGCTATGAATTCCCGCGCTATCCCGTGCCCGAAGGCGAAACTATGAATTCATTCCTGCGCGAGCGCTCCTGGGAAGGCTTCCATCAGCGTTACGGCCGCGCGTCGCAAGACCTGCAAGCTCGCGCCCGTCGCCAGATCGAAAAAGAACTAGCCCTCATCGAGAAACTCAAACTGGCCGGCTACTTCCTCATCGTCTGGGACCTGGTCCGCTTCTGCCGCGAACAAAACATCCTTGCCCAGGGACGCGGTTCCGCCGCCAACAGCGCCGTCTGCTACTCGCTCGGCATCACCGCAGTCGACGCCGTCAGCATGGAACTTCTCTTCGAGCGTTTTCTTTCCGAAGAACGCGGCGAGTGGCCCGACATCGATCTCGACCTGCCCAGCGGCGATGAGCGCGAAAAAGTCATCCAATATGTTTACAAGGGATACGGTGAGCGCGGCGCAGCCATGACCGCCAACGTCATCACCTACCGTAACCGCATGGCCGCGCGCGAAATGGGCAAGGCCCTCGGATTCGATCCGGAAACCCTCGACAAAATTTCCGCCGCCGTCGCCACCTGGGAATTTCGCGACGAAAACGATGCCCTCGATCGCCGCTTCCGGGATGCCGGACTCGACCTCAACCATCCCCGCCTGCGCAAATATTACGAACTCTGCCTCGCCGTACAGGACATGCCGCGCCATCTCGGCCAACACTCCGGCGGCATGGTCATCTGCCAGGGACAACTTGATTCCGTCGTGCCCCTCGAACCGGCCTCCATGCCCGGCCGCGTCGTCGTGCAATGGGACAAAGAAGATTGCGCCGACATGGGCATCATCAAAGTCGACCTGCTCGGCCTCGGCATGATGGCCGTGCTCAAGGATTCCATCGAACTCATCCGCAACCACTATCGCGAAGAAGTCGACCTGGCGCATCTCCCGCAGGATGATCCGCAGGTCTACTCCACGCTGCAACAGGCCGACACGGTAGGAATGTTTCAGGTAGAAAGCCGAGCGCAAATGTCGTGCCTGCCGCGCCTGCGCCCAAAGCACTTCTACGACATCGTGGTGCAGGTTGCGATCATCCGCCCCGGCCCCATCGTCGGCCAAATGGTGAATCCGTTTTTACAGCGCCGCCAGGGACGCGAAGACGTCACCTATCCACACCCCTCGCTCGAACCCGTGCTCAAACGCACACTCGGCGTCCCGCTCTTTCAGGAACAACTGCTGCGGCTCGCCATGATCGCAGCCAACTTTACCGGAGGCGAAGCCGAAGAGTTGCGCCGCGCCATGGGATTCAAACGTTCGCAGGCCCGCATGAAAGAAATCGAAGCCAAACTCCGCGTCGGCATGACCCACAACGGCATCGCGCCAAAAGCGCAGGAAGAAATTATTCTCTCCATCACTTCATTCGCGCTCTACGGATTCCCCGAATCCCACGCCGCCAGCTTCGCACTGATCGCCTACGCCAGCGCTTACCTGAAATGCCACTACCTGGCCGCTTTCACCGCCGCCCTGCTCAACAACCAGCCCATGGGATTTTATTCACCCGCAACCATCGTCAAAGATGCCCAGCGTCACAGCCTGAGATTGCTGCCCGTAGATGTAACGAAGTCAGAATGGAATTGCACGCTCGAAGCCGTCAGCCATCAGCCGTCAGCTATCAGCAAAACAACGCCGGAAGCAGTTGCTGGTTACCGGTCCTCAGTTGTCAGTAGAGGCCCAGCCGCGGAGCGGCGACAGAATGCAGCCCACGGCGCAAGCCGTGGGTTAGATACCGAAAATGAAGAAGCCCCGGAGGGGCGAAGGAAGATCGCGCTCCGCATGGGCCTGCGCTACGTCCGCGGCTTGCGTGAAGATGCAGCCCGATCCCTCATTCTCGAACGCACAATCGCTCCCTTCACGTCCATCCACGATCTCACCCACCGCGTCCCCGAACTCCGCAAAGACGAACTCACCACGCTGGCGGAAATTGGCGCACTGAATGCAATCGGATTGCAGATTGAAGATTCTAGATTTCAGATTTCAAAACCAGATCAATCTCAAATCTCGAATCTAAAATCTAAAATTTCTTTCCACCGCCGCGACGCCCTCTGGCAAGTCGGACGCGCCGTCCGCCACTCGGGCCCTCTGCTGGAAAGCCAGCCCGAACCCGACTCTCCCTCCCCGCTCCAGCCCATGAACCACGAAGAGCGCCTGGTCGCCGACTTCCACGGCACTGGCTTGACCGTCGGCCCGCATCCCATGGCCTACCGGCGCGCCTGGCTCAACGCCATGGGCATCCGCCGCGCCAGCGAACTGCGCGACATTCCCAGCGGCAAGCGTCTCCGCATCGGAGGCTGCGTCATCACCCGCCAGCGTCCGGGCACCGCAAAAGGTTTTGTCTTTGTCAGCCTGGAAGATGAAACCGGCGTGGCCAACGCCATCATCACGCCCGACCTGTTTCATCAGAACCGCCTGCTATTGGCCAGCGAGCGTTTCCTCGCCATTGAAGGAATTTTGCAGAATCAGGACAATGTCATCTCGGTCAAGGCCGAACGTGTGCTGCCCCTATTCGTCACAAACGCCGAAACCGTCTCGCACGATTTCCATTGAGTACCATGACCCAAGTACCGTTGCCCCGCTCTCGCTTGCAACTAAAATCCCATTATGTGGAGATTCCTAATACCGTTCCTTCTCGCGTTTACGGTCGTTTGCCTTGCTGATACCACTGTAAAAACCCACACTGTCATCACAGACACAGCACCAAGCCCAAGTGTACAGAATCCGATGGAACATCGGGAAATCCGCTATCGAAAAGGATCAAGGAGAAGAAAAGACAGCCTCGGAATGGATACTGCGGCATCAATCTCCACCATCGTCAATTGCGACCAGGGGACCGGTCAAATCATCGATCTATCCGCACACGAATATAATAACTACAAAGTGGTGAAATTCTGGACGATCCCAGAGCTAGAGAATCACCTGCAGAAGAACCCACAGAATGCAGTTCAAATCGAAAGCAAGACTGTAGACACCGGCGAGCGTAAGACCTTCTTCGGTCATCTGGCAAACACTTCATAACCACAACCACACGATCACCGGACAAGACCAATCCTGCGGGCGAAGAGACGATTGACGCTTGGTACATCGACCACGAACTGCCAGACGACAACTGTGCCCCTGACTATGTGAGAACCGAACCCTTTTATGTAATTGGAACCGCGCTTGTTTTTTATCCGCAACTTGGCCGCTTTCATCACACAGGACCAACTCCCACCGGACTAATTGTGAAGCAAACTCGTACTCAGAAAGCCGCGGGCAAGAACGGTAAAAACCGGACGATTACGTTGGAGGAAAAGGTTGAAGACCTCTCAGACTCGCCGCTCAACCCATCCCTCTTCGAACTCCCCTCTGGATTCCACGAGAACCCGGATCTGTTCAAAACTAAGTGAACTGTTAATGACCCCGGTCCGCTCTTCTGACGTGGTTCAGGCACGTTCTCGACTAAAATAGATCAGAGAAAAAGCATCACCGGATTGCACAACCTCCTGCCGAAATCCCAGAGCCTCCAACATACTTACACATTTGATCGTGTCGCATTGATGATGATGTAGCTCAAACACTGCGTGCTTGGCCTTACGGAGAAGATCACCATAATTTTCGATGAACAGTAACTCCGCCCCCTCGATGTCACATTTCACCAGATCGATTTCTGATTTTCCTGCCATCAGTAAATTCAGGTCCACGAATGCAACGTTCACTCCCTCACCCGGCGGTACGTCGACAATTGTGCTTCTGTTGCGCAGCGCTGATTCTCGCATCGGCGCACTTCCGGTACGATGCCCAACCAGTCCTTGAACCATGCGAAGATTAGTCGCAGCGAGGTGTTGGGATTGAACCCTGTGCTCTAGCACCCGGAATGTTTCAGGACTTCCCTCGACCATCGTAATTTCAGGCGCAATGGTCTCTAAATGGTGCCTGCGGATTAAATCCACGACTCGGAAGGAGAAGAAACCGACGCTGGCACCGAGGTCCAATACCACAAACGAAGTGGCTGAACGCGACGCTAAAGCGGCTTCAATCGGAATGTCGTAATCTCCGTTAACGAAAATTTCATTGTAGGCCCACCATTCTCCTCGGTTGGCGACCTCGATTTTCAGCCCCGTAGGAAGCGAATGTTCGAGTCCAACCCAGTGGTAGAGAGTTTGATAAAGAAATCTGCTCTTGATTCGCCAGTAGTGTTCGCGAATCTTGGATTGCGCTGTCTGTGGTAACACACTGACACACTTCGCTAGGAGCTTTTTCATCATTTAGAAATGAAATCGGGAGAGGAGATTCGCATCTCACTTTCCCACGTAGCTAACCCTCCAGATCGAATTCGACCCGTCATCGCTGACCAGGAGTGAACCGTCCAGCGCCTCCGTGATCCCCACCGGCCGCCCCCACACCTGCCCGTCCGGCAGCACGAATCCCGTCAGAAAATCCTGGTACTCACCAGTGGCGTGCCCGGTCTGATGCAGCGGCACGCGAATGACCTCGTACCCAACGCGCACCGCCTTGTTCCACGATCCGTGTTCCGAGGCAAGAATATCTCCCTTATATTCCGCAGGAAGCTTGTCGCCGTCGTAGAAGACAAATTCCAGCGACGCGTTATGCGGCTGCAACAGCACGTCGGGAACGATCACCTTGTCCTTCAACTCCGGATGCTTGCCCTTGTGCCGCGGATCCTGGTGCGCTCCTAGATACCACCACGGCCACCCGTAGAATCCGCCCTCCTGCACGTGTGTGATGTAGTCCGGCACCAGGTTATCGCCGAGCGCGTCGCGCTCATTCACCGAGCACCACAACTCACCGGTCTGCGGATTTATTTTGATCCCGCCCCCGGCATTACGAATACCGTAGGCATACACCTTCAATTCGCAACGCGCTGGGTCACAGACCAGAATGTCGGCGCGATCTTTCTCCTCCGGATGCGTGTCGGTGTCGTCCACGTTCGACGCCGACCCCACCGCTACAAACATCTTCTTACCGTCCGGAGAAAATTCGAGCGCGCGGGTCAAATGCCCGCCTCCTTCCGGTAGATCCGCAATGTGCTGCGACGCTCCGCCCGCCTTCAGATCGCCATTGTGATAAGGAAATCGAATCACCTCATTTTCGTTGCCGATATAAATCCACTGCGGATCGGGTCCCGGAGGAAAGAAGGCAATTCCATACGGCCGTTTCAGTCCTTGGGCGAAAACCTGCATCTGTTCCGGCTTCCCGTCGCCGGTCATGCCACGGAATACTCGAATGCGTCCCGGCTCGCTCTCCGCCAGAAAAATGTCGCCATTCGGTGCCGTCCGCAGCCACCGCGGATTCTCCAGCCCCCCGGCGTACAACTCCACCTTGAACCCCGCCGGCGCCACCGGCCACGCATTCGCGGGACGCGCCACCACCTCCGGCGCATTGCTCGCCGACTCGGTCGCGAACGGCTCGGGTAGATCGCTTACCGTGATCTTGCGCGTCGTCCCCGGCGACTCATAGCGGAAGTCGGTGAACGGTGCGTGCGGTGAAGGATCCTTCGCCGGCGATGCCGTCGCCGCTGCGGCCGGAGCCGCGCTTGCGGCCGCTGTTGCCTTCCCTGCCGCCAGTGATTCCACATAGGTCACGATCTGCCATCGCTTCGGCTCCGGCAGAAACGCCCACGACGGCATCCCGTTGTCCGTATCCCCCTTGGTGATGAACCAGAACACCTCGCCCGACGCCACTCCCGTCAGCTTTCCATCCACCAGAGACGGCACGTTGCCCGTGCCCTTGCCCAACTTTCCGTGGCAAGCCAGACAGTTCCGCGCGTACAGCGTCTTGCCCGCGTCCGCAGCATCCTGCTGCCCCTCGAACGGATTCTTCTGGGCCTTGGCCGAATCCGGCGCGTCATGAAAATGTTTGTCGATGGCCGGCAGACTCGTAAAGGAAAGAAAGAAAAAAATAGCCACCGCGGTGGTTCTGCTCAAACTCAAGTGCATGGATTCCCTCGTAAGTGATTTCCTTTTTAGAGTAACTGCGTTTCGGAAAAGATGCCAAATCGAAACGGCGGATCGACCCCTGGCAGGCACGCGGATCCTTACCGGTCGTCGGTTCGGTCGCTCCATGGAGCGGCCACGGCGGGCGACCGGCAAGAAACCTTTGTGCCAGTTTCCCGCCTGAAGCGCCGAGATAACGGTTCGCCGTGCACGCGTCCGAATCGCAAGATGACCGCCGCACTGGCTGCAATGAACCCTTTGGATTTCATGATTGGTACTCCTGACGTCTCCCGACCGGCTTAGGCGTGAATTATCTCACCCTTCCGAATCGATCCCTGCGCCGGGGTTGTTACCGATAAATCGCGATCGCACTCAAAGTGATTCCACACCGACGGTAGTGGGCTAAGTAGCCCACTACCCACACCGACGGCTTGCGCGTTCATCGACTCAACTTCTGCTAAAATGCCTGCGTGAAAAGACGAACATTGCTCCAGGCGCTTCCTGCGGCGGCATTGCTTCCGACATCCCTTTGGGCCGCGCCCCAACCAGACAACGCCAATCCGACGCAAGCCACGACAGGCGTCTATGAACTGCGCATCTATCATGCAGCTCCGGGAAAATTGGGCGACTTGCTGTCACGCTTCCGCGAACACACCATAAAACTCTTTAACCGCCACGGAATGAGAAGCGTTGCTTATTGGACACCGCTCGACGAACCAGAGAAGAGCAGCACCCTTATCTACATTCTCCAGCATCCCAGCCGAGAAGCGGCAGCCACCAACTGGAAGTCCTTTCAGGACGACCCGGAGTGGAAGAGCGTTCACGAGAAGTCCGAGGTGAACGGAAAACTCGTGGAAAAGGTTGACTCCACTTTCCTCGCGCTAACCGATTTTTCCCCGCCATTGCCCTGACTGGCACCCCAAACCCCGGCGGGCTATGGAGTTTTCGCTTCGAGGCCCAAATGGCTTCGGCTTTGGGACCAGCAGCATGCCGTTGTCTCGGCTTGCAATGCAACAAGGTCCAGGTAATTCATCCTTCGCCCTTGCAGGGGACTCCGACAACACGCAGGTGATACGGCCAGGTGCCGCGCTGGAGAAGATCTTAGGGGATAACTTCGTGAATCTGACACCGAACCGGAAGGCCGCGCTGGTGAAGACGATTTACTCGGAACTAGTTGTTACGCCGAGCGGTCTCGGTCTGCTTTGTGTTTTTTAAGATCAATCCTCCGCCAAACATGAAGAAATGACCTGCAAGAGGGAGGCAACCGACGCGATCTAGGTGACGAAGGCCAACTCCGCGTTAATACCATTAGCAAACCGCGTTTCTTGTCGGATAATCTAGGGGTCTCAATCCCTGGGCAACTTTTGGCAACAAGTCAGATTCCTACGGCGGGAGTATTCCAGTATGCATTCGCCCCCTGCGGAAGCAGCCACACAATCTGAGGCATCGCCTGACCGGACCAAGAAACGGACCCGAACGAGACCTCGCGATCCTCTGCCGGAGGATCCGCGGAATCGGTGGCGGCCCCGCGGCTGGCGCGTTCTGCTGATAGCGGCTGGATTACTCGGCATCATTCTCCTCGCTATTTTCACCGGTCAACGCGGTAAGACTTCATCTGCAGTTGTCGCACACCCTCTCGCTGGCGGAACTCCGAGTCATACGTTGCGTCTGAAGGGCGCGACCGAAGCCGTGCAAAGCCGCGCCATCCTCGCGCCGCTTCTGGCGGGACAGCATGTCAGCACACTGACCGTCACCATGCTGGCTCCGTCGGGAAAGCACGTGAAGCCGGGAGATCTGCTGGTGGAATTCGACCGGCAAGCCCAGGTGCGCGATTTCATCGATAAGCAGGCGGAGTACAACAAGCTGGTCGATCAGGTTCTGGAAGAGCAGGCGAAGGAAAATGCGGCCCGCGCCAAAGACGAGACGGAACTCAAGCAGGCGGAGGACGCTTTCCACAAAGCTGAGCTGGAGATGCAGAAATTCGAAATTTTCTCGCGCATTGACGCCGAAAAGGCGCAGGAGAATTTCGACGAGGCCAAGGCAACGCTGGAACAATTGCGTGAGACTTTCGATCTGAAGCGCAAAGCGGCGAGGGCGGGGATTCACATCCTCGAGATTCAGCGCGACCGCACGCATGAGACAATGCAGCACGCGCAGGCTAATGCCGAGTTGATGCAGATTCATGCGCCCCTGGGCGGCATCGTCGTTCTGAACACGATCTGGAAGCAGGGAAAGATGGGCGAGGTTCAGGAAGGAGACCAGATTCGGGCGGGTGTGGCGTTCATGCAAGTCGTCGACCCGTCCGTAATGCAAGTGCGCGTTCCTGTGAACCAGGAGGATCTGCTCGGATTGCAGATCGGTCAGACTGCCAAGGTGCACCTCGACGCCTATCCGGGACTGCAGTTTCCCGGGCGGCTGGAAGAAATGGCGCCGATTGGCAGGTCGGGAGATTTCTCGTCGAGGCTTCGATCGTTCGCCGTGGTTTTTTCGATTGCCGGCAGTGATCCTCGGCTGATGCCCGATCTTTCAGCAGCGGTGGACGTGGATCTCGATCGCGCAGGCAGCGCGGGTGGTGCACCATGATCACGCGCATTCGAAAACTCAACATCAGACAGAAAGTATGGCTGCTCGTCGCGGTGCTGTTGGGTAGCGCAGCCGTGCTTGCAGCGGCGGTCCGATACACGAATCGTACTCCAGCCGTTCCGACGTTTGACGTGAAGCGCGCGGAGTTCATCGACTCGCTCCAGTTTCGTGGAGAAGTGAAAGCGCTCAAGTCGGCGATTATTTCCGCTCCCGCCGAGACGGGCGATCTTCAGATTCTTACGATTGCCGCCGACAGCACGCAGGTCAAGGCGGGAGACGCGGTCGTCGAATTCGATAAGACGAAGACCGAGCAAGATCTGGCGCAGTTCCGTTCGACGCTGAAATCCGCGCAGGCCGAGACCGATCAGGCGCGGGCGCAGGGGCGTCTGACCGAAGAAGAAGACACTACTGCGGTAATGAAGGCACGGTACGACGTGGAAGCCGCTGAGTTGGACGCCAGCAAACAGGAAATCCTTTCAAAAATCGACGGTGAGGAAGCCAAGTTGAAGTTGGCCGATGCCGAACAAAAACTTCACGAGGCCGAGGAGAAGCTAAAATCGGACCAGGCCGTCGATCGGGCTACGATTGAAAGCAAGATTTCCGTGGGCAAAAAGGCGGACTACGATGCTCAGCATGCCGAGCACGCACTAGCTAAAATGACGGTACGCGCGCCCGGGGCGGGCATTATCAGCCTGACTCCGAACTGGAACAACGACGATAACTCACCTTTCAAGCCTGGGGATCGCGCCTGGCCTGGGGCCGCGATGGCGGAACTCCCTGACGTCTCGACGTTGCGGGTCGCGGCACGCGTCGACGAAACCGAGCGCGGACGGCTCGCCGTGAAACAATCCGTCACCCTGCAACTGGACGCAATCCCCGACCGGCAATTCACCGGAAGCCTAGATCAGATCAGCACCATTGCCAGCATGGATTTCTCCGGCGGCTGGCCGATGCGAAGAAATTTCTACCTCGAGATCACGATTGATCAGCAGGATGCGCGATTGAAGCCGGGGATGACCGCGCAAGTCACCGTGGTGGTGGATCGCGTTCCGAATGCACTCACGATCCCTGTGCAAGCTTCCTTTGAGAAGTCGGGCCAGACGGTTGCCTACGTGTGGTCGGGATCGAAATTCGAAGAACATCTGATTGAAGTCGGGCGCAGAAGTGGCGACCGTCTTCTGATTACGAAGGGATTGCAAGTGGGAGACCGGGTCGCGATGAAAGATCCATCGGCAAAGGAGTAGCCCGGCATGCGAAGGCGCGCCATTGTGTGGGGCAGCGTTGCACTCGTCCTGATTGCGGCCGTTGGAACTTTGGCCGCACTGCGGCGCACCAGAGTGCACGCCGCCACTGTCGACACTCCGGTGGGTATCGTAAAACTGGGGGACCTCGATCTCAAGGTCTATGCTACGGGCGAACTACGCGCCAACCGCACAATGATGCTGCCCGCGCCCGCCATTGGCGGCGGAGCTCTGCAGATTACTCACCTCCTGCATACCGGGGCGCTGGTGAAAAAGGGAGACGTCGTCATCGAGTTTGATCCCAGCGAACAGCGTTTCCTTCTGGAACAGAATCGTTCTGAGCTGCTGCAAGCTGAGGAGCAAATCACGAAAGCCAAAGCCGACGCCGCCGTACAAGCAGCCCAGGACAAAGTGGCCTTGTTAAAGGCCCGCTTCGATGTGCGGCGGGCTGAGCTTGACGTGCAGAAGAACGAACTGATGAGTTCCATCGACGCCAAGAAAAATAATCTCGCACTCGAACAGGCAAATCGAGTTTTGTCGGAGCTCGAGCAGGACGTCAAATCGCATACGGCATCGGGCCAGGCCACCATTTCGCTGGCGCTGGAGAAGCGCAACAAGGCGCAACTCGCCATGGACCAAGCGCGGCACAATATCGACAGGATGCGTGTCGTTTCTCCCATGGACGGTTTGGCGTCTGTCGAAAAGAATCGTGACTCGATGGGCGGATTCATGTGGGACGGTATGCCCCTGCCGGACTATCGAGAAGGAGACCAGGTGCAGCCGGGCCGGCCCATCGCGCAAGTGATCGACAATCAAAAAATGGAGGTCGTGTCGAAGATCGGTGAGAGCGAACGGGGCAACATCAAGACGGGACAGGCCGTACAGGTGGAGTTCGATGCTCTCCCCGGGCGCACGTTTCACGGCACGGTGAAAACCGTCGGTGGAATGTCGGTGAGGAATTTCTGGGATCAGGATGTGGGAGGAAAATTCGACGTCTTTATTGACCTTTCCGACGCGGATTCTCATTTGCGTCCCGGTCTGACGGCGCAGGTCGTTTTTCGGGGAGAGGAAAGAAAGAGTGTCATTTGCATTCCGCGGCAGGCAGTTTTTGTGAAAGAGAGTAAACACATCGTCTACGTGAAGAACGGTGGTAGCTTTGAGCAGCGCGAAGTTCAGATTCAGTCGCAGAGTGAGAGCCGGGCCGCCATTCAAGGTCTGGAAGCGGGCCTGGAGGTGGCGTTGGTAGACCCCACGGCTCCGAGAAAGTCCGGTAACGCTGCTTTGTCGGTACCGGGCACGGGCGGAGCGACACCCTAAATGGCCACCGTCGCCTCAACCACGCCGCAGCTTCGCGGCTACCAGCAATGGCTTCCCGACCTGCAGTTAGGGCTGCAGAATCTCATGCTGCACCGGCTCCGCTCCCTGCTCACCATGCTAGGGATGATCTTTGGCGTGGCCGCCGTGGTGACCATGCTTTCGATCGGCGCGGGCGCGCGGCAGAAGGTGATGGCACTCATCGAACAGATGGGGGTCCGCAACTTGATCGTTGAAGCGAAAGAGACGACCGAGTGGCAAGCTCACCAGAAAGTTCGCAAGATTTCTCCGGGCCTCACTTTCCAGGACTACCGCGTGATTCAAGATGATGTTGGGGGCATTGCAGCGTCGACCCCGCGCAAGCGGATGATTCCGTCGAAGATTCTACCGAAGTCGCAGCAGGATCAGCCCGCTGTTTACGGTGTGAATCCGAGTTACCAGACGATCGGCGGACTTCATCTGTTAGAAGGCCGGTTCTTCGATCAGAAGGAAGAGAAACGATCCGCGCCCGTCTGCGTGTTAGGAGCCGCGGCCGCGTCGAGTTTGTTCGGAGCTTCGGATGCAATCGGGCAGTACGTCAAAGTCAATGAGCAGTGGTTCCGCGTGATCGGCGTGGCGTCACCGCAACTCAGCTCGCAGACGGAAATGGCGGGAGTGCCCAACCAGGATACCAACAACATTCTGTACGTTCCGCTGAATGCTGCAATGTTGCGCCTGGAAGACAGTTACAGCGACGTGCGCGATGAGATCGATGGGATCTATTTGCATCTCGAGGAAAGCGCTGACATATCGGCCGTCGCGCAGGTTGTGAGGGCCATTCTCGATACGTCGCACCATGCCGCGGGCGACTTCAGCGTGATCGTACCGGCGGAATTGCTGGCGGAACAGCAACGCACCGAGCGGCTGTTCAATGCGGTCATGGTTGCGATTGCTTCGATCTCGCTGCTGGTCGGCGGCATCGGAATCATGAACATCATGCTAGCCAGCATCCTCGAGCGAACGCGGGAAATCGGCGTTCGCCGCGCCGTGGGGGCTCGTCAGTCCGATATCGTTCGCCAGTTCGTGGTGGAAGCGATGTTGATCTCCTTCGTAGGAGGCAGCTTCGGCATCGTCTTCGGCTTCATGATGTCGCGTCTGATTGCGTGGCTTGCCGGATGGTCGACGATTGTGACCGCGGCTTCGATCATCTTGGCGTTTGGCGTCTCGATCACTGTCGGACTGGTGTTCGGAATTTATCCCGCGATGAAGGCGGCTCAACTTGATCCCGTGGAAGCCATTCGCTACGAATAACCGCTTCGAGCGCTGCTACCGCCGAATTTTGGAGGAGGATGCGAGATGAAGGTTTCTCACCTCGGAACGCTTTGTCTGTTCGTTCTACTGACGATCTTGCCCGTTCGCGCGCAGAAACGCGAAACCTTAGGAGCGCTTCTGACAGATCAAGTTCGCGCCGACAAGTTGCCGCCTCCCCAACACATGCGCGATTACGTTGCAGACGGCAAGCTGCGCTTGAGTTTGCACGACGCGGTTTTGCTGGCTATCGAAAACAATAGCAATGTGCGCATTGAAGAAACTCAGGTCGAAGCAGAGAAGTTCAACCTCTTACGCACATATCAACCCTTCGATCCGCTGCTCCAGAGCGCCTTCAACGTGAATCGTTTTTCGTTCCCCGGCGACAGTCAACTCCAGGGCGTAGGCGTTTCGGGAGTCCCTATTCTCAATACATTGACCCAGTCGGGCCAGATCAATTACTCGCAGACCTTTCAGACGGGCACCAATGTCCTGGTTGGTCTCAACAGCACGCGGAACTCGACCAACAACGGGTTCTTTTTTGTGAATCCGAATTACAACTCCACGCTGAATCTTCAGTTCTCGCAGCCGCTCCTGCGAAACGGAGGGCTGTTTGCCAACCGCGCACCTCTGGTCATTGCCCGGCGCACCCTGCAACAATCCCAAGCGAGTTTTGAAGCGCAGGTGAATAACGCAATCCTGCAAGTCGTGAGTCAGTATTGGGCGGTGGTTCAGTCACGCGGAAATCTGGCGGTCGAGCGCAAGTCGCTGGAGTTGGCCGATGTGAGCTACCAGCGCGATAAGCGCGCGCTGGAACTAGGTGCGCTGCCGCCGCTGGATATCTATCGCTCCGAATCCGAGGTCGCGTCGCGTCGCGTGCAGATGATTCAAGGAGAATACGCGGTCAAGCAGGCCGAGGACGCTCTACGTTTGACCATCGGCGCCAACCAGGACGACACCTTCCGCGCCCTTGATCTTGATCTGACCGAAAAACCGCAAACGGATGGGGAACTACGGACTATCGACGCAACTGCTGCCTTGCAGGAGGCCGTTGCACATAGGCCGGAATTCGAAGCGGCGAAGTATGCTCTCGCCAACGATGACACTGGCATTCGTCTCGCCCACAATCATCTCAGGCCCGACCTGGCTCTCAACGGTTTTTATCAAAGCAGCGGGCTGGGCGGAAATCAATACAATACCAGAGCGCAATTGATTGCTACTGGCGGCCTGGGCTCGTCTTTCAATCAGCTCTTCGGCTTCGGTTACCCGGGATATGGCGCATCCTTGACCCTGAACTTGCCACTAAAGAATCGGGCGGCCCAGGCCGATCTGGGTGCGGCGTTGGTGTCGCGTCATCGCGATCAGTATTCGGCGCAGCAAGTCCGGGAACAGATCACGCTAGAGGTCAGCAATGCCGTCCACCAACTGGAACAGGCGAAGCTGACTCTCGCAGCCGGGACCACGGCCCTAGATCTTGCTCAGAAGACGCTCGCAGCTGAGCAGCGGAAGTACGAACTTGGCGCAGAGACAGTTTTCTTTGTGCTCGATGCGCAGACCAAGTTGGCGCAGGCCGAACTGGACCTCTTGCAGGCACAAGTCACTTACAAGATGGCGCTCACGGCCGTCGATCACGCCACCGGCAGATTGTTGGAACCGTACCATGTGCAGATTGCGGAGCTTGCCCGCTGATGCCGCAGAATCTCGTTGGCTGGAAGTCAGGCGATTGTGGATGCACCTACAAGGCGCGAAATTGCCGATGTACGGCAGTCCGGCCAGCGCATTCGCGAGATTCAGAGGCTCCAGTCGATAGCGGCTGCTCTTGCAGAATCGTCAGAATTTCAAATCTTGCAAAGAAAGCCTCTCCATCTAGCAAGAGCTCTTGCGTTTTCCGTTGCTGGCTCTCAACAGCAGAGCACTCGGCCTCAGTGCCGCGAGCTTCTCACGCTCATGCCATCGCTTGTCCGATATGGCTCCAATATGGGTATCGCCGATGAGCAACTTGGAAAACGGCTAATTGCGATACCACCGGCCTTTTTGGAATTCGAAACTGGATTGAGCCGATATACCATCGTGCGAGCACGAAAAGGGCATCTCGCAGGCAGTTTACTCGGGAGTTCAAGATGGCCGCGATGCAGCGGCTGGAGCAAGGTATTTCCATCGCCGAAGTAGCGCGGGCGTTGGAGGTTAAGCCCAATGTGCTGCATCGTTGGCGCGGTGAGTTTCGGCAAGGGCCGGGCAACGCGTTTCCCGGTCACGAGCAGCGGCGCTGGTCGGAAGGGCGGATTGCCGAACTGGAGCGCAAGATACCTTCTGAGCCTTCCAAAGAGCTTTGCCCAAACATCTAAAAAAGGGACTTGAGAGCTTGTGGGGGTGATTCTCAATCATTACTTGGGTGCTCGAACGTCTGTGAGGCGGCAGGTACGATGCTACCTTGCATCTAAGTTTTATTCGGGTGTAGATTCAGATTACGTCTTCGTGGGGTAAGCCAAGTGCGGTGGACTTCCAAGAGCCTCGCGTTACTGTGTTTGTTGCTGACGGTCTGGTCGGCATTGGCTTTTGCCGCGCATCATCATAGCAACAGCACAGAGTCCAAATGCACCGTCTGTGTAGCTGCTCACTCGACAGCCCCGACACCCGCAGCATGCCTCCTAAAGGCGACGTTTTCTCCGATCTTTACCCTTCACACTGAGCCTGTTTCAACCAAACGGCATTTTGTGGCGTTCGCGCTTAACGTTCGCCCGCCTCCCGTCGCATAGGTCAAATCCCAAAAATCGACCCGCGGTCGTAATCCTGTTCCATCATTCGGGAGGAATCTATGCTGGCTCGCTATTTGCAGCCGCGTGCTGCTGCTTTTTTGATCTTGTTCTTTCTTTCGTACCATCTCGCTGTTGGTCAATCGGGGAATTCCACGTCGATTACTGGCGTGGTGGTTGATCCTTCGAGTGCGGTGATACCGAATGCAACAGTCGAAGTTCGTAATCCGGTCAGCGGCTTTTCCCGAACTGTCATTACTGATTCGGCCGGGAAGTTCACTATCCCGAACGTCCCGTTCAACCCGTACCACCTTAGTGCCGTGGGTCAGGGATTCACTCCCTTTGCTCAAGACGTGGATGTCCGCTCCACTGTTCCAATAAACCTCACGATTACGTTGAAAGTGGGGGGATCAGCCGAGAGCGTTACTGTCGAGGCGGGTGGAGGAGATTTGCTCGAAAATACCTCAACATTTCACACCGACGTGGATCGTGGCTTGTTCGACAAACTTCCTCTGGAAAGTCAGTCGTCCTCGCTTAGCTCACTTGTGACCTTGTCTTCACCGGGCATTGCCGCTGATTCCAACGGTCTTTTTCACGGAATGGGAGATCACGCGGAGAATTCTTTTTCTATTGACGGGCAGCCCATTACAGATCAGCAAAGCAAAGTGTTCTCGAACCAGATTCCACTCGACGCGATTGCATCAATGGAAGTGATCTCAGGCGCCCCCCCTGCCGAGTTCGGAGAAAAGACGAGTGTGGTAATCAACGCCACAACTCGTTCGGGTCAGGGTCTCACAACACCGACAGGCAGCGTCACCACGAGCTACGGCAGCTTCGGAACCTCAACCGCAGGTTTCAATCTTGGCTACGGCGGGCAGAAATGGGGAAATTTCGTGTCGGCAAGCGGACTGAACACGGGGCGATTTCTCGACCCGCCAGAGTTCTCGGTAATTCACGCGAAGGGCAATGAGGAGAACGTTTTCGACAGAGTTGATTATCAGCTATCGAAGGCAGACTCCGTCCAGTTGAATCTGGGCTTTACTCGTTCGTGGTTTCAGAACCCGAACAGCTTCGACAACGTGTTCCACTTCGATCAGACCGACCCATCGGGGAATCCGCTGGGAGCGACCGATCAGCGGTCGCAGATCAGAACCTTCAACATCGCGCCTTCGTGGACTCGATTGCTCAGCACCAATGCCGTTTTTACGCTTGGCGGCTTCGTGAGACACGATCAATACAACTACTATCCGAGTCCGAACGTTTTTGACGATCTCTCGCCGATTCAGCAGGAAACAGTCGCGCAAGATCGCACGCTTACAAACGCCGGGTTGCGGACGAGCGTGTCCTACGTGAAGGGTATGCACAACCTTAAAGCCGGAGCTACGTATCAGCAGACGCTGCTGAACGAGAATGACAATTTGGGCATCGTAGATGCCGGGTTGCTCCCGTCGCTTACTGATGCGAACGGCAACCCCTGTTTTGTAGCCGGTGTCGCGCTGGCTTCGCCTTGTTCCGATCTGCTCCCGTTTGATCTTACGCGGGGTGGGGGTCTCTTTAGTTTTCGCGGACACACGGACGTCAAGCAGCTTGCGCTATACCTTCAAGACCAGATTACTAAGGGCAACTGGTCGTTCAACCTCGGTCTGCGTGGAGACTTCTACCACGGGCTTAACACTCACAAAGACGCGGAACCGCGCCTCGGTGCGGCATACAACATCAAAAAGACCAACACTATTCTTCGCCTCTCGTATGCACGAGTGCTCGAAACGCCGTTCAACGAAAACCTGATCGTCGCGAGCGTCGGTTGTGACAGCCCTGTACTGAACCCACTGCTCGGCTGCTCTGCACCAAGCGCCACACCATTAAGCCCCGGTTGGCGGAATGAATTCCATGCGGGGTTGCAGCAGGCTATCGGGAAATATCTCGTCTTTTCGGGCGAATACGTCTGGAAGTACACCCACAACGCTTATGACTTCAGCATACTTGGCAACACGCCGATCTTTTTCCCGATAGCATGGGACAGATCAAAGATTCCCGGCTTCGCCGGACGAGTGAGCGTGCCTAACCTGCATGGCTTTTCGGCGCTGATGGTCTTCTCTAGTGTCGCGGCTCGCTTTTTTCTGCCACAAGTCAGCGGGGCAGGAGCAACGCCATCGGCACCGGGAGGCGTCTTTCGTATCGACCATGACGAGAAATTTAACCAGACGACTCATCTGCAATATCAGATCGGAAAGACGGGACCGTGGGTCGGGTTCAACTGGCGGTATGACAGCGGCATGGTAGCGGGCGCTGTGCCCTTCGCAGGCGATCCCAACACCCCGGTGGACTTGACTGGCTTGACTGGAGACCAGCAGATGCAGGCAGGGTTGTTCTGCGGGAACGTGTTTCCCACCCTGAACACTCCGCTCACCAGTTGTGCTCCGTCCCAGTATGGCTCAACGCGAGTCAGCATTCCGGCTTCCGGCACCGAGAACGACGACAAGAACCCTCCCCGGATCGCACCCCGTCATCTGTTCGACGTTGCTATGGGAGACGATAATCTTTTTCATGGTGACAAGTACAAGTGGAGCCTGCGGTTCAAGGCAATCAACGTAACGAACAAGGTTGCGCTTTACAATTTCTTATCCACGTTCAGCGGAACCCACTTCGTTACACCGCGAACCTATACTGCTGAGCTTGGGTTTCACTTCTAATCCCGCTGGTCACCTGAGGGTTGCAAGGAACTCATACCAGCAACAGGAGGAGGGACTTCAATGCAGACCACAAAATTGAGATACGTGGTCAAGTTCGTCGCTGACATGGACAAAGCCGTGAAGTTCTACCGCGATGTGATGGGTCTCCAACTCAAGTTCGAGTCGCCGGGGTGGAGCGAGTTTGTGACGGGCGAGACGACTCTCGCGCTCCACCCGGCTTCCGAAAAGAACGCTGCTGGGAAGGTCGAATTGGGATTCACGGTTGCAGACGTGGAGGCTTTCTACCGCGACATGAGCGCCAAGGGCGTGCTGTTCAGCATGCCGCCCAAGAAGCAGGACTTCGGCGGGGTGCTGGCGCAGTTCGTAGATTCCGAAGGCGCACATTGCAGCGTGGGCGCGGAGGCGGCGTAGGAACTCCAAAGAATAACGGGGCTACCGAGTCTCACTTAGGTTCGTTTAGTTTCCGAAAGTACGCAACCCAATTGGCGCGAATTACGCTTTCGTCCGTTCCATCATCGTAAGCGGGCGAAATCAGAGGTAGAGCGGTTTTGACTGTTACTAGAACGAACGATCGAATTGTCGGCTGCGGTCGCGTCCTCGCTGTGTCAACCCGGCGAGTGCGATAGAAATCGAGCATCTTCTGAAAGAGATCGACATCCGTGACCAGTTCGGCGGTGCCCTTGAAGCGGTACCCCTTTCTTACGAACGGATCGACAACATTGATCTCAATCGTGGGGTTGACCTTAAGGTTCGCCGCGGTTCCGGGAGAACGAATATCGGCAAACACTAGGTGAGTGTCATCCCATACGGCAATCGTTCCTTTAGGCGACAGATTGGGAGTACCGTCCGGACAAACGGTAGCCACAAACGCAAGCTTCTGTTCAGCGACGATGCGTTTCATGTCGTCCGTGAACGGTCGCTCATCGTCTATGGTCATTTTCATCCACCGCCCGTGGTAGGCTGTCCGGCTGAGCAGTTTCCGCTCCTCGAACACTCTCGTCGTAGCAGACTAGTTCCACTTGGTTTCCCTCAGGATCGGTCACATAAAGTGAGCGCCAATGCACCCATGCATGTTCGGCGGTTTCGACTTTAATCCCAAGCGCCTCCAGCCTCTTCAGTTCGTGTGCGAAATCGGCGAGCGGTATCTCGAAGGCTATGTGGTCAATGGTCGATGCTGCTGCGCCCGTCCCGCGATAACCAACGTCCTGTGAGCGGTCGAACAAGGCGAGCACTTGAGTGTGACCGCCGTAGCCGTCCGCAATCTTGAAGAACGCGCAGTTTGGGACTCTGGTCATCAGCGGCAAGCCGATGACTTCCTCGTAGAACTTCTGCATGGCATCCAGATTGTTGACGCGGAATGCAATCTCGCCAAGTCCGCGCACCGCTGTGCGCTTGCCGCTAATAGTTGATGTTGCCATGATCGACCTCCCGATTGGAAAACCCTTCAGCCCGTGATGGTGCCATAATTCTACTGAATGGCTCCGACACTGCCCATCGCAACGCAAACCAAACAGGTCATTGATGCCGTCCCGTTTGACCGTTGCCGTGCTTATGTTGGATATTGAGACGGAATGGACGTTGAACGCATCATTGACGACATCGAGCAGCTACAGGAAATGTTCGAAGCGCCGGACATTAGACCACTCAGCGCCAGCGACATCTCGGCTGCAAATCGAAGGCACGATGAGACGCTCGCGCCCAGCCCGTGGTTTCGACTGTGGCAGCGGTATGGCGTCTGTTGCCGCCCCGCTGCGTGAAACTGATCGGGAGAAAACCATGCTGAAGTATTACGACGACGTCAAGGAACTGAGAGATGTAGGAGTGCCTGTAGATCGCCTTCAGGTTGGAGATAGTAGCGTGCTGCATGGCTAGTTGTTTTTGAAAACGAAGATCGGCTCTGACTTGTGCTTACCGTATTTGTCCTTCGCGCCCGGCATTGCACTGAGGAGTAGTGTCAGTGTTTCGACATGCGTGAAACCCTTACTATTTGCCAACGCCACAAAGTCGTCCTCCAATGAGCCCTCGTAACTGTTGACGTCGGCAATGTTGATAGCCAAGACTCCACTGGGCTTGAGGCAGTGAGAGCAGTTGTCAAGCGTTGCGCCCATGAAACCGTTGAGCCACGATTCTTGATCGAGATAGCTTTTCCAGCTTTGGGTCGGGTCATCCGCATAGCGGACTATTTCCATCAGCGTCAGCCTTCCCCAATTACACGGTGGGTCGGCTCCTGCATTACATTTTTTCGAGGCCTGCTCAGCGTTCACTCACGTTATGGCCTACACGCTCGCCGAGTCGCCTAGCGACCCTCTACACCGAAAGCTTCGACCGCTTCGTTACCTCTGACAATTTGGGATTTATTGTGAGGGCGAAAGATCAGATTCAACTTCGTACTCCAGAAGGGCGTGTCTTGGACACATACATCGATGAATTTATGTCCGGCAGACCGCGCTTCCGTCGTCGCCGCTTTTACTGCATTGTGCTGCCAAGTCCATTCTCTAAGCGCAACATTCCAATAGGAACAGAGGTGTGGCTGCTAACGGCTGACTGAATCAAAGGAATTTTAAGCTTCCGTTCGCCTTTTTGCGGGACTAAAATGCGCCCGGATCACCTTCTGGCCCGCACAAAGGAGGCAACGTATAAAGGCAAGATCGATAGTCGTTTCCCTGATAACGTGCTTTGTTGCCCTGACGTTGTGTTTCGCACAGGATGCAATGATGGGCACATGGAAACTAAACGAATCCAAGTCAAAAATTGGAACTGGAAGCCCGAAAAACAACACGGTTGTGATCGAGTCAGCCGGTCAGAATGTAAAGAACACAATGGATGGCGTCGACCCTACCGGAAAACCCACCCATAGCGAATGGACCGGGAAGTTTGATGGCAGAGAGTATCCCATAATGGGCGATGCGAATTCAGACACTCGCTCATACAAAACAATCGACGACCGAACCTTCGAAGTATCAGCCAACAAAGCAGGCAAAGCTACGGTCTCCGGCCGAGTTGTTGTGTCTGCCGATGGCAAGACACGAACGGCACATGTGAAAGGGTACAAGTCCTTCAGGCCAGAAGTACGAAACGACTGCGGTTTACGACAAGCAATAGACTGCTTCAACTTTGCTGATATCGCAGAAGACCCTTCCGCCCAGCGCGACCAGGCGGAGGAGTTCTTTATTCGATCCCACCAAAGTGGCGCAGCCTGCGTGGTTTTGAGCGTAATCGCGATTTTTCACCAACTGAGGACAGTCCTTCGACAGAGTAATTGACTATTCGTTCGGAATCCGATATATCTATTTCCGACTATGGCCGAACGATTAGATTGGGATTTGCCGTTGTCCTCAGCGGCCTTGCACATCCTTCTCGCTCTAGCCGGGGAAGACCTTCATGGCTACGGCATCATGCAGGAAATCGCAAGACAATCGAAGGGGATATACAAACTCGG
>Ga0075030_100001048_pt1 | contig 24881 bp, 37 predicted proteins | sample LitLauG_LLR_2012_FD_71393 | JGI IMG/M metagenome (GOLD analysis project Ga0075030, IMG submission 71393) | Freshwater sediment microbial communities from Pennsylvania, USA - Little Laurel Run_MetaG_LLR_2012 | ecosystem: Environmental > Aquatic > Freshwater > Creek > Sediment | place: USA...
AACGTGGACATCGAGGTGGAGCTGATCACGCCGATCGCGATGGAGAAGGAGCTGCGGTTCGCGATTCGCGAGGGCGGCCGCACCGTGGGCGCCGGCGTCGTCACCGACATCCTCGCCTGAGAGGCTGAACGATGCTTCAGAAGATCCGAATCAAGCTGAAGTCCTACGATCACGCGACGCTCGATCAGTCGGCGTCCGAGATCGTGCGCACGGCGCGCCGTACCGGTGCGGTGACCTCGGGCCCGGTGCCGTTGCCGACCGCGAGGACCATCTACACGGTTTTGCGCAGCCCCCATGTGGACAAGAAGTCGCGCGAGCAGTTCGAGATCCGCATTCACAAGCGGCTGATCGACATCACGCGCTCCAGCGCTCAGACCATGGAAGCGCTGGAGAAGCTCGATATCCCCGCTGGCGTGGACATCGAAATCAAGACCTGAGGCGAGCGATGCTGGGACTGATCGGTAAGAAGGTGGGAATGACGCAGCTCTTCGGCGAGAAGGGCGAGGTCGTGCCGGTGACGGTGATCCAGGCCGGTCCGTGCACCGTGACCGAGATCCGCACCGCCGACAAGCACGGCTACACCGCGGTCCAGCTCGGCTACGGCACCAACAAGGAGTCGCGCTATGCGCGCCCGGTGCTCGGCCAGTTCAAGAAGCGCAATCTGCCGCCGGCACGCCACCTCACCGAGTTCCGCGTCAGCGACTTGAGCGGGCTCGAGGTGGGCCAGAGCTTGACCGTGACGCTGTTCGAGGCCGGCCAGCACGTGGACGTCGAGGGTGTCACCAAGGGACGGGGCTTCGCGGGCGTCGTCAAGCGTCACAAGTTCGTCGCGGGGCACGCGTCGCACGGACCCACGGCCGGCAAGCAGCCGGGCTCGATCGGCTCGTCCGCGTATCCCTCACGCGTCATCAAGGGCAAACGGCTGCCGGGACACATGGGCGCCGTGAACCTCACCACCAAGAACCTCGTGGTCGTCGGGGTGGATCCGGAGCTCAACGTCCTGATGGTGCGCGGCGCGGTCCCCGGCCCCACCAACGGCCTCGTGCTCGTGAAGAAGCGGAAAGACTGACATGAACGCCAAACTCTACGGCGTGGACGGAAGCGAGAAGGGCACGACCGCACTGCCGGACGAGCTGTTCGGACAGCCGGTGCACGATCACCTGCTGTGGCTCTCGGTCAAGCGCCATCTCGGCAATCAGCGCCAGGGCAACGCCAAGGTGAAGACGCGGGGCGAGGTGTCGGGAGGCGGCAAGAAGCCGTTCAAGCAAAAGGGCACCGGTCGGGCGCGCCAGGGCTCGAACACGTCGCCGCTCATGCCGGGCGGCGGCCGCGCGTTCGGACCCAAGCCGCGTGATTACCGCAGCGACCTGCCGAAGAAGCAGCGGCGCGCGGCGCTCGTCTCGGCCCTGTCGCAGAAGGCGAGCGAGAACGCGGTGGCGGTGGTCGAGAAGCCGTCGTTCAGCGAACCGAAGACCAAGCAGATGGCGGAGGTGCTGCGCCGCCTGGGGCTCGATCGGAAGCGCACGCTGCTCGTGATCGAGGGCGCCGACGAGAACCTCGCGAAGTCGTGCCGCAATTTGAAGACGCTGCGCACGCTGCCCGCGCACCGGCTCAACGCGTACGAGCTGCTGCGCGCCGACCATGTGCTCATGACGCCCGAGGCTCTGAAGCGCGTCCAGGAGGTGTTCATCCGATGATGCGCGATGCGCGTTCCATCGTCCGCCGGGCCCTGATCACCGAGAAGGGCACGGCGATGCGTGAGAAGCGTGGCCAGTACCACTTCGAGGTCGCGCGCGACGCGAACAAGATCGAGATCAAGCGCGCGATCGAGACCATCTTCAGCGTCAAGGTGGCCGAGGTGCGCACCATGCAGTCGCACGGCAAGGTCAAGCGCCAGGGGCGCTTTGCGGGCCGCCAGAACGACTGGAAGAAGGCGATCGTGACGCTCAAGCCCGATCAGAAGATCGAGCTGTTCGAGCAGATCTAGAGGGAAGAGGGACCATGGGCCTCAAGAAATACCGACCGATCACGCCGACGCTCCGGCACACGCAGATGCCGGACTACAAGGAGCTGACGGCCAAGAAGCCGGTGAAGGCGCTCACCGAGCGTCTCTACAAGACCGGCGGCCGCGACAACTATGGCCACATCTCCTCGCGCTACATCGGTGGCGGACACAAGCAGCGCTACCGCCTCGTGGACTTTCGCCGCGACAAGGACGGCGTGCCGGCGCGCGTCGCGACCATCGAATACGATCCCAGCCGCTCGGCGCGCATCGCGCTGCTGCTCTACGCCGACGGTGAGCGGCGCTACATCGTGGCGCCGGATGGCTTGAAGCCGGGCGAGAGGGTGCAGTCGGGCCCGGACGCCGAGATCAAGAACGGTAATTGCCTGCCGCTCAAGAACATTCCGCTCGGCACCAACGTGCACAACGTCGAGCTCTTCCCCGGCCGCAAGTCGCGCGTGGCGCGCTCGGCCGGCGCGTTCTGCCAGCTCATGGCGAAGGACGGCGATTACGCACAGCTGCGGCTGCCGTCGGGCGAGGTTCGGAAGTTCCACGTCAACTGCCGGGCGGTGATCGGGCAGGTCGGCAACCTCGAGCACGAGAACATCTCGTACGGCAAGGCCGGCCGTCGCCGCTGGCGGGGCCGGCTCGGCAGCGTGCGCGGCGTGGCGATGAACCCGGTGGATCATCCGATGGGCGGCGGCGAGGGCAAGACCTCGGGCGGCCGTCATCCGACCACGCCCTGGGGCAAGAAGACCAAGGGCCTGAAGACGCGGCGGCGGCGCCTGAGCGATTCGCTCATCGTGCGCCGGCGCAAGTAAGGGGAGAGACCGACCACATGGCGCGTTCCATCAAAAAGGGGCCGTACGTCGTCGACTCCCTGGTGCGCAAGATCGAGACGTTGAATCGCAGCGGCGAGAAGCGCGTGCTGAAGACCTGGGCGCGGCGCTGCACGATCCTTCCGGAGTTCGTCGGCCACACGCTGGCGGTGCACAACGGCAACAAGTTCATTCCGATCTACGTGACGGAAAACATGGTGGGCCACAAGCTCGGCGAGTTCGTGCCGACGCGCATTTTCCGTGGCCATGGCCAGGCGAACGTCGAGAAGACGCCGGCGCCTGGAAAGGTCTAGTCCGATGCAGGCCAAAGCCATTCAGCGGTACGCGCGCATCACGCCGCGCAAGTGCAATCAGGTGCTGGGCATGATCCGCGGGCAGAGCGTCGAGCAGGCGTCGACGATGCTCCAGTTCACGCCGCGGGGCGGCGCCCGCATCATCCACAAGGTCTTGAAGTCGGCGGTCGCGAACGCGCTCCAGGATGGCAAGGTGCGCATCGAGGACCTGTACGTGAAGGAAGCCGTGGTGGGAGCGGGTCCGACCCTGAAGCGCTGGCTGCCGCGCGCCCAGGGCCGCGCCACTCCGATCCTCAAGCGCATGAGCCACGTGTCGGTGATCGTGGCGACGAGGGAGTAGGACTCGCATGGGGCAGAAAACTCATCCGATCGGACTGCGTCTCGGGATCGTCAAGACCTGGGACTCGCGCTGGTTCGCGAAGCGCAATTACGCCGAGCTGCTGCGCGAGGATCTGCTGATCAAGCGCTACCTCAAGAAGCGGCTCTATCAGGCCGGCATCTCGCGCATCACGATCGAGCGCAAGGGCGACAAGGTGACGATCGGCATCAAGACCGCGCGTCCGGGCCTGGTGATCGGAAGGAAGGGCGAGCAGGTCGACAAGCTGTCCGAGGAGATGAAGCAGATCACGAAGAAGGTCGTGCAGCTCAACATCGAGGAGATCAAGCGCGCCGATCTCGATGCCCAGCTGGTGGCCGAGCACATCGCGAAGCAGCTCGAGCAGCGCGTCTCGTTCCGCCGCGCGATGAAGAAGGCGATCGCCTCCTCGATGCGCGCCGGAGCGCAGGGCATCCGCATCGCGTGCTCGGGCCGCCTGGGCGGCTCGGAGATGGCGCGCTACGAAACCTATCGCGAGGGCCGCGTGCCGCTTCACACGCTGCGCGCCGACATCGATTTCGCGCGGGCCACCGCCAACACGGCGTACGGGACCTGCGGCGTCAAGGTCTGGATGTTCCACGGCGAGTTGCTGGACAAGCCGGCGGTCGGCCAGACGGCCGGCGCCGCCGTCGGCACCAAGTAGGAGAGAACGCACCATGCTGATGCCGAAGCGCGTCAAGTACCGCAAGCAGCAGCGCGGCCGCATGCGGGGCAAGGCCTATCGCGGCGGCTCGGTCCGCTTCGGCGAGTTCGGCCTGCAGGCGTTGGAACCGGCCTGGGTGACGAACCGGCAGATCGAGGCGGCGCGCGTCGCGATCACGCGCAGCATCAAGCGCGGCGGCAAGATGTGGATCCGCGTCTTCCCCGACAAGCCGGTGACGAAGAAGCCGGCCGAGACGCGCATGGGCAAGGGCAAGGGCGCTCCCGAGTTCTGGGTGGCGGTCATCAAGCCCGGGCGCGTGATGTTCGAACTGGAAGGCATCGGCAAGGCGGCGGCAATGGAGGCGATGAAGCTCGGGGCCTCGAAGCTGCCGATTCGCACGCGTGTGGTGGAGCGTCACGAACTGGGAGGAGACTGAACGTGCCTCATGTCAAAGCGGCCAGCATGCGGGACATGTCCGTGGACGAGATCACGGCGCGAGTGGCCGAACTGCGCGAGGAGATCTTCAACCTGCGCTTCCGCAATTCGATGAAGCTGCTCGACAACCCGCTCAAGATCCGCAGCGGCCGGCGCGAAATGGCGCGCCTGCTCACGGTGTTGCGTGAAAAGGAGGGCGCGGCGTCCGCCAAGGCCTGAAGGCCTTAGGCTCAGCCGGCACACATGACGACGGTGACGACGGAATCGGCCCGCGGCCGCCGCAAGCTGCGCGTGGGCAAGGTGGTCAGCGACCGCATGGACAAGACGATCGTCGTGTCCATCGAGCGCCTGGTGAAGCACGCCGTGTACGGGCGCTACGTGCGGCGCCGCGAGAAGTTCAAGGTGCACGACGAGAAGAACGAATGCCGGATCGGCGACGTCGTCCGTTTCATGGAGACGCGCCCGATGTCGAAGGACAAGCGCTGGCGCTTCGTCGCAGTGGTCGAGCGGGCAAAGTGAGCGCGGCCTTCGGGAGATCCCAATGATTCAGCTGCGGACCATGGTCACGGTGGCGGACAACTCCGGCGCAAAGCGCGCCCAGTGCATCAAGGTGCTGGGCGGGCATCACAAGCGCTACGGGCGACTGGGCGACATCGTGGTGGTGTCCATCAAGGACGCCATCCCCGGCGCCGCCGTCAAGAAGGGGGACGTCGCCAAGGCGGTGGTGGTGAGGGCCGTCAAGGAGGGCCGCCGCAAGGACGGCTCCTACATCCGCTTCGACGAAAACGCGGTGGTCCTGATCAACGACGACAAGGAGCCGCGCGGCACCCGCATCTTCGGACCGGTGGCGCGCGAACTGCGTGAGAAGGCGTTCATGAAGATCATCTCGCTCGCGCCGGAGGTCATCTGATGGGCATCAAGATCCGCAAGGGCGACATGGTGCAGATCATCTCCGGCGATTCCCGCGGCAAGACGGGGCGCGTCCTGGCCGTGGACGAGGAGCGCCAGCGCGTCACGGTCGAGCGCATCAACATGGTCAAGCGCCACACCAAGGCCCGCAAGGCCGGCGCGCAGAGCGGCATCATCGAGAAGGAAGCGGCGATTCACATTTCGAACGTGCTCCTGTACGACACCAAGGCGCAGCGCGGCACGCGCATCGGCATGCGCGAGATGCCGGACGGCAAGCGCGAGAGAATTTCGAAGGCGAGCGGCGAAAGCTTGAGCTGATCCAGCCGGAGCTGATCCGGCCCACGCGATTCCCAGGCACCAGGGTCGACGGGATCGCGCGGACGGGACCCTGGAGAGAGAACGAGAATGGCGGACGACAAGAAGGAAAAGGGCGCGAAGAACAAGGACAAGGACCAGGAGAAGAGCGCCAAGCCGACGGCCCCCAAGGTGGCGAAGTCCGAGGCCAAGCCCGCCGCGAAGGCCGAGAAGGCCGAGAAGGCGTCGCGCGCTGCGGCCGGCCCGGTCACGAGCGGACGGCCGAGCGCTCCCAAGCAGAGGCCGCGCCTTGCCAAGTTCTACGACGAGACCGTGCGCCCGGCGTTGATGGAGAAGTTCAAATACACGTCCGTCATGCAGGCGCCGCGCCTCGTCAAGATCGTGCTCAACATGGGCGTCGGTGACGCCATTCAGGATCAGAAGCTGATGGACGCCGCGGCGAACGAGATGGGTCAGATCGCCGGCCAGCGTCCGGCGGTGCGGCGCGCCAAGAAGGCGATCTCGAACTTCAAGCTGCGCGCCGGGCTCCCGATCGGCTGCATGGTGACGTTGCGCGGTGCGCGCATGTACGAGTTCTACGACCGGTTCATCAACGTGGCGCTGCCGCGGATTCGCGACTTCCGCGGCATCAATCCGCGCTCGTTCGACGGCCGGGGCAACTACTCGGTGGGACTGACGGAGCAGATCATCTTCCCCGAGATCAACTACGACAGGGTGGCGAAGGTGCGCGGCATGGACGTCACGATCGTGACCACGGCGCGCACCGACGAAGAGGGCCGCGAGCTGCTGCGGCTCATGAAGATGCCGTTCCGGGTGCGCTGAAGGTCGAGGAGGACGCTTGGCGAAGAAGTCGATCATCGAGAAGTGGAAGCGGACGCCGAAGTTCAAGGTCCGCGCGTACACCCGCTGCAATCGCTGCGGGCGTCCGCGCGCGGTCCTGCGGGACTTCGGGCTCTGCCGCATCTGCTTCCGCGAGTTGGCGCTTTCGGGGCAGATCCCGGGCGTCGTGAAGTCGAGCTGGTAAATCCGGCGTCCGGCCAATGGGGCCGGGCGCAACACGAGACCAGGCTGCAGCGCGTGGAGCGCTGGACGCTGGTTGGGAGGCGTGATGTCGGTCAGTGACCCGGTGGCGGATTTCCTCACCTGCGTGCGCAACGCGGTGCGCGCCAAGCATCGCAAGGTGGACGTGCCCGCCTCGAAGATGAAGACGGAGCTCACCAAGGTGCTGCTGCGTGAGCGCTACATCAACAACTTCAAGGTGATCGAGGACTTGCGCCGGGGTGTGCTCCGCGTCTATCTCAAGTACGGGGCCGGCGACGCGAGCGTGATCACGAATCTCAAGCGAATCAGCACGCCCGGGCGGCGTGTGTACGTCGGCAAGGACGAGATCCCGCGCGTCATGGGCGGCCTCGGCTCCTCGATCGTTTCCACCTCGCGCGGCTTGATGAGCGACCGGGAGGCCCGCGAGGCGGGTCTCGGCGGCGAGCTCATCTGCCAGATCTGGTAGGGGGCGCCATGTCGCGAGTCGGAAAGATGCCGGTCGTGATTCCCGCCGGGGTGACGGTGTCGGTGGCGGAAGGGCGCGTGCACGTCAAGGGCCCGAAGGGCGATCTCAGCACGCACGTGCTCGTGGGCACCACGGTGGCGGTGGACGGTGCGGCCGCGAAGGTCAGCTCCGAGCGCCAGACGCGCAATCCGGCCTTCGGCACGATGCGCGCGAACATTCAGAACATGGTGACCGGCGTCACCAAGGGCTTCAGCAAGGCGCTCGAGCTGGTCGGCACCGGATATCGCGCGCAGATGGATGGCAAGAAGCTCGTGCTCCAGCTCGGCTTCTCGCACCCGGTGATCTTCGATCCGCCGGCCGGCATCATGATCAAGGTGGAGAACCCCACCCGGCTCGTGGTCAGCGGCGCCGACAAGATCATGGTGGGCCAGGTCGCGGCGGACATCCGCGACTTCCGCCCGCCCGAGCCGTACAAGGGCAAGGGCATCAAATACGAAGGCGAGTACATCAGGCGCAAGGCCGGCAAGGCGGCGGGGACTACGGCATGAGCGGACAACACAATCATTACGAGCGCCGGACCATCCGGCGCTATCGGATTCGCAAGCGCGTGAAGGGCACGTCGGAGCGCCCGCGGCTTTCGGTGTTCCGCAGCTCACGCCACATTTACGCGCAGCTGGTGGACGATTTCACCGGCATCACGATCGCCGCGGCTTCGAGCCGCGAGGGCGTGAAGGCCGATGCGAAGGGCAAGACGCCGGCCAGCGCGGCGGTGGGCAAGCTGCTGGCTGAGCGCGCGAAGGCCAAGGGCGTCGCGCGCGTTTGCTTCGACCGGGGCGGCTACCTGTACCACGGGCGCGTCAAGGCGCTCGCGGACGGTGCGCGCTCCGGCGGACTGGAATTCTAGGAGGCTTCGTGCCACGAAGTGGAGGTGCCCCCTCGCGGGGCGGTTCGGACCGGCGCGGCGATGCTCCGAAGTCGGAGTTCGCCGAGCGCGTGATCGCGGTCAATCGCTGCGCCAAGGTCGTGAAGGGCGGGCGGCGCTTCTCGTTCAACGCCATCGTCGCGGTCGGCGATCAGAAGGGCCGCGTCGGCGTCGGACTCGGCAAGGCGAACGAGGTCGCGGACGCCATCCGCAAGGCGGGCGACGTCGCGAAGAAGAGCATGTTCCAGGTGCCGGTCACGAAGAGCGGCAGCATCCCCCACCAGATCGTCGGCAAATTCGGCGCCGGTGAGGTGCTGCTCAAGCCCGCATCGGCGGGAACCGGCGTGATCGCCGGCTCCGGCGTGCGCGCGGTGCTCGAGGTGGCGGGCGTCCAGAACGTGCTCACGAAGTGCCTCGGCAGCCGCAATCCGCACAATCTCGTGAAGGCGACGGTGATCGGACTCCAACGCTTGCGCCGCCCGGCCGACGTGGCGGCGGTGCGCGGCCTCACGCTGGCCGAGATGTTTGGAACGCGGAGGACGGATGCCGTCTAAGGTTTCGTTCCGCCAGATCCGCAGCGCCAGCGGACACCCCGCCGATCAGCGCGCCACCGTGCGTGCGCTCGGCATCCGGCGTCTGAATCAGGTGGTGACCCAGAACGACACGCCCCAGGTCCGCGGCATGTTGTTCAAGCTCCGCCATCTCGTCGAAATCGTGGACCAGGGCAAGGCGAAATCATGAAGCTCGGACAATTGCGGCCCGCGGCGGGCTCGACCCGGAACCGCAAGCGCCGCGGCAAGGGCGCGGCCACCGGACTCGGCGGCACGTCGGGCAAGGGACACAAGGGCAAGAAGGCGCGCTCGGGCGGCAAGATCCCGGCCTGGTTCGAGGGCGGGCAGATGCCGATCCAGCGCCGGATTCCGAAGCGCGGATTCAAGAATCCCGGCCACGTGACGTTCCAGGTGGTGCAGGTCGGCCGCCTCGCGAAGGCGACCGCCGGCGCGGTGGTGGACTCGGAGTGGCTGAGGAAGCAACGCATCGTGCGTCGTCCCGGTCCGATCAAGCTGCTCGCGGGCGGCGATCTCAAGGTGGCGCTCACGGTCCGGGTGGACGCGGCGAGCGCGAGCGCGCGCAAGGCGATCGAGGCCGCGGGTGGCAAGGTGGAGACTCCGGCCGCGAAGGCCTAAGGGAACATGATCGAAAAGCTGAGAAACATCTTCCAGGTCCCCGAGCTCAGGCGCCGCATCCTGTTCACGCTGGCGCTGTTCGTGGTGTATCGCCTCGGCGAGCACATCCCGACGCCGGGCGTGAACGCGAAGGCGCTGGCGGGAGCGTTCGAGAGCCAGCGCGGCACGCTGTTCGGGCTCTACGACCTGTTCGTGGGTGGCGCGTTCTCGCGCGCCACGATCTTCGCTCTCGGCATCATGCCGTACATCTCGTCCTCGATCATTCTGCAGGTGTTGGGCGCGGTGGTGCCGTACTTCGAGAAGCTGCGCAAGGAGGGCGAAGAGGGCCAGAAGAAGCTGACCCAGATCACGCGCTACGGCACGGTGCTGATCTCGGTCATCCAGTCGCTCGGCTACAGCGTCTATCTGGTGCGCATGGGCGCGGCGCAGGGCCTGGCGGTGGTGCCGAACGCGAATGTGATGTTCTTCCTCTCGACCATCATCACCCAGACCACCGGCACGATCCTGGTCATGTGGCTGGGCGAGAAGATCACCGAGCACGGCATCGGCAACGGCATCTCGCAGATCATCTTCATCAACATCCTGGGCGGCGTCCCGAACCGCATCCTGGCCGGCATCGACAGCATCCGCGGCGGCTCGCTGTCCATCTTCACGTCGCTGTTCCTCGCGGCGCTGCTGGTCGCGGTGGTGGCGGCGGTCATCGTGATGACTCAGGCGACGCGCCGCATTCCGGTCCAGTACGCCAAGCGCATCGTCGGGCGGCGCATGTACGGGGGCGCGAATACGCACATCCCGCTGCGCGTCAATACGGCGGGCGTGATCCCGATCATCTTCGCCTCGAGCTTCATGATCCTGCCCACCACGCTGGCGCAGTTCGTCTCGCCCACGAGCCCGCTGGCGGGGATCGGCTCCTGGTTCACGCGCACGAGCGTGGTCTACAACATCCTTTACGGGCTGATCATCGTCTTCTTCACCTACTTCTACACCGCCGTGGTTCTGAATCCGAACGACCTCGCCGAGAGCATGCGCAAGAACGGCGGCTTCGTGCCGGGCATCCGGCCGGGGAGGAAGACCGCGGAGTACATCGACCGGGTGCTGTCGCGCATCACGCTGCCGGGCGCGGTCTTCCTGGCGCTGATCGCGGTGCTGCCCGACGTGCTGATCGCGGCCTCGGGCGCGCAGTACCTGAGCTTTGGCGGCACCAGCATCCTGATCGTGGTGGGTGTGGCGCTCGATACGCTGCAGCAGGTGGAATCGCACCTCATCATGCGCCACTACGAAGGACTGGTGCACGGCCGCCTGCGCGGCCGGCAGCGGATGTAGCGTGAATGTGGTGCTGCTCGGCGCGCCGGGCGTCGGCAAGGGCACGCAGGGACGGCGGCTCGCGGAAGGATACGGGTGGGCGCTGATCTCGACCGGCGAGATGTTGCGCGAGGCGGCGCGGCGCGAGACGCCGTTGGGACGGGAAGCGCGGCGACAGATGGATGCCGGGCTGCTGGTGGGCGACGACGTGATGATCCGCCTCGTTCGCGAGCGGATCGCGGAGAAGGACGCGGCGCGTGGGTTCGTATTGGACGGCTTTCCGCGCACCGTGCCGCAGGCCGACGCGCTCGATGCGCTGCTGGCCGAACGGGGTGGCAAGCTGGACGTGGTGCTGAGCTTGACGGCCACGGAAGACGAGCTGGTTCGCAGGCTGTCGGCGCGCTGGGAATGTCCGGTCTGCCGCCGGACCTACAATCTGGAGAGCGCGCCGCCGCGGGACGGGCGTCACTGCGACGATCATCCCGGGGTGGAGCTGATTCAGCGGGCCGACGACCGGCCCGAGACGATTCGCAAGCGCTTCGCGGTCTACCGCGAGCAGACGGCGCCGCTGATCGACTATTATCGTCGGTCCGGCCGCCTGCACGAGGTGCGCGGGGTGGGTGCTTTGGACGAGGTGTTCCGCGCCCTGCAGGTCAGCTTGAAGGGCGCGGCGGGAGCTCGGTAGGGATGCTGTATCTGCGGGACAAGACGGAGATCGACGCGATCCGCTCCAGCGCGCAGCTGGTGGCGCGGACGCTCGAAATGCTGGCGAAGGAGGTCAGACCGGGCGTGACGACGGGCGAACTGGATCGGCTGGCGGAGGTGTTCATCCGCGATCACGGCGCGCGCCCGGCGTTCAAGGGCTACCGCGGATTTCCAGCTTCGATTTGCCCGTCCTTGAACGACGAGGTGGTGCACGCGATCCCGGGGGAGCGCCGGCTGAGCGAGGGCGACATCATCGGCATCGACGTCGGGGTCGAGAAGGACGGTTACTTCGGCGACGCGGCATTCACGTTCCCGGTCGGGGAGGTGGACGAGCGCGCCGCGACGCTGCTGCGCGTGACGCACGAGGCCCTCATGAAGGGCATCGAGCAGGCGCGCGCGGGCCAGCGGGTCGGCGACATCTCGTACGCCATCCAGTCGCACGCGGAGCTGAACGGCTTCGCGGTGGTGCGCGAGCTGCTCGGACACGGAATCGGAAGGCAGATGCACGAGGAGCCACAGGTGCCGAATTTCGGACCGCCCGCACGGGGCCCGCGGCTGATGGCCGGCCAGGTGCTGGCGATCGAGCCGATGGTGAACATCGGCGGGCCCGAGGTGCGCACGCAGCCCGACGGCTGGACGGTCGTGACACGCGACCACTCGCTGAGCGCGCACTTCGAGCACACCGTGGCGGTTGGAGCGGACGGGCCCGAGATCCTCTCGCGCTCGCAGCTCGGGTAGGAACGAGGTCGGATGCCGAAGGAAGAGGGAATCCAGGTCGAGGGGACGGTGGTCGAGCCGCTGCCGAACGCGACCTTTCGCGTCGAGTTGGAGAACGGACACAAGGTGCTGGCGCACATCTCGGGAAAAATGAGGATGCACTTCATCAAGATCCTGCCGGGCGACAAAGTGACGATCGAGCTGTCGCCGTACGATCTGACCCGCGGCCGGATCGTCTATCGGTACAAGTAGCGCGTGCGGCGCGCGAAGCGCCGACGCTGGAGGTGGTCATGAAGGTTCGGACATCGGTCAAGAAGATCTGCGAGCACTGCAAGATCGTGCGTCGCAAGGGCGTGATCCGCGTGATCTGCACGCGCAATCCGCGCCACAAGCAGCGTCAGAAATAGGCAAGGAGGAAGCCTGTGGCACGCATCGCGGGCGTCGATCTTCCGGCGGAAAAGCGGATCGAGATCGCGCTGACTTACATCTACGGCATTGGCCGGACCACGGCGCGCAGGATTCTCACCACCACCGGTGTGAACCCCGATCAGCGCGTGAAGAATCTCAGCGACGAGGACACCGGCAAGCTGCGCGGCATCATCGAGCGCGACCTCAAGGTCGAGGGCGCCCTGCGCAGCGAGATGGCGATGAACATCAAGCGCCTGATGGACATTGGCGCCTATCGCGGCCTTCGTCACCGGCGCGGACTGCCGGTGCGCGGGCAGCGGACCAAGACCAACGCGCGCACGCGCAAGGGACCCAAGAAGACCGCGGGAGCGGTGCGGAAGGCGGCGCCCGCAGCGGCGGCGGCCCCCAAGCCGGCGCCCAAGAAGTAACTCAACGCCAGCGGGAAACCGGCGCCTGAAACGCGCCGCCCCATCGGAGGAATCGAGTGGCTGAACCCAAGAAGGGCAAGAAGCGCGAACGGAAGGTGGGCGTGAACGGGGTAGCCCACGTTCAGGCGAGCTTCAACAACACGATCGTCACGATCACCGACACGGACGGCGCCGTGATCACCTGGGCGAGCGCGGGCAAGGTGGGCTTCAAGGGCTCACGCAAGAGCACGCCATTCGCGGCGCAGGTGGCGGCCGAGGCGAGCGCGCGCGAGGCCCTCTCGCAGGGTCTCAAGCGGGTGGAGGTGTGGGTCAAGGGGCCCGGCGCCGGACGCGAGGCGGCGATCCGCTCGCTGCAGGCGGCGGGGCTCGAGATCTCGGCCATCAAGGACGTGACCCCCATCCCGCACAACGGCTGCCGGCCGCCCAAGCGGCGCCGGGTCTAGGAGGGGAGCATGGCGGTCTACCACGACGCGAAGTGCCGGCTGTGCCGCCGCGAGGGCATGAAGCTGTTCCTCAAGGGGACGCGCTGCAATACCGACAAGTGCGCGATGGAGCGCCGCGGCTACGCGCCCGGCGAGCACGGCAAGAGCCGGCGGGTGAAGGAGACGAATTACGGGCAGCAGCTGCGCGAGAAGCAGAAGGCGCGCCGCATTTACGGCATTCTGGAGCGCCAGTTCCGGCACTACTTCACGAAGGCCGCGCAGTCGAAGGGCGTGACGGGTGAGACGCTGCTCCAGATGCTCGAGACCCGGCTCGACAACGTGATCTTCCGCGTCGGCTTTGCACCCAATCGGGCCTCGGCGCGCCAGCTGGTGCGCCATGGGCACGTGACCGTGAACGGCCGCAAGGTAGACGTGCCCTCGTCGCTGGTGAAGGTCGGTGATGTCGTGAGCCTGCGTGAGAAGAGCCGCCAGCTCGGCGTGGTGCAGAATTCGCTCGAGTCGCGCAAGGGCCAAAGCGCACCCGAGTGGCTCGAGATCAACGTGGATTCCATGAGCGGTCGCATTCTCAACATTCCGACGCGCGCCTCGATTCCGGTGCCCGTCAACGAACAGCTGATCGTCGAACTCTATTCGAAGTAGCGGCGAGGCGGATCGCCCGCCGACATTCATGACCTGTTGGACCGCGAGCAATCGCCTTCGCCTGGGAGGCTGCCGATGAAGTGGAAGAACCTGACCATGCCGAAACAGTTGACGCCCGACGCCGAGAACTCGGACGGCTACGGAAAGTTCGTAATCGAGCCGCTCGAGCGGGGCTTCGGCCTCACGCTCGGCAATGCCCTGCGTCGCGTGCTGCTGTCGTCGCTGCAGGGCGCGGCGATCTCGGCGGTGCGCATCGATGGCGTGCTGCACGAGTTCTCGACGCTGCCCGGCGTGATCGAGGACGTCACCGAGATCATCCTCAACCTGAAGCAGGTGCGGCTGAAGCTGCTCGGCGACGGCCCGAAGAAGGGCACGTTCGAGATGAAGGGCAAGGGCGAGGTCCGCGCCGGAGATCTCAAGGTGGATGCCGAGGTCGAGATCCTGAATCCCGACCTGCACATCGCGACGCTCAATCGCGACGGCGATCTGCGCATGGAGGTCGAGATCAACGGTGGCCGCGGCTACGTCTCGGCCGACCAGCACTCGCAGACCGATCGGCCGATCGGCGTGATTCCGATCGACTCGGTGTTCTCGCCGGTCACCAAGGTGAACTACAACGTCGAGGCGACTCGTCTCGGGCAGCGCATCGACTACGACAAGCTCACGGTCGAAGTCTGGACCGACCGCAGCATCCTGCCGTCGGACGCGGTGGCGATGGCGGCGCTGATCCTCAAGGAGCACTTCAGCCTGTTCATCCACTTCGACAAGCCGATCGAGATCGAGGTGCCCGAGGACGTCGACGTCGAGATCGTGAAGGTGCGCAAGATGCTCGAGAAGCCGGTGGACGAGCTCGAGCTGTCGGTGCGCTCGAGCAACTGCCTGCGCGCCGCCGAGATCAAGACCATCGGGGACCTGGTGCAGAAGAGCGAGCCGGAGATGCTCAAGTACCGCAACTTCGGCCGCAAGTCCCTGAAGGAGATTCAGGACATCCTGGGCGAGATGGGCCTGGGCTTCGGCATGGACGTGTCGAAGTACTACGAGCCACGGACGCTGGCGGGCAGCTGATCCCGCCGGGCGCGCCCCAGGCACGAGGACGGACATGAGACATCGCAAGGATCATCGCAAGCTGAGTCGCACGGCGTCCCATCGCCGCGCGGTGCTGAGGAACCTGGTGACCGCGCTGTTCCATCGCGAGCGGATCGAGACCTCGCTGGCGAAGGCCAAGGAGACGCGGCGCGTCGCCGAGCGGATGATCACGTTCGCGAAGCGCGGTGACGTTGCGGCCCGGCGCCACGTTGCGAAGTTCGTCATGCCGGTGATCGTGGATGCCGAAGGCACCGATGTCATTCAGAAGCTGTTCGCTACGATCGCGCCCTGGTACACGGAGCGCCACGGCGGCTACACCCGGATCATTCGTCTCGGGACGCGGCTGGGCGATGCCGGTGAGACCGTGTTGCTCGAGCTGGTGAAGAGCGCGGAGCAGAAGGAAGCCGAGCGGCAGGCGCGCCTCGAGGAGCAGGAGCGCAGGGAAGGCGTACAGAAGGGCGAGAAGCCGGCGAAGAAGGCGCGCGCCGAGGGCGCGAAGCCCGAAGCGATCCCGGACGAGAAGCCCCAGCGCGGCTCGCGAAAGAGCGAGGGCGCACAGCCCGCGAAGCGGCGCGGCAAGACCGGGGTCAAGACCGGCTGAGATCGTCGCCCAGGAAGGACGCACACTCGAGCGCGGGCGGAGGAATTTCTTCCGCCCGCGTTTTCACGAGGGGTTGAGGCCATGCGAAGAAGCGGGGCGTGGATTCACCTGACGCTGCTCGCGGTCGCGCTCATCGCGCGGCCCGCGGGCGCCGCCATGCCCGCTCGCGATTCGCTCGCCGCCCCGGCCCTGGCTGGCGCGGCGGCCGACGACAGCCTGCGCCCCGCCGCGCCCGACAGCGCACGCCGCGCCGGCGCTCGCGACACGCTCGGTGCTTTGCCCGGCGCGGCGAACGCGTACGCCTCGAGCGCCACAACGCCCGATAGCGCGCGTGACGTGGACTACCTGTGGGTGGTGCGCACGGCGCTCGCCGATCCCGCCGAGCTGCCGCGCATCGTCCAGCTGGCGCGCGCGATGGGCGTGCGCGGGCTGCTGGTCCAGGTGGTGGGCCGCGGCGATGCCTACTACCGATCCAGCCTGCTGCCGAGCGCGGAGCCGCTGGCGACGGCGCTCGCGGCCGCGCCCGGCTACGATCCACTCGGCGAGCTCGTGGGTCTGGCGCACGCCGCCGGCCTCGAGGTGCACGCGTGGGTCAACTGCATGCTCGTGTGGTCGGCGCCCGAGCGCCCGCGCGACCGGCACCACATCGTGAACGCGCACCCCGAGTGGGTGGCGTGCCTGCGCGACGGCCGGCGCATGACGCGCCTCACCATTCAGGAGCGCGTGCGTCTGGGCATCGAGGGTGCGTTCCTCGCGCCCGCGCACCCTCAGGTGCGTGAGTTCATCGGACACGTGGTGGCGGAGATCGCGCGGCGCTACGCCGTGGACGGCATCCAGCTCGACTACATCCGCATGCCGGGTGTCGACGTCGGCTACGATCCCGAGACGCGCGCCCGCTTCCAGCTGGCCACCGGTTACGATCCGATCCGCACACGCCGGCTCACCGACGCGCAGCGCGCCCAGGTCGACAGCGCCTGGCAGGAGTTCCGGCGCGGCGAGATCACCGCCTCGGTGCGCGCGATCGGCGATTCGGTGCGGGCCGCGCGGCCCGGCCTGCTCCTCAGTGCCGCGGTGCTCGCGGATACGCTGGCGGCGCGCACGCGCTTCGCGCAGGCGTGGACCGACTGGCTGCGCATGGGGCTCATCGATCGCGCGTTCACGATGTGCTACGCGAGCCCGATCGAGACGGTGATGGAGCAGATCGCCGGCTATGCCCAGGATCCGGCGCTGCGCCGCCGCGTCGTGCCCGGCATCGCGGTCTACAACTGCCCGCCCGCGATCGCGGCGGCGAAGATTCTGGGCGCTCGCGCGCTCGGCTATCCGCGCCTGGCGCTCTACTCGTACGATTCGCTCGAGGATCAACCCGGCTATTGGACCCGGCTGCGCGGCTCGATCGCCGACGCCACCGGGCGCCCTTGAAGGAGGGACGCTTGAGTCATACCGCCACGAACGCTCCGCACGGCTCCACCACCGCGGTGCGCGAGGACATCCGCAACATCGCCATCATCGCGCACGTCGATCACGGGAAGACCACGCTGGTCGACGCCCTGCTGTGGCAGAGCGGCGTGTTCCGCGAGAATCAGGAGGTGATGGAGCGCGTGATGGACTCCAACGATCTCGAGCGGGAGAAGGGCATCACGATCCTGGCGAAAAACACGGCGGTGCGCTTCGGCCGGCACAAGATCAACATCGTGGACACTCCTGGCCATGCCGACTTCGGCGGCGAGGTCGAGCGCACGCTCAAGATGGTGGACGGCGTGCTGCTGCTGGTGGACGCGAGCGAGGGCCCGCTGCCACAGACCCGCTTCGTGCTCAAGAAGGCGCTCGAGCTCGGGCTGCCGCCGATCGTCGTGATCAACAAGATCGACCGCAAGGACGCGCGCCCGCAGGCGGTGCTGAACGAGATCTACGACCTGTTCATCGATCTCGACGCGCACGAGGACCAGCTCGAGTTCCCGGTGCTCTACACCATCGCCCGCGATGGCATCTGCCGCCTGACGCCGGATGGCGAGGACCACAAGCTCCTGCCGCTGTTCGAGGAGGTGGTGCGCACCATTCCGGCGCCGCGCTACGACCGCGACATGCCGCTCCAGATGCTGGTGCTGAACCTCGACTACTCGGACTTCGTCGGCCGGCTCGCGATCGGCCGGATCATGAATGGACACGTGCACGCGCGCCAGGATGTGGCGCTGGCGCGGCTCGACGGCAGCATCGCCAAGGCACGCGTCACGAACCTCTACGCGTTCGAGGGGCTGAGCCGCGTCGAGGTGGAAGAGGCCGGGCCCGGCGACATCGTGGCGCTGGCGGGCTTCGAGGTCGTGAACATCGGCGAGACCATCACCGATCTCGACGATCCACGGCCGCTGCCGCGGGTCACGGTGGACGAGCCGACGGTGAGCATGGTGTTCTCGGTCAACATGTCGCCGTTCGCGGGGCAGGAGGGCAAGTACGTCACCTCGCGCAACCTCAAGGAGCGCCTGGAGCGCGAGATCCTCACCAACGTCAGCATCCGCATCGAGGCCGAGGACACGCCCGACTCCTTCAAGGTCTCGGGCCGCGGTGAGCTGCAGATGGCGATCCTGATCGAGATGATGCGGCGCGAGGGCTACGAGCTGGCCGTCAGCAAACCCGAGGTGATCACGCGGATGGAGAACGGCGGGCGCCAGGAGCCGATGGAGCGCCTGGTGATCGACTGCCCCGAGGACTACGTGGGCGTCGTGACGCAGAAGGTCGGCACGCGCCGCGGGCGCATGACGAACATGGTGAATCACGGCACCGGGCGCGTGCGGCTCGAGTTCCGCATTCCCTCGCGCGGCCTGATCGGCTTCCGCAGCCAGTTCCTGACCGACACGCGCGGCACCGGGCTCCTGAACCACCTGTTCGACGGTTACGAGGCCTGGCAGGGCGAGATCCCGCACCGCGTCACGGGCGCGCTGGTCGCCGATCGCGCCGGCAAGGTGACCGGCTACGCGATCGAGCACGTTCAGGATCGCGGCGAGATGTTCGTCGAGCCCGGTCAGCGCGTTTACGAGGGCATGATCGTGGGCGAGAACTCGCGCGAGGAAGACATCGACGTCAACATCGTGAAGGAGAAGAAGCTCACGAACATGCGGGCCTCGACCTCCGAGGAGGGCATCCACCTGCTCCCGCCGCACCGCATGTCGCTCGAGCAGGCGCTCGAGTGGATCCGCGAGGACGAGCTGCTCGAGGTGACGCCGCAGAGCCTGCGGCTCCGCAAACGCGTACTGGCGTCCAATATCCGCCCGAGGTACTGGCAAAGAGGATAGGGGCAGGCGCGGGGCCGCGGGCGCCTGATTGGGCTCAAGTCGCGGCGGCGCTTGCCGATACCCCGGCCGTACAGATCTGTCATGAGCCCCGGGGTGCATCATGGAACCGCTCGATCAGCCTTCAGGGACGAAGCGCGAGTCACCGTCCCCGAATGCCCTCAAGCTCGGCCACGCCAGCCACGCCGCGAGCTTCCTGCTCGCGCGCGGGATCGATGCGCGGCGTGAATCGCGGCGCATCGCCGCGGGCCTGATCGCGCTCTCCGCGCTGAGCTTCGCGCTCCTCAACTTCCTGGTCTATCAGAACACTCAGAACCGCCTGGCGCGCCAGCACTCGGCGCTGCTCGCCGTCAACACCGAGGCGCGGCGCGAACAGGTGCGCGATCTGCTCGATCGTTTCGGGAGCGAGGCCCGCTACGTCGCCGGCGAGCCGCACGTGCGCGACTGGAGCACCCGCGCCGCGGCCAGGGCGCTGACGCCCGCGGATCAGCAGGCGTTGGAATCGACGCTCGAGCGCGCCTCGGAGCAGTTCGGCTTCGGGTTCGCCGAAGTGCTGACGCAGGACATGCGCGTCGTGGCGCGCGCGCGCCGCTCGGCGAGCGGCGCGATCGGGCTCGAGAGCCTGGTGCAGCGCTGTGCATCCAGCCAATCGCCCGAGCTCGGCGACCTGCGCCTCGCGCACGGCGAGCCGATGATGGCGGTCGCGGTGCCGATCATGGTGGCGCCGCCCTATCGCGCGCCAGTTGCGGTGTTCGGCGTCGGGATCGAGCACGCGCTCTCCGATCGACTGCTCCATTGGGCCGGATACGGCCCCGCGGCGGGCGCGTACCTGGTGCGCCACGACGGCGACCACGTGTTCATCCTCTCCGCGCCGCCCGCGGGCGTCGGCCTCAAGCCTGGACAGCGCGTCCCGAGCGTGGACCCGCGCTTCCGTGCCGCGGCCATGGCGGCCATGGGCGTCGAATCCAACATCGAGGTGAGCGACGATCGCGGCCGTCCGCTGTGGGCCACGACGCGCGAGCTGCCGGAGGTGGGCTGGGGCATCGTCGGCGAGGATGACCGCTCGGGTCTCGCCGAGGGTATGCGTGGCACGCTGGTCGGCCTCCTCATCCTGGATCTCGCGGTGGTGGCGGTCGCGATCCTCGCGCTGTGGTTCTGGCGCCGTCAGTACCGCTCGGGGCTCGCGATCCGCGAGATGGAGGTCACACGCCGTCACGCGGAGCGCGTCCAGTCGGTGTTCGACACCGCGTTCGACGCCATCCTGACGTTCGATCGGGGTGGCGTGATCCGCACCGTGAATCGCGCGGCCGAGCGACTGTTCGGCCACAAGGACGTCGAGATCGAAGGCCAGCCGATCCATCAGTTCCTGCGCGGCGTCAAGGCCGAAAGCTCGCCGGCCGCGGGCCACGCGCGCGGCGTGGTCACGCGCTCCGAGGGAATGCGCGCCGACGGCACGCTCATGCCGGTCGAGTTCTCGATCGGCAGCGCCGGGCAGGGCGAGGAGCGGCTCAACACCGTGATCGTGCGGGACATTACCGAGCGCGTCGAGGCCGAGAAGCGCATTCGCTCGTTCGCCGAGGGCCTCGAGACCAGCAACCGGCGGCTCGAGGAGGTCAACGCCCAGCTCGAGGAGGCTTCGCGGCTCAAGAGCGAGTTCCTCGCGAACACCTCGCACGAGCTGCGCACGCCCTTGAACGGCATGATCGGGTTCCTGCAGCTCGTGCTCGACGGCATGTGCGACTCGCGCGACGAGGAGCGCGACTTCCTCAAGCAGGCGCTGCAGTGCTCGCGCCACCTGCTCGGGCTGATCAACGACGTGCTCGACATCGCGAAGATCGAGGCCGGCAAGCTGACGCTCGAGATCGCGGGCATCGACGTGCACCAGCTGTTCGACGAGGTCTACACGGTCACGCACGTGCAGGCCGCGCAAAAGGGCCTCGAGCTCAACTTCGAGCTGCCCGACGACACCGCGGTGCGCGCACGCGGCGACTTCGGCAAGGTGAAGCAGATCCTCATCAACCTGGTCGGCAACAGCCTCAAATTCACATCGTCGGGCGGCATTCGCATCCGCGCGGTGGCGCACCCCGATCTCGGCCACGTGATGTTCGAGGTGGTGGACACCGGAATCGGGATCCCGGCCGACCGGCAGAAGCTGGTGTTCGAGAAGTTCACCCAGGGCGACGGCGGCACCACGCGGCGCTACGGAGGCACCGGCCTCGGGCTCGCGATCTCACGCAGCCTGGTCGAGCTGATGGGCGGCATCATCGGAGTCCAGAGCGAGGGCGAAGGCCGCGGCACGCGCATGTACTTCTCGCTGCCGGTGTGGTCGGACGCGATCGAGGTCATCCCCGCGGCCGACGAGACGCCGGGAGACCGCATCGAGGGCCCGGCCGGTGGCGCGCTGGTGCTGGTGGTGGAGGACGACTCGATCTTCCGCCGCTTCATCGCCACGCTGCTTCACCAGCACGGCTATCGGACGATCGAGGCGCGGCACGCCGAAGGCGGCTGGGTGCTGGCGCGGCGGCTGCGGCCGAACATCGTGGTGCTCGACTACGCGCTGACCTGCGCGGACGGCGCGAACCTGCGCACCGGCTGGGACCTCGCCGAGCGCATCACCAGCGACACAGCGACGCGGCACATTCCGCTCATCTTCGTCACCGGCTTCGATCACGAGCTGCGCGAAAAGCTGCGCTCCACCGCGTTCGCGCGCAAGCCGCACCACCTGGTGAAGCCGATCGACAGCCAGGCCCTGCTCGCGAAGCTGGAAGAAGTGGCGGGCGGCCAGCACGACCGCGTCATTCGCGTGCTGATGGCCGACGACGACCCGTCGGTGACCGCGTTCGTCACCAAGGTGCTGCCCTCCAGCAAGTACCACGTCGAGATCGCGGGCAACGGCGAGGAGTGTCTGCACTTCCTGCGCACCCAGCCGCGCGGCTTCGACGTGCTACTGCTTGATCTCATGATGCCGCAGGTGAGCGGCTACGACGTGCTGCGCGAGATGACGCTCACCAACACCGCGCCGGACCTGCCCGTTCTCGTGCTCACGAACTTCCCGGAGGCGCGCAACTCCGAGGAGCGGCGCCTGCTCGAGGAGGGGCTGGTGCTCGACGTGCTTCCGAAGACCGCGGTGCACGACAACCCGCAGCTGCTGCCGCACGTCATCGACTGGCAGATGCAGGTGGCGTACTTCGAAAGCCAGCAGACTCGCGATTTGCCGCGCCGGGCGGGCGACGAGCCCGAGGAGATGGCGGCATGAAGCACATCCTGGTGGTCGAGGACGATCCGCACAACGCGATCCTGTTCCGCAAGGTTCTGGAGCGTCGCGGCGGCTTCTCGGTGACCCTGAGCGAATCGGCCGACGAGATCCTCACGCTCACGCAGAGCGGCAGCGTGGATCTCGTGATCATGGATGTCTCGCTCGCGAACACGCGCCACCACGGCCAACATCTGGGAGGCGTCGAGCTCTGCCACATGATCAAGAATCATCCCACCAGCGCGGGCATCCCGGTGATCCTCGCGACCGCGCACGCGATGCGCGGCGACGCGGAGAGCCTGATCGCGGAGAGCGGGGCGAACGACTACGTCGCCAAGCCGATCGTGGACCACGAGTCGTTCATCGCCCAGGTGAAGTCGCTGCTCGAGGAGGCCGCCTGATGCGTCCCCCCGGCGAAATCAAGGTGCTGGTGGTCGAAGACGATCCGTTCTTCCAGCGCGTCCTGCACAAGCGCATCGCGATCGACGGTTACCAGGTGATGACCGCGAGCGACGGCCGCGAGGGCATGAAGGCGATCGTCACCTTCGAGCCCGATCTCGTGATCTCGGACTGGATGATGCCGCAGGTGGACGGGCTCGAGCTGTGCCAGTCCGTGAAGACCGGGCTGCGCGAATCGGCGCCGTATTTCATTCTGCTCACCGCGAAGGGCGAGATCAACGACCGGCTGCTGGGGCTCGAGACCGGCGCCGACGATTACCTCGTCAAGCCGTGCGATCAGGGCGAGCTGATGGCGCGTGTGCGCGCGGGACTTCGCATCGTCGTGCTCACACAAGAGCTGCGCAAGAGCCTGAGCGAGCTCCGGCAGGCCAAGGCGGACCTCGAGGTCGGTCAGGCCGAGCTCAACCGCCTCACGGATCATCCGTCGATCTGCCCGCAGTGCCGGCGCGTGAAGCTCGCGGACGGGCAATGGCAGGAGCTCGAGCAATACCTCGCCTCGCGTCTCCAGGCCGACCACGATCGCGCGATCTGCCCGGATTGCCGCGATTCGCAGGGCCGGGCCAAGGCCGCCTGAGCCGCGGTTCGTCCTCACCGCCGCGAAAGCCGCTGGCCGATTCCACACACCGCCGCCAAGCTCCCGCATTCGCCGCTGCGCGAAACCCGCTGGCCGATTCCCCGCACAGCCGCTAAGCTCCGGCCTGCCCATTTCGCCCCGAACCCGGAGGAGCGGCATGCATCGCAGACGATTCGCGGTTGCGATCACCGGCGTCGCGCTGGCGTCGATTCTGGCCCTCGTCCTGGCGTGGCCGCTCCTGGCGCAGAAGGCTTCGACCGTCGCGCCGGAGCCCGCCACGCCGGACACCGTGCACCTGACGACGCCCGATGGGGGCACGAGCGCGTTCATCGCGCAACCGCCGGGCTCGGGATCGGTGCCGGCGGTGATCGTGGTCTTCGAGTGGTGGGGTCTCAACGATCAGATCAAAGAGATCGCGCGCCGCATGGCGCAGCAGGGCTACTTCGCGATCGTCCCCGATCTCTACCACGGCAAGGTCGCCGCGACTCCGGATGACGCGCACGAGCTGGTGCGCGGGCTCGAGGACACGCGCGTGTTCTCGGAGCTGGATGCCGCCGCGGACTGGTTGCACTCGCAAAAGCGCTGCGCGAAGTCGCGGGTCGCGATCATGGGCTTCTGCGTGGGCGGCGGCATCACGCTTCGCTACGCGCTGCGCACGCCGACGCTCGCGGCGGCCGTCATGTTCTACGGTCCGCCCGAGACCGATCCCGACAAGCTGGCGGGCTTGAAGGCGCCGCTTCAGGGCCACTTTGGCGCCGAGGACAAGGGCATCACGCCCGATCGCGTGGACGCGTTCCGCGACGCGCTCAAGAAGGCCGGTAAGAGCGCCGAGCTCTACGAATATCAGGGCGCGGGTCACGCGTTCATGCACGACGGCGCCGAGAGCTACCGCGCCGACGCCGCGAAGATCGCCTGGGCGCGCACGCTCAGCTTCCTCCAGAAGCACATGAAGAGCTGAGAGCTTCGGGCGCCCGGCGCGCGGATGACGAGGCTGGCGCCGGGCGCGGATGCTATCGAGCGCGTGAGGGCGCGATCAGAGGGCACGGGCGGGTAGTGTCCTAAGACGCGGACGTTACCCACGGGCGGCGCGGCTTGACCGCGCGCGAGACGCACGCTTAAAATCCTTCGCCTGATTGTCCTCAGGATCGGCCGCGCCGGCGCATTTCGCGCGCCTCGCCGCCCACCCAGGACGTTCCTCGGTAGCTCAATGGTAGAGCATCCGGCTGTTAACCGGAGGGTTGTAGGTTCGAATCCTACCCGAGGAGCCAGCTTCCGAGAGCCCTTGCGACTCAACGAGTTGCGGGGGCTCTTCGCATGTTCCCGCGCGACTGTGCCGGGTCCACGCGCGCAGCCTTACGGGCCGACGACGCCGTCTCCGCACGTGGCGGCCTCACGGTCTGACCGCCGCCGCGGTCACCCGCGCCCGCGGCCGAAGGAAGGACAACGCTCTTCGCAGCCGGATCTCGAGCGAGGCTCGTGAGATCTCGCGGCACGCGCGCGCGGCTCGGCGAGCCTCGCCGGCGCTGAAGCCGAGATTGCGAAGCGGAACGATCA
>Ga0075030_100001049_pt1 | contig 24817 bp, 19 predicted proteins | sample LitLauG_LLR_2012_FD_71393 | JGI IMG/M metagenome (GOLD analysis project Ga0075030, IMG submission 71393) | Freshwater sediment microbial communities from Pennsylvania, USA - Little Laurel Run_MetaG_LLR_2012 | ecosystem: Environmental > Aquatic > Freshwater > Creek > Sediment | place: USA...
CGCGACGGGCCGAAGCGGTTCCTGGGACAGTTCGAAGGCATTCTCCAAACCGACGGCTATGCAGCGTATGACCAAATCGGTGGGCCGAGAATGGTACATGCCGCTTGTTGGTCCCATGCAAGAAGACAGTTTTTCGAGGCGGTACAGCTGAATCCCCGAGACCCGGTTGCAACTACGATTGTGGCTCAGATGGACGAACTGTTTGCCGTCGATGCAGAAGCTCGCCGCAAAGAGCTGACTACTGCGGCGCGCCATATCCGGCGTCAGGAAACGGCCAAGCCTCTCTTGGATGGGATCCGTAGCAAGATCGAGGCAGCGCAGTCCGCTGCCTTGCCTTCCAGTTCACTCAGCAACGCTTGCAAGTACACGCTCACGCTTTGGAAAAAGCTCACGCGCTTCTTGGAGTATCCCGAATTAGAGCTAAGTACTAACCTGGCGGAGAACTCCATGCGTCCGGTGGCTCTTGGTCGAAAGAATTGGTTGCACATCGGCAGCCCACAAGCGGGACCGAAGGTTGCGGCGATTCTCTCGGTGGTAGAAACCTGCCGCCGACTGAACGTGTCCGCGCGTGACTACATGGCAGCGATTCTTCCAGGCCTAGCCGATCTCCCGATCCAACGCCTCCCTGACCTTACTCCCGCCTGCGTCGCCCGGTATTCATAGACTCAAGCGACCCGGCCGGGGGAGTGGGAGCAATGACGGAAGTTGAGGAAACCGCCTGATGTTCCGCGCGATCCCGTCCGACGAACGGCCCATTGGGCCAGATGACGGGCAATTCTTACCTGATATGGTGTGACCCTGTCAATCTTCGAATCGCTGGTGTGGTTTTTGTATTTGTTTTTTCGAGGACAAGGTCAGCAGCAGCCGTGGCAGGTAATGGCGACGATTGATCAAGCTGATATTCGCGGGTCGGAACCGCATAATCATGATCCGTCGGGAGCTGCCTCTAACTAAGTTCGCGAGTCCGGCTGAGCCTGTCGCATAGGGAAGCCGAGGATTCTCCTTCGTGCTTGCTCCGTCTGCGGCTGACCCTGTCCTCGATTTGGATAACGTTGTTCATTGGTTGATTTGTTTTTGCTTTTTCCTTCTTTGGAAAGTCTTTGCTTTTGTTCTTTCGCTTCCCTTCATGCCGTCATTGGTTGCTTGCAGGCCGCTTCGGCCTTGATCCCGATGGCCCAGATAAAGCCCAACAGTTCGCGTGCGATCGCCGTCATGGTCTTTCTCTGCTCCTTGCCTCGAGCCATCAGCGTCATGTAGCGCTTGTGCAGGCGATTCTGCGCTTTCCATGCAATCTCGGTGATCTCTGCCGGAAGCCCTTCCTGTCGCCTGCGCAACCGGGCTCCGATCGCTGGCCGGTGGCGATAGCTCCAGGCCGATTCGACCACGATTCGTCTGAGGTGCGCGTTACCTGACTTGGTAATGCCTCCTCTTCGAATATGCTTGCCGGTGGAGTCTTCGCTCGGAAATGCTCCGCTATACCCCATGGTCACGCGCGCTCTCGAAGCGGGAGGTGATGTTGCCCAGCTCGACAGCAATCGTGACTGCCGAGATATGCGCAATACCGCGCAATGCCTGTAAACCGCGAACCACTTCCTGCATCGGCGCGGGAGCCAGCTGAATCACTTCCACAATCGACTGCTCCAACCGCTTGACTCGTTCTTCCATGTGCTGAACTTCGTTCAGACCATCGAGCAAAGTGGCCTCCTGCGCAGGATGCGTGTAGCGGACCTGCTGGACCCACTCGACGTATTTTTCCGTCCACGCCTTCACTCCCAGCGGAGGACGCTGGCCCGTACGCAGCAGAAACTTGGTTAGCCGATGCTTTGCTCGCAGCTGATCCTGCTTGGCCGCCTCTCGCGCCCGGACAAGATCGCGCAATGCTTCCGAGCCTTCATCCGGCACCCACACCGCAGTCAGATCGTTGGAGCGGTGACTGCGCGCCAGCTTCAGAGCATCCCGCCGGTCGGTCTTTACCCGATCCCCGGGCTTCTTCGGAACCAGCGACGGCGCCACCACATCGCACTTGACTCCCAACTGCGTCAATTGCCAGTACAGTACGAAGCCCGTCGGGCCGGCCTCATAGCAGGCTCGTAGATGCTCGGGCGAACCAAGCTTGCGAATGAACTTGCGGATCGAATCTTCGCGGTTGGCGATCATTCCCAGGCTGCGCACCTCGCCATTCGGTTCGGCTACTGCAACCGCTATCGTTTCGGCATGGACATCCAAACCCAAAAATCGTAACTTCTCATTCATGACCGGTTCCCTCCGCTTGTGGCTCTGGACTAAAGTTCTTAACAAACTCAGCCTAACCCACGACTAGCGCATCGAGCCGGTCAGACCATAATGACTAATCCGGTAGATCCTAGTCCGAACAGCCTAGCGAGGTGATGCTGCCTTCGGGCCAGCGCTTTCCAGTTTCTCCTGAAGGTCGGAGATTCTCGAAAGCAACAGCGTTGGCGGCTCGTAGGAGTTTGGATTCTGCTGGTAGAACTCGAGCGTGGCTTTCTGGAAGACCTCAAGAGCGCCGGCGAGGTCGCCCTGCGCCCGTTTTACCTCCCCCAAAACAATGTCGGCTGAGATCGACTTGGGGTTCGTTGCCAAGGCGGCCTCCGCGTGTCGGGCGGCCTCGGGAAAGTTGGCGACTGCATAGAAATAATTGGCGAACTGGAGTTCGATTTTCTCCGCATCTCCAGGTGTCAGGCGCAGCGGCTTGTCCTGGATAGTCAGCCTCACCGGTTCTGACCGTGCATGGCCGGTCCAGATTCCAGAGTTGACGCTTCCGTTGGCAGCAACATCCAGCGCGGCAACAAGCTCGTACTCTCCCGCAGCAATTTGCGACGCGACCGATGGTTCTATCGCGAAGGTCAACTCCGCCGATGTCTTGGCGTCTAGCGTCACACGCTTGGCCGCAGGCGGCTGAACCACCTTCGTCGCCCAGGCCAGAGGTCGTTCGGTGCCGCCGGGCAACCTCTCTGAGAGATGCAGAAAGGAATCCCACGGGGCCGTCTCCTCACCCAGATGAATCGAGCTGACTTCCGGCGCAAGTCCCATTCTCGCGATCTGACCTTCGACTCTTTTCTTCGGCAACTCTCCGCGATCGGCGGCCGCGTGGAGTTGCTGGATGTAGACGCGATCCGAGGTCTGCTGAGCATCTGCGATCATCGCCCGGTGATTTACGATGCTGACAGTAATCACCATGGGTGTGCCGCGGTAAAGCATGAGTTCATTGGCGCGGTTGATCTGGAGAGAAATCGCTGGAGGGGGATCGATGTGCCTGCGCGTGACCGCGGCAGTGACCGGCGGGGGCGACCCAGAAGAGGTTTCCGCGGGTTTTTTGCGCCAGCGGATCCATAAGGCCGCTAGCAACACCACAAGAACAATCGCTCCAACCAGCCAAAGTTTGCGCATGTCTTTCCTCACCGTTAGTGCTTCAAGTCATTGACACAGAATTGTTCGCTGCAGAACCCCCGGTCTTCTGCGGTCGGTCCGGTCTTGGGGTTCGGGGGGTTTCCATCCTGAGAGGTGCAGTAAAGAGTTCCCGGAACCTCGGTTGGCCCGTAAGCTTCGCCCTCCACCCAGGTCCACGTCCCCGTGTTGCCCCGCGGCCTCTTCCAGCGGAACTGACCCCCGTCATGCTCGTAAAAGGCAGAACGAAAGTAGCGCATAATGCACTGCATCGAACCGCTATGCTGGCCGTGCTGCGCAGCCACGTCATGACGCGGAGGAGTCCCCATGGGGTACCATTTGCCGTCCGGTCCTCTCTTCCAGATGCTGCCGTCGACTGGGTCATAATCTCGGTCGCCGTGATGCATCACATTGCACCCGTGGGCCAGTTCGTGCGCAATCGTGTTCTGGAGTTCCAGGTCGCCCCACCTGGATTGATGGCAGGCCCAAACGTCGATGTAGATACCGAGAATCTTTTTCGGCGGGCCAGGGCCGCCAACCGCCTGACCCTCCCTGCCCGGTTGCTCCGGTACGTAGCCATTCATCATCATCAGCACATGCGCATCTCCCAGGTGGGCAAAATCATGGTTGAAGTTGACTACCCGCGGGTTCTCCAATGGATCACTTACGTTCACCTTCGTATACTCGTTACCCTGCAGCGTGTGGACATTCATGCCCGATGCAGGAAAGTTGCCGACACCGATCTGATCGCGATCGTAGACGAATACATCTTTTCGGTTGTTGTCGGTGCGCACATGGTCTCCGGAAACCTGGAACCCGCGGTACTCCTCGTAATAAGAGAGCGTGTCCCCGGTGTGGTCTCCCTTGGGGAGAGGATCGTCATCGGCATCGGCCGCGCTCGTCTCTCCCTCGATTTCATAACCGTCCGCGATGTGATTGTTGTTGTCGTCCTTGGGAATCTTCAGTTCCGTGACCTTGGGTTTGTTTTGCAGATGTGCGACCACCGTCTGACCATTGTCCAGTTCCGCTGTCACTTTCAAACTTCCCCATGCGCCCCAGTCATAGCTGAAGACAATGACACTGCTTTCCTGCAAGCCACCGCCGCTGGTGGCACTCTGTCCGTCGCTGGCGACCTGCGGGAGGCTGGGGTTCCCGTCCTTGTCGATCTTCAGGTCGAAATCGGGATCCTTTTTTGTTTTCTCCTTCGGAGGCCAGTTCAGGCATACCCCCGGCTCCTTGGAAACGCCGAGCAGTTCGAACTTGAACGACTTGGCTTTGGCCCGCGGCTTCTGCCCCGGTTTGTCTTTCTTCTGGAGTACGACCTTGACCAGCATGCCGTTGCCGGGCGTGTCTTCGTCTGAGCCTGCTTCCGGCATCCATTGTTCGTAGTCATCTTTAGGAATAATTACGGCTTCCACTTCCTCGGGATTGCTAACGGTCAAAGTGTAGGAAATGTTTAAAGACGCCGTACCGGTTTGGCCGTCTTTATTCGGAGGCATTTGGAACGTGTCGCTCACGCTATTCGAACGCGAGAACTCCTTGCTGTAAGGTGGGAATGTCCCGTTCAGGGCAGCCGAAAGCTTTGGAATGGATTGCTGCATCACGGCAAGGAGGGGGAACATAGCGGGACCTTTAGCTTGGAAAGGGATGCTAGCCTGCGCAGGTGCGACCGGGTTCGGACGTTGTTGCTGGGTATCAAGAGGATTCCGACCTTTGGTGAGGGGAGTTCCCCCTGGCAGCAAGCGGGAGTCGCTCCGCCCCGGAAGAATCTGGCCTTGAGCCGTGATGACGCTGTCGGGGAATTCGTATCCGACCCCGTAATGACCCGGCCGTAGTTGCACACCGATGCTGGGGAATTCGTTGGGGGGAACTGCGGTATAGCGTGCACTGTAAGTCCAAATTCTTTCTCCGCCGCCTTTGGTGTTGACACAGTTCCCACCACCCTGGACACTAACTGTGAAGCCTCCAGTCCTTTTCGTGTGAACTCCGGCTCGCGGGTAATCGGTGAGGATCTCGGGGCGCTCGTCACTCGTGCCATAGCCGGAGGGGAGTAACTTGTATCGCGCTGCCCCGCCGTACGTCAGCGTAACATGGTCTTCGCAGACTTCATCCCTGTTCTGACTTTTGTAATCCGCGCTGTAGTTGGCGGTTAGATTGAGCGTTGCCGTAGCTTCATTCTGATCTTGGCTGCCCTGGACCGTGGGAAGAAAGGCGAGGGCTGAGAAGATCGCGAGCAGGAGACAACCCTGAACGACCCAGTCACACAGTCGTGAGAAGTTCTTCATCAGGTCTTCCTTCCCGGATCGTAGTTCTCAATGACGGCTAGAAGGTAAACAATGTTCTTTGCCCGATCATTGCTGCAAGAGCTTAGCCAGGCCGGCGTAATCCACCTTTTCGAGCATTTCCCGAGCCACAGATGCATCCGCCTTGATCGTCTCGGAGTGCGGCGCATCCGACAAAACCTCCACCCGCACCAGGATGCACTTTACTTTCAGTTCCGGGTTCCTCGCGCTCGGGTTTCGAAATCCCTGCGGACCCAGATAAACCGCCATACCGATGAATTCCGGTGGCACGCTGCCAGACGCCCTGGCATTCGCATGGTAGAGCGGATACCCAGCCAGTGAGCCCACGGGCTTCGCGGTGGGACCGATCTCATCGTAAGGAGTGGAGTTCACAAGGATACCGACTTGCATTCGGCGGCCACGTTGCTGTAGTTTGCTCATACTGTCGTCCAGTTCTTTCTTTCTTGCTTCGTACGGCGCGTCGGCGGCCTTCACTTTTTCCATTAACGCCTGGAATTCCTTGGTCTGTCGCTTCTTCAAAAGGTCCTGGGCTTGTTTTTGCAGCGCATTTCTCTCCTCCGCATGAGACTTCAGGTCTTCCCAGCGGGCTTGATCCAGATCGGCGCGTTCTTTTTGGGCCGCTGCCACTTGCTGGAACAGCGCAGGATCGTCGAAGGACCAAAGCTGTTCGGCCGCTGCATCCTGGTATTGCAGAGTTACTGTTCCGCCCGATCGCACCACAACCTGGTTGTCGGTCTGCCGGCCCCAGGGCGTGCGAGATACCAGACCCGCAGCTTGCTCGGGGAGGAAATGCGCCATCTTCTCCGCCGTCGCGTCACCCCACTGGACCGGATTCTGTTGTGCCCACGCGGGACCCGTCAGCATAAGTTGCGCGGCCGCTAATAGCACGATTTGCTTGTACATGGTTGTTCTCTCTGCGACCCTCTCCGCTCCTTCCTGCACCCATTCGACGCGGCGAATCTTCGCTCGGCCTTTCTCGGTGTCATGCGAAGCAAAACGACGCAAAATCCCGTTTGAGACGGTCATCCCCTCACCTCAAAGTTAGCGACATGGTTCAGAGTTGTGTTGGCCTGTTTGTCGGTCACTACGAACTGCTCTGTGAAGGTGCCCTGGGGAGCGTCCGAGGGCAGGTCCGCCCCGGAGTAGAAGTGCACGAAAAAGGTGAGCGCCCCAAAGCTATTAACAAAAGCACCTTCGAGATCTTTCGGCTGACTGACGGTGATCTGCTCGCCGGTCTTCGTGGCCGAGTTCTTGCACCTGGGTAGTCGTCGCAGACTGCAAATTGATTGCACAAAGCTCAGGAAAACGAATTGTCTCATTGCGCTTTCCTTTCCGAGATGCTCCCTTTAGGTCCCCTTGCAACGACGCCTCACGATTGAAGCAGGAAGCTTAAATGGAGCGGACTCGTTTGCCCTCGTCTACTCCGCGCGGGCTCCGTGCGGAGCTTCGTCAGTAGAATGAGGCGACCCGGTGACGAGGGCGAAACCCTCCCCGATTGCTGCTCCCTATTTTGTTGCCACCTTTTCGACCGTGATCGCCGTTACATCGCGAATGTTGTGATATTGCGGAGTCGTCCCCTTCATCTCGACCGAGCCGATGTAGGGCCGCTGAACCATTGCCCAATTTGCTGAAGTCGAGATATCCTCGGCGCCATCAAAGATGAACCAGGTGCGCTTGATCTCCTGGCCGTTGGGCAGCTTTTCGCCCTTCTTCATAAAGGGCAGCGAGGATTCCTTGCCAAAGCCCTTATAGAAGGCAACGACTTTCTCGAAAGAATCATCCGTCAGATAGGAATTTATTTCCGTTCCGGGAGGCAGAGACGCCAAAGCCTCCTTGGACTCTTTCGTTTCAGGTGAGATAAGTTTCTTCGCCCCAGGATAGACCTTGAAACCCTGTGCGGCGACGAGCGTCGTTACCGCCAAGACCACAACTGCCACACCTCTGAGTGTGGGTTCTCGCATAGTGCCTCCTGAAGAGCATTGACATGCCTTACCAAAACTCACTCCTTCACTAATTCGACGCGGCGGTTTTTCGCTCGGCCTTCTTCCGTGTCGTTTGCTGCCATTGGGGACAGTGGCCCCACTCCCTGGCCGCCCAGCCTTGCGGCCGCGATTCCGTATTTTGCCGTCAGCACCTGCACAACCGCTGCCGACCGGCGCCGCGAAAGGTCCATGTTGGATTCCAGGGTGCCTTGGTTGTCCGTGTGACCAACTACGTAAAGCTTCAGCTTCGCGTTCTGCTGAAGCAGCTTGGCAATTTCCTTCAGCGCCGCTTCCGATTCCGGCTTGACGTCCGCTTTGCCAGTATCGAAATAGATGCCGTATACAGCCACGTGCCCGGTCCGCGTTACGCTATCCGATAAGGCAGCAGCGTCCACCAGCTCCTTGTTTTCCATCGGTTTGATTTCAATCACGTCGAGCATGGTCTCCCCACTACTACTCGTGTCCTGGGACTGCACCGCGAGACTGACGTAGACATCGCCTTCGGGGCGCGACAGTTTGGCGGCCAGAAAACGGCGCAAGTAAGAAGGATCGCGAAGCGTTGGGTGATATGAACAACACGGCTCCGCGGCTCCACACTCTGAGCCGCTGCAGGCGTACAGCATTTGGAAGTCGGCTTTTTGCAGCGCTTGTTCATAGTTCTTGTAGATTTCCAAGACCGAGCGGTTGGCCGGATTGCGGTAATCGGCGGTGAAGATCTTCCCCTCGAGATGCTGCGTCTTGGATGGTTTGCCGCCTTTCGCAATCGGCCCGATAATCAACTCGAACTCGTCGAACTCGCGCACACTTGTCAGTCCGCCCTGGACCACGGATCCGGGATACATCTTGACCAGCGGATGCTCATCGGGCGGCTTCTGCGCGAACCCCAGCGTCACAGCAAGAAACAGCATTAGTACGGCTACGCAATTGTTTTTCGTCGTGCAGGTCATTGTGAACCTCCCTCGATTAAGAGTTGACTGCATTCGCCGAGGCGTTCTTTCACCGCCCCATTTCGCGAGTTCGTGCACTAGTTCTTCAATTTTTCCCGCAGCCGCTCGGAGTCGCCGCAGTAAGTCGGATCCTTCGCATCCAGGTCGCACGCCTTGCGATATGCCTCGAGCGCATCCTGGAGATCGCCTCTCTGCTCCAGCGCCTCGCCGAGGTTGTTGTATGCGTCGGGATTATCCGGCTGGAGGCGGATTGCCTCACGATACTCCTTGACCGCGCCGTCCAGATCATTCTGCTTCTTGAGTGCGACGCCGAGGTTGTCGTGCGCGTCGGCGTAGTCAGACTTGAGGCGGATTGCTTCACGAAACTCCTTGGCCGCGCCGCCCCAGTCGTTCTTGTTCGTGAGCTCCCATCCGAGGTTGTAGTGTGCATAGGCGTTGTCCGGCCAGAGGCGAATGGTCTCGCGATACTCCCGGATCGCGCCGTCCCAGTCTTTTTTCTTCGAGAGGACGATCCCGAGGCCGTTGTGCGCGTAGGGGTTGTCCGGCTTGAGGCGAATCGCCTCGCGAAACTCTTTTGCCGCGCCGTCCAAGTCGCCTTTGTTCAGGAGCGCGGTGCCGAGATTGTAGTGCCGGTCCTCCCGGCCTGGGGCGTAGGGAGCGACGAACCAGAGGAGAAGCCCCACCGGCAAAAAGACCCCGCCCACGATGAGGAAGATATTGTATTGTCTTTCTGCACCCGCTAGCCCCTTTTCGAGCACAGCCCGGCGGGGGTGGTCGGGATCCACATAAACCTGGACGCGCGCACCCACCGGATTGCGCGCCACGAGGGCTTCGGCTCTTTTGCGCGGGTAGTTGACCTCGACGAGGATGATCCGGTCGGAATGGTAGGTTTCCCCTTGAAACTGATACTCGTACTCGATACAAGGCCAGAAGGTATCAATCGCGGTTCGAGGCGAATCCGAGCCGGTGTCGGCTCGCACCTCAACCCGTGAGCTGAGCACCCGACCTTCCACGGGGAACCAGTACTCGCTTCGGCGCGCTTCAACTCGCGACCACCAGCCGTACAGCAATGCATGAAGACCGGCCACCGCAAACACCCCCCCGAAAATCCGAAGCAACAACACGATCCGATGGGTGACACCGAGCCACAAGAATCCTCCGAAAAACAGAATGACGATCGGCCACCAGAGCCTGTTATAGACAGCCCAGAAACGCTCGGCGAGGGATGGCGGTTGTTTATCAGTCTCGGGCGACATGAGACCTCCTGAATTTTGCGCTGAAAGTACCTGCGCATTCCGACCCAAGTCTTGCTCAGCGTCCTGCGCACCGTCGGCGGACAGTGACGATTTCGAGTCCGCGGCCTACATCTTGGCCAGAAACTTTCCGCTCTTTGCGCTAATGAAAAAGACTGTCCCGTCATCACTGCCGACCGTCCAGACAAAGGACTCCTGCAGGCCGCGGGGCTGGTCAGCGAGCGCAATCTGCCGCCGGTCACTTGTGCTTGAACATGCCACCCAGATCCATCTTTTGGTAGTCCGCCGGAACCTCGAACAGTGACGGATCCTGTGGACCGACTTTTACGTTCTGGTATTCCTTCGACCACTCTCCCTTTTCACCCGCCTGTTTAACCGGGAAACCGCCTAGTTCCTTGGCATCCCACTCAAGGCTCTTGTAGACGTGCCCTTCAAATGCGGTTTGAACGTGATACTTGTCGCAGTGGTACTCTCCCACTTGCTCGCTGCCCATCGCTTCCCGCTCCGTTTTCACTCCCTCTGCGGCGTGCGCCATCTCCATACCCATGGCGCCCAGTCCGCCCATATCCATGTAGGTTTTTGAGTCGGGATTCAGCACCCAGACGGCTTTTTGATCCAGCCGCATGATGGTGATGACCGGTTTTTCTGTTCTGCTCGACTCGACGCGCACGCCTTTCTCGCTGGAATAGACTTTTCCGGTCTTCGTCGTCCGGCCCGTCACTTCAATCTGGTTGGCGGAGAATGACCGAAATTGCGATGGCATCTGCGCCGCAGCTCCGCAGCTTCCGGCCAGCAGAATGCACAGAGCCGCAAACTGGTAAACGAACACGGCGTTGCTCTTGACCCGACTCACTTGGTAATTCATCTGCTTCTCCTTTTACTAGGCGCTTGAGCCGCGCCACGGTTGTTGAAGCTGGTTGGTTGGACACTTTTGCCGTGAACTAAACCTGCTTGGCTGCCAGATCGCCGATTACCGGGAGCTTGAATTCTTCGTTGTTGTAGGCTTTGTACATGAGGAAGAGCCACAACAAGAAGATCCCCAGCCCTAGCAGCGACTGCAGAAACCAGGCAGCGCGCCAGAGGAATCCGGGGAGAATCACCAGGAAGATTCCAAGCACGAAATAGACTGCGAAACAGGCCGCGCTTAGAAAGATCGCCTGGAAGGCATGGAAACGCACAAAGTGGTCACGTTTGTAGGGGTCGACTACCAGAAAAATGATGCCGGTAATGAACCCCGCCAGGTAACAGAGAAAGCCGGCAATGTTGCGCTGTAACCCCTGCCCGGCGGTCGCCGGTGCCGAGCGGCTGCTGGCTTGTATCGCGATGCCTGACCCCGCACCCTTTCCGCAACTTGGACAGAACGCTGCGCCCGCCACCATCTCTACTCCACAGTTTTCACATCGCATAAGCATTTACCTCCGCGTAAACGGGCGCGATCCTATGTCGGACCCGCTAACCAAGGCAAGTGAGTTCTGGTTGAATTTGATCTGAGGACGTATCTGACTGATTCCTCGAGACCTGGATTGACGGATGAGGGCCGCTGGAGGCGGCGAAACCGGTGCTATAATCAGCCGCAAATTGAGGTTACGGAGTTGCCGTCATAGGTTCTCCGTCGCAATCCGGCAAGATCCTGCGGTTCGGTCTCTTCGAACTGGACGCTGAAAAACAACAACTTCGCAGAGCGGGGGCACTCCTCCGCATCCAGCCCCAGCCTTTGAAAGTACTTGTCACGCTGGCATCTCATGCCGGCCAGATTGTTACACGCGAAGAACTGCGTCATGAAGTCTGGGGGGACGAGACTTTCGTTGATTTTGAGCAAGGGCTGAGCTACTGCATCCGGCAAATCCGTGAGGTTCTGGGGGACGATTTTCACACGCCGCGCTATGTAGAGACGATCCCCCGTTGTGGCTACCGCTTCATTGGCCCGACTCTGGATGAGCCGCCTCTCACTCGGGACTCGGACCGCGGAGCGGAGGTGAACCGGACGGCGTTTCGACACCGTGTCTGGCGAGTCTTGATGGTCGCCAGCCTGCTTCTCGGCCTGATCGCCACCGTTACATACACCTGGAAATTGCGTTCCTCGCGCAATGTACACAGGTGGCCGCCGCTCGGGAGCGGCGTGACCCGCGACCGCATTGAGTCGCTGGCGGTACTTCCGCTGGAGAACCTCTCCCGTGACCCCGAGCAAGAGTACTTCGCTGACGGTATGACTGATGAACTCATTACCGAGCTGGCAAAGATTGGTTCCTTGAAAGTGATTTCGAGAACGTCGGTGATGCAGTACAAGGGAGCCCGCAAGGCGATGCCGAAGATTGGCCAGGCGCTGAACGTGGATGCTGTCGTAGAAGGAACGGTGCAGCGCTCAGGACAGAGAGTGCGAATCAGTGTGCAGTTGATCCAGGCAGCAACGGACCGCCATCTCTGGGCCGAAAGTTATGACCGCGATCTCAGTGATGTTCTTGGATTACAAAGGGAGGTGGCGCTCTCCATTGCTCGCGAGATAAGCGCCAAGTTGACGACACAGGAAGCAGCGTACTTGGCAAGCTTTCCCCCGGTCAACTCCGAAGCCCACGACGCCTACCTCATGGGCCGCTACTTCTGGAACAAGCGAACCAGGAACGGACTCCTAAGAGCCCGCGAATTCTTTAACAAGGCAATCGGAATCGATCCGCGGGATGCTCTGGCGTACGCCGGTTTGGCAGATACCTATGAGTTGATGGGAAGCTATGAGGTGCTCCCGAACGAAGAAGCAGTTCTGAAAGCGAAGGCGGCGGCCATGAAGGCGCTTGAGCTCAACGATAATTTGGCAGAGGCTCATGCTTGTCTGGGCACCATCGCTGTGGATTTCGATTGGGACTGGCCGACTGCGGAAAGAGAATTTAAGCGTGCACTCGAACTGAATCCGGGCTACGCAACCGCACACCAATGGTATGCGGAGTACCTGATTCCCATGGGGCGGTTTGAGGAAGCCGCCCAGGAGTTGAAGCGGGCACAAGCCCTGGATCCGTTCTCGATCATCATCAACAGGAACATGGGACTGCCATATTTCTACGCGCGCCAGTTCGACGTGGCTATGGAACAATTTCAAAAAACGATCGAAATGGATCCGAATTCGAGTCTGGGATATTTCATGTTAGGATGGACGCAAGAGTTAAAGGGCCAATACGCCGAGGCGATCGTACAACTTCAAAAGGCGCGCCGAATCGATGACTCCCCGCTGACAGTGGCCCACATGGCACACGTCTATGCCACGTCGGGCAAGAAGAGCGAAGCCAGGAAGTTGCTCACCGAGTTGCAGGCACGATCCAAGCGGGAATATGTCTCGCCCGTCTGCATGGCTGTGGCTTATGAGGGCCTTGGGGAGAACGACCAAGCATTGAAAGGGTTGGAGAAGGGTTATCAGCAGCACGCCTATCTGATGTCTGGGCTCAGGGTAGACCTTAGATGGGTTAGGCTGCGGTCCGACCCGCGGTTCCAAAGCCTCCTGCACCGCCTTAATCTGGATAGGTGACTCTTGCTTATCCGGTTGATTCAGCAAAGCACGATATGTTGCGCCAAGCATAGATCGACGCCTCCAGATCCTGCGGTTTGCTGAATCAACCGGATAAGCAAGAGGCGACTTGTCCGTGCCCGCTCATGCCGCACCCGTTTCGAGGGGCAGCAAATGTCTCGGAAACTGTCTTCGTCGCATGCCGCTGCTCACAAACTGCGCCACTGACTGCTGAACCTCCGCGCGAGTACCTCGCCGACATGCACCCCACCTTCTGTTCTGTGTTCATCCAGCCCCTTGAACACAGAGATTGCTCCTCGGACAGGTGTGTTGCTCAAACGCTTACTGGCGATCGGTACGATTGTTCGAGCCAGGACTGTTGCATGAGAGGTCCCCTCCCGAATCGCAGTTCGTTTTCTACCTGGACGAACCCGCCCTAATCACTCTTGGCGTCTGCTATGAACGCTCCCCTCGCTTCGGCGGAGGTGCTTACCATTTCAATCCTACGGCGATTGGAGACCTTTACCGATGAACCGCTCCGCGTCGCCGTCATGGATCACGAGAAACGGGCAACGATGGTGCTCGACCTCGAGGAAAAGGTTGCGGCAGCGGTCAAGAAGCTGAAAGAACGTGGTCTTGTCAGCCCGTACCTGCGCCTTTCCTCAACTCCCGACAGTCAATGACATTAAGAAAAGTTAAGAGGGGCCTTTCTTTTCGGACAGGCTTTCAGCACGTTTGCCGATCTTCTTTAGTGTTGCTTCAAGCTGTTGCAGCTCTTCCGAAGAGACGTCCTGGAATGCGCTCATGTGAGCGCCTTTTCGGCTTCTTGGTGGGCTGCGTCGTGGCGACAGCAGACGTCAGGTATCTCGGCGACTCGGCTTGGTTATTTCCAGCCGTGCTGGTCGCCGTCGCGTTGAGCTAACGCGATGAGATGTTCAGTTGTACACTCAGATGATCCTCACTAGAGCATTCGTGAAGCGTATGCCCACGCGAAACTCACTTGCGTTTCTCTCCGCGATTTACGGTTTGGTTTTCGCAATCCACTCAGCCCCTCACTGTCTGGGACAATCTATGCAAGTGAAAGCATGGACGCTATTGGAGGCGGCTGCACGGCAACCCAAAACTGAGAGAAGGGCCACAGCAGTACGTGTTCTCGGACTGTTGCCCGACAACGACCGTGCCACTCAACTCGCTGTAGACGCACTTCGAGATCCCAAACCTGAGGTGCGGGTGGCGGCGGCAACCGCCCTGGGCAAGATGCGCGCGGCGAGTTCTGCCGCCCAGCTGAAGAAAGCCCTGTCTGATAAGGAATTCAGTGTCGTGCTCGCTGCAGCCCATGCACTGCGCGAGTTGAAAGACCCAGCTTGCTACGAGGTGTACTACGCAATCGTAACGGGGCAACGCAAAAGCAGTGAGGGTTTCTTTGAGCAGGAAACAGAAGTGTTCCACGATCCCAAAGAACTGGCCAAGATGGGATTCGAACAGGGCATCGGTTACGTGCCTTATGCGGGGATTGGATGGGATGCAGTGCGAACGATTATGAAAGATCGAAGCGAGGGTTCGCCGGTAAAGGCAGCTTCGGTTAGCAATTTAGCGTCCGATCCCGATCCACGCACTGCTGCGGCGCTGGTCAACGCTACTCATGACCGAAACTGGGTCGTTCGTGTGGCCGCCCTGCAAGCAATCGCGGAGCGCGGTGATCCTACCCTCGCGGGCAAAATTGAGCCTTTGCTCAACGATTCCAAAAAGGAGGTCCAGTACACAGCAGCGGCAACCATCCTGCGTTTAGGCGCACGGTCAGACGCTGGCAAAACGGCGGATAAAACTGGTCTGAACCAAGCAATTCCAAAGTAATCCTTCGTTTTTCGATCGCAGCGTGCTCCGGTCAACCCACCTCAACGATGTTGAAGACAACTCGCGTACCTCGGATTTCCTGCCCGCCACGACGTCTATGGTGACGGATCGATCGTCGACGTGCCGGCGCCGGGTCACACCCCTGGGCGGCGTGATTATTTTCCTGACGCTGCCTAACGGAACGCGCCACGCGTTTGTTGGCGACCTCGTGTGGCAGTTGGGAGGACTCATGACGCGAGGAGCGCCTCTGGGCCACCCGAAGGGGGTCCGATTTCGACGTTGAAGGCAACCGCGAAAACCTGCTACGAATGATCGCGCTCAAAGAACGCTTGCCGGAGCTAATTATCATCCCTGTTCTGGGGGAGAACCCCGATGATCACGGACCCAGCCTCCGCCATCAAACGTGAAGTGCTTCAATTGATTGACTTGCAGATCGAGACGTTGAGACGGGATTCGCCTTTGAACTCGTCTGAGCTTCTCGACTATAAGGCCCGTTCTGAAGGGATTCGCACGCTCTATGCAGAGCTGGATCGAATTAGGCGAGTCAGGGTGAGTTCAAGTTTCCGAGCGCATCTTAAACTCTAACCCTCCCCCAAGTCGACGGACCTCCTGAGTAAAACACGCTCACGTCGCAATATTCCTCATTACCAGTGTTGCTGCTGAACGTTGCACTCTTTGGACCGTCATCTATGTCGAAAACCATATAGTGCGCAGCGTTGGCGTCCTTTCCACACAGCGTCCGACGAACTGTGCCATCTGACTGGAACCCATTTCATAAACTCCTCAGCAGAATCAGAGACGAGGCGAGCGGGCGCGTCCCGCGGAAGTTCTCGGGACGACGTTCATATCTAACTACCAAACGCCGATGACCTCGATTTTAATGGAGCATTAACGGTATGGTGACGCGCGGTTAACACTCTGTCGTTAAGTTGTCTAATTTTCCCCTACGGGGCACCCATCTGAGTGCGAAAGACGACTTTTATGAAGCTGTTGATTCGCCGCCGCGCTCCCAAGTTAGTTTTCAGTCGCTCGGCTCAGTCGAGCGGCAGGATCCCGACAACAAATCGTCTGTCAGTTTGCGGGACTTTGTTGATCTCAGTGTGCTGCCTCCAATTGTCGGCGCAGAATGTGGTCTTGACGGGAGCAATCAGCGGCCGTGTCACAGACATAAGTGGCGCAATTGTTCCTGGAGCCTCCCTGGTCTTGCAAAACCTAAACACGGGCGTGCAGCAATCGACCGCGACCAATCGCAACGGTCTTTATCGGTTTGCAGCGCTGGTGCCGGGGACGTATTCCGTCACAGCATCCCTCAAGGGTTTTCGCGATGTAGAAGCCTTGGTGCGAGTGCAAGTCGGAAATACAACGTTGCAAGACGTCAAGTTGCAAGCCGGAGCCACGGGGGAAACGATTCGCGTCCTGGGCGACGCACCACTGCTCCGGCCCGCCGAGTCGTCCATGAGTACAGTTCTAGAGCGTTCATTCATCGAGGAGTTGCCGCTCAACGGACGCCGTTACACGGACTTTACGGTGCTCACATCCAACACAAGCTATGATGGCGACACCGGACTGGTAAGCATTGCAGGACAACAAGGCGGGGAGGATTCCGGTTACGCCAACGGAAATGGTAGCAACGCCTTTACGGTTGATGGGACAAACGCGACCAACAACTATTTCGCCGACATTCTTGGGCGCTACCGCATTCCTTATTTATATGGCGAGGAGGCGATCCAGGAATTTCAGGTCTCAGTGAGTCCATACTCGGCGTTGTATGGAGGTGGCGCAGGATTCGTCAACGCTGTAACCCGGTCTGGTAGCAATGCGTTTCACGGCAGCGCGTTTTATTACAACCACAACTCGGCGACCGGAGCGATTGACGCGATCGATAAAGCGGCGGGCTTTCCGAAACCGCAGGATGTTTTACAGCAATTCGGCTCCGGATTGGGCGGTCCCATCCTGCGCAGTCGCTTGTGGTTCTTTCTGGATTATGAGCAGCAAATCCGGAACAATCCGATTCCCGTCATCAATCAGGCTTTGACCGCGAACTCAGCGAACCTGGCTTCGTTTCTGAGTAATAACTTTGGCATTCCCGCCGGAACAGCGCTGCCGCCGCCGACCGGGCCGTTGCCGGTCCCTGGAACCGATAGCACCGCCGATGTCCTCGCAAATCCCACTAATCCTGTCTACGTCCAGCAGGTATCGAACGTCGTCAACGCGTTGAGTTCCAATCTCGGCACTAAGGCAAGAAAGCGCAACGACCTGGTGATCACTCCGCGTCTCGACTACCAGGCCTCTCCTGGCGACGGCTTTTTCGTCAGCTTGAATTTGAATCATTTCAATTCGCCGGGAGGCGTTGTCGTCGATCCTACGGTCGGCGATTATGGCTTGCAAACCCTGGCCAACGACTATGTGCGTACTTTCCAGTTCAGTCTGGGTTGGACGCACACCTTCTCTCCCAGGATGCTGAACGAATTCCACGCGGGCACTTCCGACGACAACCAAAACGCTACTCCAACGGGCCTAGCTCCGAACAGTCCTACGATCATCCTGGGAAGCCCCGCGTCCTTTGTTCTGGGAAACGCCCCATTCTCCATTGGGAGGGTTTTCGAACGTCAGTACTCGGTAGCCGACCGTATCGACTATGTGATCGGCAAGCACACGCTGCAGCTAGGCTCGGATTGGAGCCGCGCAAGGGATGCCGACACCAACGACGGCGGCGCCGACCCAAATGCCGCAGTTCAGTTTGGATCCCCGCTCGGCAGCTATGAATTCTCGAATCTGCAGGCCTTCGCGCTCGGAGAATACAACCTTTTCAGCCAGGCTTCGGGAAATCCGCGGTTCGCATTCGCCGTGCCGTATTACGGATTCTATATACAGGACACCTTCCGGGCTCTGCCGCGATTGACGCTGGAAATGGGACTGCGCGAAGACTTCCAGGTTTATCCTCAGCCGGCGGAAAATCCAACATTCCCTCTCACGGGGCAATATCCCAATCAGTTTCAGCGCTTGGCTCCACGATTTGGGTTCGCCTGGCAGCCGGCCGCAAAAACTGTGGTGCGCGGAGGATTCGGCGTGTTTTACACCAACATGAATGGCCTCAACTATCGCAATGCTGTCATCTCCAACGGACTTCGGTCGCAGCAGTCCTCGGTCAGCATCAGTTACAACGGCGGTGTACCGAATCAGCAATTGCCGACTTTCCCCAACATCCTCGCTTCCTACTCTCCGCTGTTCCAGGCATCGCCCGACATTTCTGTCGTCTCGCCACAGTTTCGCGTGCCTTATATTCTGCAGAGCAGCCTGCAGATTGAACACGAGATCGCCGAAAACACGACCGTGAGCATCGGCACCATGTGGAATCACGGAGTGCACCTGATCTCCGGCAGCGCCTACGACCTGAATCTGAATCCGCTGCAGGGCACGACGACTTACATCGTCTGTCCGCCCGCAGCAACCACTGCACCGTGCAGCGGCCCGACATATACCCTGCCGAACATGGACAACGGCCTGCTCAGCGAAGGCCGCATCAGCTCCGCTTTCAATGAGATCAACGCGCTAATCAGCCCCGGCCAGAATCATTACAACTCATTCTTTGTGCAGTTGCAGCGTCGTATGTCGCACGGCCTGGCCCTGCAGGCGTCGTACACGTTCGCCAAAAGCATCATGCTTGATGGCATGGATTTCAACAATCAGTTCGACTTCAGCAACACGCACGCTGCGTCACTGCTCGACCAGCGGCACCGGTTCACGCTAGCCGGTGTCTACCAGCCGAGGTTAGACCGAGTCACGAGCTCCAACACCGGACGCGCTCTGCTCTCCGGTTGGAGATTGAGCAGCATCGTTGAATTCTCATCGGGTCGTCCGTACGCCGGTCTACTGAGTCCGGCATGCACGAGTTCGACCTTGTCGTTTAGTAATTGCAACGGGGCGAATGGAAACCTGAATGACACCGCGTTCAATGGGGATACTGCCAACACCGCCGGCGGCATTAATGGTGGTGGTCCTACGCCTGGAATTGGCCTGAATTCCTTCTACGGCCCCTCGCTCGAAAGAATCGATGTTGGCCTGGCGCGCAGTTTTACGATCCGTGAGGGCAAGGAGCTCCAACTGCAGGCGCAAGCGTTCAATCTGTTCAATCACCCCAACTACTACGTTCAGAACGGCAATGGCATCAATCAACTGCAATACAACCCCATCGGCACGAACTGCGGCAACGGGGTTACGCTGAATCAGACCTGTTACTTGGTGCCCAATTCTGGCCCGGGCAACTTTGGGACCCTGCAGGAAATCAGCCCCAATGGCCTGCCGCGAACCTTGCAGTTCTCCGCGAGATTTACTTTCTAGGCCGAGCCGCCTTGACTTTTTCCGCTGATCGGTTATTTGTACTACCAGCGAGCGGAAGCTGGTGGAAGAACGGCGCATGCAACTGGAATCGTCCTGGTTGGCAGATCATGGCCGGGCCACGCTACAGCTTCCACGCTAGGTTCGCGCCATGTCCCCGTATCCAAACCCGGCCGTGCCGCCCCAGGTGGTGCCTCAGCTTGCATTGGCTGCGAAGTTGCTCAGGGCCGGGCGACCAGCCGATGCGATCGCTCCCTTGCGCGATGCAGCGCAACAACAGCCGTTCGATCCCACCATCCAGCACGATCTCGGGCTCGCCTACCTCGAGGTCGGCCGCGTGCCGGATGCCATCGCGGCACTGCAGCGGGCCGTCGCCATCAAGCCGCGCTATGCCAATGCATATTTCCGCCTGGGAATCGCCTTGGAGAAGCTGGGCGACATCGGTGGGGCAATCGTTGCGTACGACCGCGCCACTCAGCTGCTCCCATCCCTGACCGAGGCTTGGTTCCGCGCCGGCGCCCTGGTCTACGAACTGGGCCACCGCGACGAGGCGATCGGCTGTTTCCGCCGCGCGGCGGCGACCGGAGGTAAGACTTGCTTCGGCCGACTTGGCAAAGCGCGGGCGCTGCTGGCGGAGGATCGCAATCAGGAAGCCGAACAGGTGCTGCGACAGACGCTGGAGCGCGATCCGAGGAACGCCATGGCGCATGATTTGCTGGGCAATCTGCTCTCCGAGTTCGGCCGTTTCGACGAGGCCCGCGAGTGCTTCCAACGAGCGATCGCGATCGCGCCGCTGCTGGCGGGATGCTACTATGATCTGGTTCGCTGTCGCCCCGTTACTAGAGATGACGACGGTCTGCTTCAACGGATGGAAGCCGCCCTCGCCACGCCGGGGTTGGATGCGGGACAACGCCTGCGGATTCACCTCGCCATCGGCAAGGCGGCGGACGATCTTGGCGACTACTCCTTGGCCATGCAGCATTTCGACGCCGCAGACACCGTGCGCCGGGGCTCTGCGTCGTTCGACTCGGCCGCGTTCTCCATCGAGACCGACCGCCTCATTGCCCGCTGTACAGGCAAACTGCTCGCACGGGCGCCCGAACTCGGCAGTTGCGATGCAACGCCGGTGCTGATCCTCGGAATGCCGCGGTCGGGCACAACTCTCGTCGAGCAGATCGTGTCCATGCATCCCGAGGTCGGGGCCGGTGACGAGTTGAATTTCTGGAACGAGCGCGGGGCGGCGTGGCACCGCTCCGGGGCGACCGGAAACGAGACGCCGTTCATCACCGAGGCGGCGGCGGACTATCTCGGTGTGCTGCGCACGATCGCACCGACGACGGCGCGAGTGACCGACAAGATGCCATTTAACTTCCTCTGGGCTGGGCTGATCCACCTGGCCTTCCCGCGCGCAACCATCATTCATTGCCGCCGTGCTGCAGTCGACACAGCGCTGTCGATCCATCAAACTCATTTCCATCCGGGCCTGGCGTTTCCGACCGGAGGTTCCGAACTGGTCGCGTATTTCCGGAGCTACCAGCGGCTCATCGACCACTGGCGGAGCGTGCTGCCGGCGGATCGCTTCATCGAGGTCGATTACGAGGAACTGACCCGCGCGCCCGAACCAGTCATCCGGCGGATCATCGCGGCCTGCGGCCTGACGTGGCACGACGCGTGTCTGCGCCCCGAATGTAATCCGCGGGCTGTGAAGACCCCCAGCAAGTGGCAGACCCGGCAGCCGATCTATCGCACCTCCGTTGCGCGCTGGCGACGCTACGAACCCTGGCTGGGGCCCCTGCGCGCGCTCGTCGACGACGGGTCGGAACCGGACGCGGGTATCGCCCGATCTTGATTGAGCTGAAGCAGCCCACCTCACCGGAAAAACACGAAGACAACATCCCCAAAGCAGACTCTGCTTAACGTGGTGCTGCGCGCTTCACAATCCGCGAGAAAACGTTCAACCCATGTCACGGAAGTTTCACACCATCGTCATGAAGCCGTAACAGGCCATCTGTAAGGTTGGCGACTACCACTACGATATGCAGGCGGCGCCGGTCGTACTTGCACCCGATGTCGCACGGCCGATCCCGGTGGAGTTATGAAAAAAATCCAAGAAGGAGAACGGTAAATGTCCCGAAAAAGGATTCGAAATGACTCTCGAAAAAAATCTCGGACCAACCGTCTACGTCCGCTCGCCGGCCTGCTCGCGGCGGGGCTGAGCCTTCCCGGGCTCGCTGCTGCGCAGTCCAAGCCGTACCCGACCTACGTCACCGGCCCGCAGCCGAACGGCTCGTGGGTTGTCGGCGATGGCCAAGTCCTTACCCCGGCCGGCATTCAGGTCGACCTCGGCATCCGGGTCCGCGCGAAGGCGGTCGCGTTGAACCCCAATCTCAAGAGTCACACCGCCGCCGTCCTCACCCTGGGCGCGTCGGAAGCTGTCGAGGTGTTCGACACCGAAACCGGCGTTGTCCTGCAGAACTACCTCGCGCTCGGACACGATTCGAGCGGCAGCTATAGCGGCATAGCCTATTCGGCGGACGGCAAGTACCTGGTGTTCAGCCAGGACAGTAGCAATGTCACCATCGCCAACGTTACGGCAGAGGGCTTGCTGGAAGACAACGCCCAGGTCAGCGTGCCGCCGAACAATGCCTTCATCTCCTGCTTTCCGAACAGCCCTATCGGTGATTATGGCAGACCCTGCGGCACGTTCTATAGCCCGAGCACTTCTTATCCTGGTGGCGTCGCGCTCTCCAAGGATGGCAAGAGCGCCTACGCACTGCTGAACCAGAACGATACGCTCACCAAGATCGACCTGACCGCGAAGAAGCAGGTTCAGGAGATCCGCGTCGGCAACGCTCCGCACAGCATCGTGATCAACCGCGACGGCACGACGGCCTACGTCAGCAACGAGGGTGGCCGGGCCGCTATGGAGTCGGACTTCCAGATCTACTCCGCCGGCACTGAAATCGTCGCCGACCATCTGACTGGCGCTGCGGTCACCGGTACCGTTTCTGTGGTGGATTTGTCCACGATGACAGTCACCGCTACCATCTCGACCGGCGGTCTGCACCCGACCGGGATGGCGCTCTACGGACGGTCCCTATTGGTCGCCAATACCTACAGCGACTCCATCTCGATTATCGACACAGCCAGCAACAAGGTGACGCGGACGATCCCCCTTGGGCTGCCGATCGGTGTGCCCGGCGCAAGCCAACCGGCCTATGGCGCCGCGCCGAACTCGATCGCCGTCGATGCCAAGAGAGACGTTGCCTATGTCGCGCTTTACAATGCCAACGCGGTCGGGGTGGTCGACCTCAGCAAGGGCGCGAGCAATCCCGTCCGGGGCATGATTCCGGTAGCCTATGCGCCGAGTTCGGTCGTGCTCGACGAGGCCGATAACACGCTCATCGTTGCCAACGACAAGGGCATCGGCACGCGTTTTTCGTTCGAGTGCGACCACGGCGTCTGCGGCCTCAATACCCACCAGGACAATGGCACCGTCAGCATTGTCCCCGTGCCGGATAGCGGGACCTTGGCGACGATGACCGGGCAGGTTTTCGAGAACAACCACTGGGATCTGAAGAAAAATATCAAGTCTGCTTCCGGTGGCAAGCCGAGTGCCAAACCGGTCGCAATCCCGGCCAAGATCGGCGATCCGTCGCTGATCAAGCACGTGTTCCTGATCATCCGCGAAAACCGCACCTATGATCAGATCCTGGGCGACGTGGCCGCCGGCGATGGCGACGCCACGTTGGCAGTGTTCGGCGGCAAGGACACACCGAACGCGCACACGCTGGTGCAGCGCTTTCCTCTCTTCGACAATTTCTATGACCCGAGCCGCCAGTCGGCTGATGGTCACCAGTGGATCACCGAGGGCATGGCGCCCTACGCCGACGACATCCAGTCGCCTGACTGGAATCGCAGCTATCCAGGCGGAAACGCCGGCGATGCACTCGCCTATACGACCAAGGGTTTCCTGTTCTCAGAGGCGGCGGCCGCCGGTCTGCCGGTGAAGATCTACGGCGAATCCGTCGAGAACGATACGTTCCTACAGCCGAACGGATCGACAAGCGAGCCGAGCTGGAGCGACTTTTACAACGACGCGAAGAACTTTGAGGCTGGTCTCGAGAAGACTCTGTATTATCAGAACACGGTCCAGGCAGAGTCCTCTGTCCCGGCCGTGTCTAACCACCTCATCAAGAACTTCCCGCAGTTCGATCTGGGCATTCCCGACCAGTGGCGTGTCGATCTGTGGGTGCAGGACTTCAACAATGACGTCGCGGCCGGTACCGTGCCCGCGTTGAGCATCCTGTGGATCATGGACGACCACACCGGCGGCCCGCCGACCCCGGACGCCGAACAGGCCGATAACGACTTGGCCGTTGGGCGGATTATCGACTACATAAGCCACAGCCCCGTGTGGTCGACATCGGCGATCTTCATTGAGGAAGACGATGCCCAGAACGGCGTCGACCACATTGACGGTCATCGCAGCCCAGGCTATATCGTCAGCCCATACGCGGTGCAGAACGGACCCACCGACCACCACTACTACACGCAGGTCAACATGACTCGGACGATCGAGCAAATCCTCGGTCTGCCGCCCATGAACCAGTTCGACCTCGTGGCATCGCCGATGAAGACGGCTTTCGTCAAGGGTGCGCCGCCCGCGGGCAACTTCAAGCCGTGGACGCACGTGCCGAACCAGGTGCCGCTGGACCAGGGCGTTACAGCGACCGCCGCCAACACAACGGACAGCCCTGCGGTCCAGGCCCTGAGGGCGGCTTGGCTCCAGAAGAAGGCGCAGATCTTCGCCGGCAAACTGACTAAGCCCGACTCCGAGGACCCGGATACCGTCAACCATCTGAACTGGTATCTGTCCACAGGGTTTACGCGGCCCTATCCCGGCGAGAGCAAGGTTCGCCCCCCGAGCGACTTTAGCAAACCGGCACCCACCACCGCTGACCTGGACGACTAAAACACGTTCCGACTCCAACCGACCCTCTCCCCGATCACGGGGAGAGGGTTTTTGAGAGTCCCCAGACAGTGATCTGCTGCCGCAAGACCTTCGTGGGGATCGGGCGATTCCCAACTCCAAGGGCGACACTGTCCCGCTTCGTGGGCAGGAGCATAACACTCAGAGCCAGGAAGAATATCTAGGTCGCGGGATCGCTGCGCGAGGTCTGAAACAGCGCTACCAGTGCGGGCTTCATTACCTTTCCGACCGCATTGCGAGGAAGGGCATCCA
>Ga0075030_100001053_pt1 | contig 24801 bp, 20 predicted proteins | sample LitLauG_LLR_2012_FD_71393 | JGI IMG/M metagenome (GOLD analysis project Ga0075030, IMG submission 71393) | Freshwater sediment microbial communities from Pennsylvania, USA - Little Laurel Run_MetaG_LLR_2012 | ecosystem: Environmental > Aquatic > Freshwater > Creek > Sediment | place: USA...
TTGAAGATTCGTATCACTTCATCATGCTCGACCAACCCGTTCAATTTGCTGCCCAAATGAGCCGGTTCCTCAAATGATTAGCGGGAGTATTTCACAAAGCAAAGGGCACCCCGATACTGCCGACTCGCGAAGACTAAAAAGGGGCGATTTCTTAAGTATTCAAGAAATCGCCCCGTTGAACTCGGCATTATCAATCACACGGCCCAACACCCCAGTTCGCGCAGGCTGGAATGGCCCTTGGGCTGGGCGGTTGTGGCGCGGCCCAGGATCAAATGGTCGAGCACTTCAATTTTCAGCAACTGTCCGGCGCGGATCAAATCGCGGGTGACTTTCACGTCCGCGTCACTTGGCGTCGGGTCACCGCTCGGGTGATTGTGAGCCAGCACGATGGCGGCGGAGTTGGCGACGATGGCGCTTTTGAAGACCTCGCGGGGGTGGACCAGCAGGGTGTCGAGCGTGCCGTTGGAGATGACCTCGAAGCCGATGGGCTTGCGGCGCGTGGACAGGTGGACGACGATCAAATTCTCGGTGTCCGGCCGGTAGGCGATGGACTGGGCGAGCATGGGCAGGAGGTACTGGACGATCCTTTCCGGGTTGTCCAAGGCGCCCTCGCCGCCGGGCGGTGCGTCCTGTAGCCGGCAGATTTTGAACTCGCCGCCGCCGATTTTGGTGAGCCAGGTTTTCATAAATATCAGTCGAACTCCGGGCCGGAGCGCGGCGACGGGGCGCGCCAAGGACACTCCGCTCGTCAGCGGATTAAAAATCACCGCTGAGACGCAGAGTTGGCCTTGTTAATTTTTCACCGGCGTTTCTAACACCCGCGTTTCTGGGGAACGGATGCAAAGCAGGGCGGCTCTGCACCCATCCCCCGTGGAAACGTGGCTGCGCCTTGATCAGGCGAAAAAAACAAAAAAGCCGGACTCCTTGTGCGGGAGTCCGGCTTTTTGGTTGTGACCGCGTGGCGCGGTTTCGGAGGGATTCGGCGGGCAGTTGGAAAAAGGGGGGGCGCAGTCCCGTGGGACTGCGCCCGTGGCGGTTCAGGCGGCGACGGAGGTTTTGACCTCGACGCCGGGCGCGACGCCCAGGGCGGCGTTCTGGACCGCCTGCGCGTTCCAGTCGTTGAGGGTGTCGTCGCTGATGCCGCTTTGCGCCCACGCATCGCCCAGGGCGAGCGTGTCGAAGAACAATGCCTGCGCGGTTTCCGGCGGCATCGCGTTCGCGGTTTTGATGGCCGCGATGAGGAACTCCACACAGCGGCCCACGGTCAAGGGCACCACGGTTGCGCCGGCGTTTTCGCCGGTTTCACCGTCGGCGCCCTTGGCCTGCTTCTGGCGTTCACGAACCTCCTTGAGCGTCCTGGCGGCATCGCCCGGCTTGGACAGCGCGTTGACCGTGTCGAGCACGTCGTCGCATGTTTTCCAGTCCTCGCCGTGGAGCTTGCGGGCGGCGCTGACGGTGGCGTTGGCCTTTTCCAGCCAGTCCACTTTCGCGGCGTCGTAGTTCTCCTCGGAGAGCAGGGCCTTGCCTCTGGCATCGAGCGTGAGCACCAGCGTGTTGAAGAGCACGGCCAGCGCCTCGACGCGGCCGGGAAGTTTCCCCCTGGCGTTGGCCTCAAAGTAATCCTTGAAGCCGGTGTCCGGGGGGATCTCCCGCGCGTTGAGCCGCGCGATGTACTGTCGTTTCATGGCGGCGACGACTTTCGCGGCATACTTGAGGCCGCCGGTGAATTTCTCGCGCGCCTTTTCGACGGCCTTGTCGAGGGCCGGAATCGCCGCGGCGTGGACCGCGAGGTCCGCCGGTTTGAGCAATTCCAGTTCCGTGAACGTGAGTTCCTGTTTGCCGGCGGGCGCGTTGGCGTCCGCCGGTTTGTCCGCTTTTGCGGACGGTTTTGGTGCAGTCATTTTTGTTTCCTCAGTGCGGCGGGACAATCCCGCCGTTTCCCGGTTCAAGGGGAAACCTGGAGTGGCTGGCTTGCCACAAACTCACTTCGCCCGCGCGCCCGCTCCGGGCCGGAGTGCGCCGGGCCACGCGCCGCGCGCCCTTGCGGGCGTGCGCCGGAGGCCGGCGACCTCTCGGAACCTGAGCGGGTCGCGGGAAAATGGGGGTCGCGGTTCAGGACAAACCGCTGGGCCGCGCGCCGGATAACAAACCCGCGCGCGGCCAAACTCTTTGCCTCACTCTAAAGCGCCCGCCTTGCCAGAAACTTCTGCGCCCGCGCCCGCCCGAACCGGGCCGGACACAATTTGCGCGTGATTTTTTGGCGCTGCGCCCGCGCCCGGACAAGCCGGGCAATCGCTGGCGCTGGCCATCACTTCAAGCGCCCGCCTTGCCAGAAACTCTTGGGCAATGCTCGCCGCCCGCGCTTGCGCCGCCGCCGGGCGCAAAAAAACCGGGCAAGCTGAAAGCCTGCCCGGTTGCGTCTGCCTGCTGGTGGCTTTAGCCCCGCTGTCGGCGTTCGCCTGTTTTCAACCGGAGGTCGAATTGAAACTTGAAGCCCAGCCGCCGCACCGCCCGCGCCAGCATGTCGCCCGCGCGAACCTTGTGCCGCCCGTCGCCCGAGGCCTTGAAGCCCGCGCCCGTGGCCGCGCTGTCCAAGTCCGCCCCGTGCAGCAAGAGCAGCAGCGCCCGCCCAACCCGCTCGACCAGCTCGCGCCGCCGGCCCCGCCCGCCCATGCTGGCCAGGTATTCAATCCGTTTGGCCAGCCGGGCCGGACGTTGCGCCCGCGTCCGCTCGAACCGCAGGCGCGTGGCCGCGTCCTGCCGCGTCTCGTACGTGCCCGGCAATGGCAACGCGGAGCCGGCCAGCGCTTCGGGCGTGAACCAATCAAACGCGACCTGCTCGCCGTAGTGATCACGCGCCACGCTGGCCACGATGGCCCGCCACGCCACCGCGCCCGCGCCGATGCCGCCACCGTCCACGGCCTCGCCGTTGCGCCACCGCGTCAAGGCCAGCGCGCCCGCCCCGATGGCGTCGGCCTCGGTCGCCGCGTTGAACTCGCCACCGTGGCACCTGACCTTCGCGCCCAGCTTGCGGGCCAATGCCGTGCAGTGCGCCAGATCGCGCCGCCCTTGACACTCCAGGAGCAGCACCGCGCCCGGTTGCGCGCGGCTCTGGGCGGAGCCTTCAGCACCATTGCCGGCAACACGATCCACAATATCCATGTCCGGCGGCAGTTCACCGGCTGCGAAATGGCCGGCATCAAGCTCCATGGCGCCATTGATGTCGAGATCCGCCACAACCACATCTACCGGTGTAACCGCGGGATCTGGCTGGACTGGATGGCTCAGCCGCCATCGGCAAATGGCATTTGGGCTGGAACTGGCCGACCAAGGATGGCTTGCCGCCCTCCAGCGTGTCGAATCGGTTAAGCAATGTGGACTTTACCAAACCCATCACCGGCGGACCGACGGAGCTTGGCTTTGATTATTATTTTGGCGTGGATTTGCCCAACTTCCCGCCTTACTGCTTCATTGAAAACAACCACACGCTGGGCATTCCTTCGGTTCCCGATGCCGGTCGCTCCGAACTTTTTAACCGGCCTGGTCCAATGCTTCCTGGTTGGAAACTGGTGGACATTCTTCCCGAACTCACGCGTCATGCCGTGAAGTGGATTGAGACCAATGCTGCTTCGGGCAGGCCATTCTTTCTCTACCTGCCGCTCACCTCGCCGCATTATCCAGTTGTGCCGGCACCGGAGTTCAAAGGCAAATCAAAGGCGGGTGATTACGGCGACTTTGTTGCGCAGACCGACTTGACGGTTGGTCAGGTGCTCGACGCTTTGCAACGCGCCGGCGTTGCGGACAACACGCTCGTAATTTTCACGAGCGACAATGGTCCCGAAGTTACCGGCGAAGTGAACCCGGGCGTTTACGATCGTGCTCGTCAATACAGGCATTTTAGCATGGGCGAACTGCGCGGAGCCAAGCGCGATACCTGGGAAGGCGGACATCGTCTGCCGTTCCTTGTTCGCTGGCCCGGGCATGTCAAAGCGGACACTGTCAGGGCCGAGACAATTTGCCACGTTGATTTCATGGCCACCGTTGCGGAGTTGCTTGGCACAAACTTACCGCCGAATGCGGGCGAGGACAGTTACAACCTCCTGCCAATTTTTCTCCAACAACAGCGCAAGGCTCCCGTGCGCGAGGCCACGGTCTATACCAGCGGCTCCGGCAAATTTGCCATCCGCAAAGGCGACTGGGTGCTGATTGATGCGCCAAGCGGCGACGACAACGGAGTGCGTGGCGAGCCACAATGGCTTAAAGACGAGCGCGGCTATAACACCGACAATCAACCGGGCCAACTTTTCAATGTCCACGACGATCTCTCCGAACGACACAATCACTATGCTGAAAGCTCCGCGTTGGTTCGTAAGTTAAAAGATCTTCTTGAAAAATACAAGCGCGACGGCCGCAGCACACCTGGACCAGTGCAAAAAATGATGCGGAAATGAACCGATTTCAAAACCGCTCCCCAAAAAGTATACCTTCGCGTCAAACCCGCAAAATCTGACTGCACCTTGAACGTTCATTTTGAACGGGATTTGAACACTCGGATCACCGAAACCAAAATCATGAAAATCCCGAATGGGCAATGGACCGAGTTTATCTGCGATGTTGCCGCTGTCAGCGGCGTGCATGCCGTGAAGCTAAACTTTCAAGTCCAAGGCGACGGTGCTTGCGTCATCCCTGCCAGCGATTCTACCAACCTCTCCAAATCATACACACTCCGCTTCAATTCTTCTGACTGGCGTTTTTCATTCAGCTTCTGATTCAACCCTTGAATGGCGGCGAGCGCCACGCTCCTTCAGCCACAACCAAAATATGTTTATCATCATTGCCGGCCAAGCCAACCATCGCTTGAAAATCCTGGGCCACCGAACCAATGTGATGCACACCAGCATCCGAGCGGCAGTCAAAGATCTCATTTAAAATGCTGGTAAACGACTCGTGGCACTTTTGAGTTCCATCACTCAAACTTCCACCAATCCAAGAGCGGCCCGTCGACGGTGTTTATTTTGTCAGCGACAACATCGGCCAGCACGACGCTAGTGGACCGATGACCGGTGGAAATTATTCCCTGACTGGCGCTTTCTGGGCGCTTTACGCCGTGCAAACTCCTGCGCACCAGTGTTGAGTATCAAGCTTACGACCACGAACACGGCGCAAATATATTGGCCTTCACCCTCGACTGGTTTCAATTTGCAAGTGACCATGAATCTCGCCGCGACGAATTGGCTGACACCTGCCGAAACTGTCAAGGACAACGTCACGATCAAATTCATCATCGTCAATCCGCCGACGAGGAATCGTTTCTATCGGATCAAGAGGCCATGATGGTAACCCGAAGGCTATGATATTTGCATCCGATGTAGCACTACACTTTCTAAAAACCCCGAACTTTCTGATTTGCCCAAGGACGCTAATTTGAGAGTTCAGGGAAGAATATTAAAAGCCGGTCAATTTGCCATAGACATCGAGGCATCGGCAATTTTAGCAATGTCAGAGGTGGAGACCAGCGGGACACGTATTCGTTTTTTATTGCCGGATATACGCAGGGAGTTTGGAACTGACGCCTCAAAATCCGTTTCTGACAAGGCCATTGAAGATTGTATCAAAGCGCAAATTCTCATGGGCAGGCCAGCCGGGCATACTTTGGTTGACCATAAAAAAATCATGCCACAGATTTCGTCTGGTTCACAAAACTACAAACTGCTTGTCCTTTACACTACACTACAACTCATCCAATCAACGAAAGTTTTTTCGAGTCAGCAACGGCAGGACCGCAGCTTTAAGATTGAGAATGAAATCCATCAACTTGAAGATGGCGGAGCTTTTTCAGCATTTTCACAACCGGGCTAGTTGTCCAGAGGACAAAACAATTCTGAACGACTTTGGGAGTTTTGCCTTCTGCGATTGGTCAAAGCAGGTTCAAAAGGTCGTCTCGGGTTAGCTCGACATCTTTTAGGATTTTCCCCAAAAGCCCCGGCCCTAAAATTTCTCCGGCATGGACAGGAACGACGGTGCATCTACCGTCGCCGTCAGGCTCCGCGCTGGACCGCGTTGCGTCCCCCTGATGCCCTGACGCACTTGTCCTTGCGCTACGCCCTGCCGTCGAGGAGTCCGACTTGCCGGGGGGGGGTGTCGCACGCTTCCCGGACCCGCCACGAAGTGCTCCATCGAACGATGGACGTTGGTGTCCCTCAGAAAAAAATTCTCACAAGCGTCACCTGGTCGCAACGCCCGATTAAGGGAGATTGCGGAAAAATGTGCCGACGTGAGCTTTGACCGCCTTGGCGATGCGCATCAGAGCTTCGATGGAAATGATTTTCTCCCCACGCTCGATTTCTCCCAGATATTTGGGGTTCAAATCCGCCTTCTCGGCCAGTTTTTCTTGCGTCAAACGGGCTTTTTTCCGGCGCACGCGAATGGCGTCGCCCAGAATTTTGCGGTGGCGCAAGATCGTTTTGCGCGCTTTCTTGTGCTTTCCCACGGTTCCGCAAGGCTAGGCGGGCGCGAGCGGCGTTTTACACCAGCCACATGCTGGTATTTTTATTTTGCGAATTGTCTTGCCTTGCGGACGGCCTTGGCCAAACCATGCGCCGGAAGACGGGCAGGTGAATGAAAATTGAGTTTCCGGCATGAGCACGCGAATGAACAGAGACTTGACCAAGAAACCCGCGCTTTCCCGCGCCTGCGCCTTCAATCAGTTTAACGACTATCCAACATTAGCGCGATTAAAATCCATCCCAGAAAATCATTTGCTTGCAAGATCGGGCCTGCCCAGCGCGTATTACATTATGGGCGCGCGGCGCTGAAACCTCGGCGGCAAAACCGAAGAACCCGTTAAACAACTATGAAAAAGCCAATGGCGCGGAGCACGATTTGCGGTCAACCGGCGGCGGCGCGTTGGCGGGCCAGGTCGTTCCTCCTGTTGCTGCTTCTTTTCGCCGGCATTGCCCGGCTGCAAGCCCAATTCATCCCCGGCCTGCCCTCCGCCTACACCAATAATATTCTGGATACGTGGTCGTTCACCGACACCAACAACTGGACGAGTGACCGGGGTTATGCGCCGCTTTCCTTCACCAATCTGAGCTTCAATTTAATGGGCGACGGCACCACCCTGGTTCTGGACAACACAAACGCCGCCTGGTTGCAATACAACGTGATCGAAAACGACGGCACGACCAACCTGACGCTGGCCCAAGGCACGGTGACGTTCTGGTTCGCCGCCGACTGGTCCTCGACCAATCAAGGCGGCACCGGGCCGGGCACTTGGGGCCGGTTGATCGAGATTGGCTCCTACACCACCAACGCCAGCTTTGGCTGGTGGAGCCTTTACCTCGATGACGTGGGCGAAAATCTTTACTTTTCGGCACAGTCGAATGACAGTTCGCAAGCCACCTATCTTTCCGCGCCGATTGGCTGGCTGACCAATGACTGGCATTTCATCGCGCTGACCTATTCGGCCACCAACTCGGCCCTGTATCTGGACGGCGCTCTGGTCACCAACGGGCTGCCCGTGACCGTCCTGCCCGGCCCGGACGCGCTGACAAACGGGTTTTACCTCGGAAGCGACGGCACCGGCTTGATGCAAGCGCGCGGCATGATTGATGACGTGGCCACCTACAATGTTCCGTTGGACGCGCGGGCGATCAGCCGCATTTGTCAATGCACGCTCGTCAATTACTGGTGCAATCCGTATAACCGACCGGAAGCGCCGATTGGATCGGCCCCGTCCACGCCGTCTAGCACGCCCGTTTTCGATGCGGTTACGGGGAGCGGCTACGCGCTCTGGGACGGCGTGGACAGCAACTGCTCAACGGGAACCAACGTGTGGATCAAGAACGTGAGCGCGGCGAACGCGGGCAACGGCACGATGAACGTGACGCTGACGATCACTGGCGGGACGAATGGATGGTATGATTTCTTTGCGACCGCCGCGCTGGCGTCACCCGTCACCAACGCGGTGTGGGCGTGGATGGGGCAAGGCACCAACTGCGGCATTTACACCATCACGAATCTGCCGCCTACGACAGCGTTTCTCCTGCTGGGGACGCCACAGGACCGCGACTTGGACGGCCTGACCGATGCCTATGAGTTGCTGGTATCGCACACGGACCCCGGCAAACCCGACACGGGTGGGGACGGGATGTTGGACGGCTGGAAAGTGTTGTGGGGCTTGAGCCTGTCCGGGGACAACACGGCGCAGTCGTCGCAGCGGTCAAACTACGGCTACAACGCGACGGACTGGCTCAACGCGATCACCGGAGTTCGCGGCGAAGGGTTTGGTCTGGACTTCGAGGGCAACGTGCAATCGGCGCACTGAACAGGAGGAACCATGAACATGAAACGAATTTTGATTCTGGGGCTGCTGCTCATCGCCGCGCTGGGCCGCGCGCAAATTACGGACTCCGGCTGGTTCCGTTCACCTCCCGCGACCGCCACGACTTTGCCGCCCGACCCCGGCGGTGGCGCGGTTCCTGCAACAGCCAGTGCGCAATCGCCAGCCGTCATTACCCCGACATTCTTGGATACGCCGGGAGCTTCCGTGGCCGAATTGGTTACGCCAGACATTCAAGCCTTGGCGGACGGTTTGCAGGACGACCCCTTGAAGATTTTCAACTATGTCCATGACCACATCCGCCATGTGCTGTATTTCGGTTCCAAGAAGGGTGCGAATCTGACCTTGCTGGAGAAAAGCGGCAATGATTTCGATCAAAGCGCCTTGCTGGTCGCCCTGCTTCGCGCCGCCGGCTACACGAACGCGCAGGGGTCAAATCTGGGCGTTGGTTATCAATTTGGCTGGGAACTCCTGCCCTACGACAGCCCGGATCACCAAGACCTGCATCATTGGCTGGGCTTGAACCTGAACAACACCAACTGGAACTACACCACGCTGTATCTATTCAACCTGTTTTATGTCCAACGGGGTTATCCGACCTTCTATTATTCCACCAATGACGCGAACACGTTCTGGTTTCAACGCGTGTGGGTAACGCTCACGATTGGTTCCACCAACTACTATCTCGATCCCGCGTTCAAGGTCAGCGAACCTATTCCGGGCCTGACCAACCTGGCGGCGGCGATGGGATTTAACAGCAATAGCCTGATGTCCGCCGCCGGGGGGACCGATGGCGGTTATTATGTCACCAACCTCAGTGAAATCAATGTGCGCAATCTGTTGGCCGGATACACGACCAATCTGTTGGGCTATTTGCAAAGCAATTATCCCAACGCCAGCGTGTCGCAGATTTTAAGCGGGCAAGCCATCGTGCCCTCCACCGCTACGACTCTGGCGACCAATTTATTGTTTCCTTATTATGAGTGGAACCAGCCTGGAGCAAATATGCCGGTGGTCAACTGGCAAAATGAGCCGACCAACTTGATGTCCACCTTGACCGTCAGCCTGCCTGACCGCTCGCCCGATGCGGGCTATGAGATGTTCATGCCGCAGCTCCAAGGCCAGCGCCTCTCACTAGTGTTTAGCAGCACAACGTATGTCGCCCTTTACTTGGATGACACTCCATCGCTTTATGCTTATACAAGCGGGGGGCTGCCGGCCACGACGCGCGTGGTCCTGGCCATTCAGCATCCGATTGGAACCTGGGATTTTGCCAATAACGCGCTGATTCCAAATTATCGCGACGACCAGATCGTCACCAATGTCTATCAGAACTATAACGCCACCTATGCCATTTTGTATGCGTTTGAACCCGATTGGGGCTGGTTGCAGGAGCGGCAAAACAAATTGAACGCGTATATTCAGCAAGGAGCCACCGGCACCAACCAGCCGGTGCTGGCGGAAACCTTGAACGTCATGGGACTGAACTGGATGTTGCAAACCGAGGCGGCGGAACAATTGTTCGCCAGCCAGATGGGCATCCTGCCGCAGTATCATCACCGCTTTGGCCGGATGGCGCAGGAAAAGGGGCTGGGCTACTATGTGGATGTTTACGCGCAAACCTCCGGGGAGATTTCCAATTCTGGCGAAGACGCGGCCAACGGCGAAAAGGAAAACCGGGAGTTCGCTCTGAACACCTATTTCGGCAGCGCCCTGGAACATGGGCTGATTGAGCAAATGCAAAACACCAACATGGTGGGCGCGTCCACCATTAAAATGCTGCAACTAGCCAACAGCAACGGTTTGCCGGTTTATTTGGCCAACAAGTCAAATTGGAGCACTGGCGTCAACATTCAGAGCAAACTGACGGGCTATGCCGGAACGACGCTCGCGGCCATCGGCAGCCAGGTTTCCGCCGGGTATGAGATTTTAATCCCCAAAAACGGTTTGATCAAGGTCACGGGCGGCAGCGGGTGGGCCGGTTACGGTTATGAAGCAGCCTTGGACAATGGCACCAATGCTGTGATTAAGATGGCAATTACCGGAAACTACTATGGGGGTTACTCCGGCACCACCGTTCCGGTCAACACAGATGTCGTCCAGCAAAACGGCAACAACCAACCCTCCGCCACCTCCCTAGCCGCGCCGATGACGATCCCAGTAACAGCCGGCGACCCGGTGGACACGGCCAACGGCACGTTTCAAGTGGAGCGCACCGCCCTATCCCTCGGCCAAGCCGAACCGCGCGGCATCACCCTTTCCCACTATTACAACGGCACGCGTCGTTACAGCAACCCGGCGGGCATGGCTTATGGGTGGACCCATAACTACATCGCGAACGCCAAAGCCGTTGCCGCGCCACAAGCGTCATTGGGCGGCACCACCCCGGCCCAGGCGGCTCCCATGATTGTGGCCACCTGCGCCGCGCTCGGTATCTTCAATGATTTGCAGCCCGATCCCAAAAACTGGATGGTGACCGCCCTGATTGCCAAATGGGGCATTGACCAGATCACTGCCGGCGGGGTTACGGTCAACTTGGGAAAAGACACCCTGCAGTTCGTCAAGCAACCCAACGGGGTTTATACGCCTCCGGCCAATTGCAAGCTGACCCTTGCACGATCCGGCTCCAATTACAGTTTGCAGCAGCGCCACGGCAACACCTTCAATTTCGATGGGATCGGGCGATTGAGCAACATAATTGACCCATACAATCAAAACTTGACCGTCAATTATTTGAGCAGCACCAGCAGCCTGCCCTCACAGGTGACCGACTCGAAAGGCCGTCAATTAACCTTTTCCTACTCCCCCGCGACCGGAGGCGTGTTGTCCACAGTTACGGACAACACCGGCCGATCCGTGCATTATGTGAACTCCACAACTTTCAATCCCCAGGGTGACTTGCTGCAAACCGCGGACCCAGCCGGTTTTCCGACCAGTTATGCTTACGATGGCAGCTACAACATCATCAGCACAACCGACGAGGCGTCCCACCTGGTCACCAGCAACCGGTTCGACAGTTTTGGCCATGTGACGACGCAATACTCGCAGGGCGATCCCAACAAAACGTGGCGGTTCTTTTGGTCGGGCTATCAGATGCTCGAACAAGACCCGACCGGCGGCCAGCGAAGGTTCTCCTATGATGATCAGGGACGGCTGACTTCCTTGAAAGACCAGCTCGGCAATCTCTCGCAGAGCGTTTATGACGGACAAAACCATGTGATCGCGACGATCTCGCCGCTCAATGAAACCAACCGGGTTATTTACGACGGGAACCACAACGTGCTCGCCACGATTGACCCGCTGGGTTTCAGCAACCAGTTCTTTTACGACGGGCAGTTTAATCTGATTCGCACGCTGGACGCGCTACGCAATCCTACCACGTTCGGCTATAACACTAACTTTTCTTTGACCGGCACCACTAACGGCATGGGTGATTGGGTGAGTTACTCTTACAATGCCGATGGCACGCTCACCAACAAACTTGACCCCGGTGGCTCGACTGGCTTTACGTATGATGGTTTCGGCCAATTGAACTCAATCACCTATCCGGGAAGTCTTGGCAGTGAAGGATTCTTGAACAGCGGCTTGGGCGACGTGTTAAGCCACACCAACGGACGCGGTTTCGTGACCAGCTTCCAATACAATTCTCGGCGGCAACTGACCAATACCCTCGCGCCGACGAACCTCACCGCCAGCGCAAATTTTGATGCCGTTGGTAATCAGCAATCCAGCAAGGACGCGCGCGGCTTCGTCACGACGAGCTTTTGGAGTCCGACCCGCCACTCGCTTGGCACCGCGTTGCCGGCCACGCCGCAGGGCACGCCCGCCACGACCAACTTTTATGACAGCCGTGACTGGTTGATCAAAACCCTTGACCCGCTGCAACAGCCGAGCCTGTTCACGAACGACCTGGCCGGACGCTTGATTAGCGCGACCGATCCGCTGCTGCGCAAGGTCACATTTGGCTTCGATGCCGACGGACGCAAGCTCGCGACGACCAACGCGGCGCAGGAAGTGACCCGCCAGCAATGGAGCGCGCGGGGGGAAGCGACCAATACGATTGACAACGCTGGCCATACGGTGCCGCGTGCTTTCGACGGCGCGGGCAACCAAGTCCTGCTGACCAACCGCAAGGGCAAGGCGTGGCAGTTCTATTTCGACGCCGCCAACCGGCTGACCAACACGATCACGCCTTTGGGCCGGTCAAGCTCCCTGGCGTTCAACAATCGCGGACTGGTGGTCTCGACCAAAGACCCAGCCGGACAAACCACGACCCTGAATTATGATGCGAAAGGCAGGCTGACCAACCGCGTGGACGGCGTCGCCTCGACTCTGTTTAATTTCGACGGAAACAACAACCTCACCAACATTATTGAGAGCGGAGGGACCAACTCCTGGAGTTTCGACGCCTACGACCGGGTTTCCAGCTATAAGGATGCGGACGGCAACCTGATCCAATATCGCTACGATAACAACGGGAACATCACGAATCTAATCTACCCTGGCGGCAAAACGGTCACTTATGCTTTCGACAGTTTGAATCGCTTGACGAACGTGACCGACTGGGCGGGGCGCAAGACGGCTCTGACTTACGATCTCGCCAGCCGCCTGACGAGCCTCACGCGGCCAAACGGCACGCTGCGCACAATTGGCTACGATGCCGCTGGAGAAACCACCAACATCGTCGAGCAGGCCGCGTCGAAGTTCCCGATTGCCTTCTTTAAGTTGAATTGGGATGCCGCCGCGCGGGTAGCCTGGGAATTTGCCGGGCCGCTGCCGCATCCCTACACACTGACCAACCGGAACATGGCGTTTGATGATGATAACCGGATGATAACCTTCAATGGTCAAACCATCGTCAATGACCTGGACGGGAACATGACCAGTGGCCCGCTGACGAACAATTCGATGGTAAGTTATGCTTTCGATGGCAGGAATCGCTTGCTGAGTGCGGGCGGATTAAATTATTCCTATGACCCAGCAGGAAACAGGACGAGTATTACCAACGGCGCAACAGTGACGCAGTTTGTCATCAATCCGAACGCGCGACTGCCGCAGACCTTGATGCGGATAAAAAGCGGAGTGACCAACTATTACGTTTATGGAGCCGGATTGCTGTATCAAGTCACCGAGACAGCGGCGGCAACTAACACGCTCACTTACCATTTCGACTATCGTGGCAGCACCGTGGCGCTGACCGATGACAGTGGCAACATCACGGACCACATCGAATACAGTGCTTATGCAAGCATCACTTACCGTCTTGGAACCAATGACACGCCTTTTCTGTATAATGGACGCTATGGCGTCCAAACCGACCTCAACGGCCTCCTCTACATGCGCGCCCGGTATTACAATCCTTACCTTTGCCGGTTTGTGAACCAGGATCCAAGCGGGTTCTCTGGTGGCTTGAACTTCTATGCTGCATTCAACGGCAATCCGGTCAGCTTGATTGACCCGTTTGGATTGGGTGCGGTCGTTGAGAGCGGGCAATTGCCCTCATGGGTGACGGGACCGCAACCTAATTATAGCTGGATGGGGGCTGATGTTGCAGCAAGAGCGGCAGCAGCAGAGCTTTACCAAAGCGAGTTGCTGTCGCTTATTTCCGCTGGCATTGATTACAATCCGCATGTCCAGCAGTTGCCGGAACCGTCTGCGAGCACCCTGCTCTTGACCGGCTTGGGAATGGTGATGAGCGACCCGGCACTGGGAGGAATCACCAGAGGTGCCGCAGAAAGTGGAGCGGCAAGACTCAATATCTTCGGCGAAAGTGAAGCACGAGGATTCCTTGATGTTTCACCAAACGCTCAGTTTGCAAATGGTCGTCCTCTGACAAGCAGCTTGGGCAACGGCTCTGCCAGCGACATCTTTATTCGCAACGCTCCCATCACCAGCGAAAACACAATTTCGGAGATTATGCGACTTTCGCAGCCCGGCACACGCGTTACGTTAATGCAACCCGCCAGTGGTTTTCAGGGCCAAGCCTTGATTGATGCCTTTGGCAACAACGCTTCGGTCAATTTCATTCGAACGTTCCCAAGCCAAACCGTCGCTCCAGGTGTGGATATGACGATTTTGCGAATGACAGTAGGAGGCCACTAAATGAACTTTGAAGAACAAATCAAATCGAACTGCGGCAAGTTGCCGTATGACCGCATCAGAGTATCTCAATTCAACCAGGTAGAATTGGCTACGATTTCCCAAGGCGTGCTTTTTGTTTTTGCGACGTGGAGCGGCGCAGCGATTGTGTCCTTTCGGCTGCTTTGTGAGGCGCTGTCAGGAAGTCCCGAGGCCAAGTTTCCGATTATCGTCATCAATGCGGATGGCTTTGATTTCGATGCTTTCAAAAACGCGTTCGGAGAATTACCGCAAGGTAAAGGTGAGGCTTACTGGATCAAGGGCGGAAAAATTGTGTTTCGTGACCACGGCTATACTGACGAAACAGACGAAGTGTTGCGGGGGAGAATAAAATCACTGAACCCGCCAGATGTTTAGAAGACTGTTCATCGCAGTCCTGCTTTTCGTTTTTGCGGCACAATTTCTTGCCGCAGAGGGAATAGCTAATCCAGTTCCATCTACGCTGGCTTGCGTCATACCTGGCAAAGGCCCATTCCCAACACTAGGACTGACCACGGCTACTCCGAACCACTTGACCGCGTTCGTCACGAAAGCCAAACGGCTTGATCTTTCCCCGTCGCGAGAGACAGCCAAGTTTCAATTCCCCTTTGCAAGACGACGCCTTGAAATCTTAGCAGACTCGCGCTTGCCCGCAGGCGCTCCCTTGTGAATTCTCTGAATCCACCACTCCACTGCGCTTCTGGTTCTGTCCGCTAATCCTCGGCCCTTTCCCCCTGACGCGGGCGGCCAGCCCATGCGCTCCGTTCCGCTCTCGGCTTCCTAAATTCCCAAGCGAGCCGGGAATTAACGCAACCGTCATGCTTCATGCAGGTGCCATGAAACCCGCCGGTTGCGCCCTCTGACGCGGAGTTGGTTTGACACTTTCTCTGCGAGGCCAGAGGAATTTTGTTGTGTGTTTTTGGCATGGCGCGTTTTTTTGAGCGGCAGCGCCTTGCTATATCTCACCGTAGCCCGCTTGCTGCTGCGCCATCTTTTTCAAGGTCTCATTTCCCGCTCTCGCGGGGCGCTTTATTTCCGGCGACGCAGGGCATGGGGCCCGCCAGCGACCCGGCTATCAGGTAACGCCAATACTTTCGCTGTCATGCCCCATGCACGCCGCAAATAAACCGGATTCAGTTCAAAAAATGTCTCCGCCGGGGTGAAGCAAGCGGCATACGGCGAGACACGGACGGCGAACATCAAAAAAAAAGCTTATGAAAAACAAATTTACAGTTGAAGCAGCGGCTCCAGCAAACGCCGTCCAGCAATCATCAACCCGCGCCGCGCGGGTGACGAAATACAATTACAACCGCGAACTGCCCACGCAGAAAGTTCTGGATTTGCTCAAGAAAGAACTGCCGAACCAATACGAGCTGGCCGAAATTGTCGGCCGATGGATTTGGCTGGAGTTTCCCAAGGCCAGCCACCGGGCGGCGGCCAATACCCTTCACCGTTTGGGCTTCCATTGGAATCAGCGGCGCTGCGTCTGGCAGCACCCCTGCGGCGCGTGTGCGCCTTACGCTTCGCATCCCAAAGACCCACGCACCAAATACGGCAGCTATTTTGCCGCCGACATGGCACCAACTTAAAACAAATCGGACACCACACATTCTCTCAATTTCAAAAACGTGAAAGGCTTAACAGGTTATTTGGGAATGCACAAGAAACGCCTCAGTAGTTCGATTTCCATGTCATCCAGCGCGGTTATGTTGTGACGATGTGGCATTGTCGCAGAAACCTCGTTATAGACGATACCCTCATTACCTCCGCCTAGGTCAACAATCTCTTGAGTCGGATTTGCGCTAATTAACCCATTATAAGACGGCCGCCAGAGCAATATTGTTGTCAAACTCTTAAGCGGCGGATCGTTCGCTAGAATGTCAAACGAATCACTATCATACTTATGCGCGGCGTCGTCAGGTTGACTTGTGGCATTGTGAAATGAGCCAGCGAATTCTTGAACTTCAACCGGCAGTCCCGTCGCAGGATTGTTGACTAAAAAGGAGTAATCAGTCATCCATACAAAATTACCATCGTTGGAGTATGCGCTGAAGCTCGGTTTGACGGCCTGATAAGTAGATAGTTTACTTGTATCAATAAATCCATGTAATTCGGTCTGCACAACAAATGTGCGACCGTTTACGGAAATTGTGCTAGGAGCCGAACCGTCGCGACCAAAGACGGTTGCTGACCGACGAAGGTTAATATTCTTGTTAGTATGCAATTTAGCCGCGACATTCTTAAGGGCTTCCTCGGCTACTGAATAGTGTTTGCATTCATCTTCCAAACTAGGAGAGACCTTGAACGTGATATTGTTTGCCCATCGTTTTCCATTTATCTGTCTTGCGAACGTGTCAAACTCAGCGGCTCTCTGACCGATGCTTTGTAGCTTAGTTGAGTCCAACTTATTATGAAAATCCAAATGTATTGTGACGGTTAAAGATCGATTCGGCCCGACAGTCTCTATCAGTTTCTTGATTCCCTTGTAGGGATGCGTTGAGTCGTCAGTAAAGTAGGGCATCACGGCAATTTCCACTTCGCACGGGGATAAAATGAGCATTCCTGCCAATTTTACTTGATTCTCGTTTTTCCATTTCTCGAAACCGACGGCTTGAATTCCACGGCGAATCCTGCTACTACCTGGAGTAGTGGCTTGCAGGAAACTAGCAGGAGCCAAGGCGGCCAGAGAAATTACTGAAGCCGCAGTTGTTAATGCGCGACGCCGTGAAATTCCGCTCAAAGAGCGATGCTCTTTATTTGATCCATTCATATTTGAAGCCTAACGGATTTTGGCATTTGAATCTCAAATTAGTCCGCTTGAGTCACACTTGCGTCTCAAACGACCCAGACGCCGGACTGTCGTGGCTGCTAGCCAACTTGTCAAGGTGATTTTATGTGATGCTTTGCTACTGCGATGGCATGAATCAGAGGCACCTTAGTCCATATTGGATTTCAATATGCGAACCACAGTGGGGGATGATGAAAAAATGGCTTGCCTCAACATTTTGTAAAACATAATCATTTGCATCGCGATACTTGTTTGGGAATTGATTTTGAGAACTTGGTAGAGTAACAGGGTAGCACCCACTTTGCTCCGGGCATGAGTGGACGTGGTCCAAAAAATTGCACGCCTCTATTCCAAAAGACACCTCGAACCACGTATAAGAATATCTTTCGTCAAGACCTAACTCATAGTAGCCCGGTTGCAACCTTAAGATGATTTCACCATTCTGGTTAGCACGAGCTTTTTGATAGTGCGCTTGATAAACCCGTCGAATTTCAGTTGATGCTTTGATTAATCGGTCGCCCAAACAAAATTTAGAAGGCTTCGGACTATACGGTCCATCATTCTGGCAGGTGTTGCGAGGTTTCATTAAACGCAACACTGTGGCTTTACAATCAGCGAATGAATTAACTGCCGTGAACCTAGTTGTTAGTAGCAGCAAGAGCGCAAATGATTTCAAAATTCGGTTTTGACAAATGTGCCCCGAATGGATTGTTTTTGATTGTAAAGTTGAGCAATTGACGAACATAGCACCATATTTTTTTCAAAATGAGAAATTGAAAATTGCTCCTGCTAATGAATTACTCTACCACAATGTTGCGAAACTACCAAGGTGGTCGCGGACACCAAAACGGACACCAGGAGGATAGTTTCGGATAGTAAAAGGGTAGTGACGGATTATGTTGAATAGTCAATGAAATCAGGCATATTTGCATCAGAACTGTGGTGATAAACGGACGATTCCGACCCCCGCCTCCAAATTGAAACGCTTCTGCGTCAAGGTTTTACCGCGGCAGGGTGCCGTCACGGGCACCAAAACGGGCACCAAATTCTCTACGGACGCCTAATCGTGCCAACGCACGCCAACCCGCCCGTAGCACCGTAACGACTCGGTGAACTTCTCTGTAGGCTGCCTGCCTGAGCCTATGAAAACTCGTTTCCGTTTGATCCACCGCGGCGAACGCGGTCGCACCTTCTACTGCGTCGATGCCCAGACCGGCCGCCGTTTCAGCCTCAAAACCAAGGACCGCGACGCGGCCATGCAGATCGTGCTCGCCAAGAATCAATCCCTCCGCCAGCCCGTTCTCAACCTGCAAATCGCCAAGGCCTATCTGGCGGGGACCGATTCGGGCGTGGCCACGCGCACCTGGCAGATGGCGCGCAACGCCATCGTGGCCACCAAACAGGGTTCCACCCGCTGCCGTTGGGTGACCGCCGCCAAGGACCGGGCGCTGGACGCCATCCGGCACCGGGTCATCATCGAGACACAATCTGAAAACCTGCTGGAAGCCCTCCACGTCGGCACCGTCAGCACCAATGTCCACCTGCGCAAACTTCATAATTTTTGCCTGTCCATGAACTGGTTGCCCTGGCCGCTCATTCCCAAACGGCTCTGGCCGGAAATCACCTTCAAACCCAAACGGGCCATCACGCTCGCCGAACACCAGCGGATCGCGGAGCGGGAGCAGAACCCCGAGCGCAAAAACTTTTACGAACTGTGCTGGCATTTGGGCGGCTCGCAATCGGACATCGCCAGTCTGGAGGCGGAAAACATTGACTGGCCCAACCGCGTGATCAGCTACGCCCGCCGGAAAACCGACAGCCTGGCGTTCATTCATTTCGGCGAGGAAATCGAAACCATCCTGCGCCGGCTCCGGACGGCGGGGCCGCTGTTCCCGTATTTGAGCAAGGTGCGTTCGGCGGACCGGGCCACGGAATTTAGACAACGCTGCAACGGGCTCAACATCCAAGGGGTGACGTTGCACTCGTATCGCTATGCCTGGGCGGAACGCGCCCGTAAATGCGGCTAACCTGACCCCGAGTGGAATGAAATAAGACAACCGTCGCGCACGATCCGTCTGTTCAATGCAGTAAACAGGCCTGATGGGTGCTGCGATTTGGATTGGACCGGTCTCATGTTTTTCGTCGTTCATACAAGTTCTCCGGTGAAGGTTTTTTGGCGGATGGACTGGCGGAGGCGGGTGGCGCGCTGGAGGTTGGCGGTCCCCACCGACTCCAACTCCTCCACCACGCTCATCCGCCGCGACTTCTGCGAGAGATTTCCAGCACCAGCTTTTCGGGAGTTCCCCACTTTCTGTCGCCCCTTCAGAGCCCAACGTATTTTGGGATGCGTGACCAAGGGCGGCGTCGCTGCGCTCTTTGTTCAGGGCTGGCTTATTTCGCCCCGCTGGGGCTGATGCTGTGGTGGCGTCCGGCATCATTTTAATTGACGGCGTTCAGCGATAGGAGGCGATTTGCGTTTGACCCGCAGGGTCCGAAGCACCACCCAGAATGGAGCGCAGTTGGTCGTGATGGGTTTGTTCAGATGCGCTTCGGGGAAGTGTAGCGCGGCGTGATCGACGAAGGCGCGACGCCAGTCCTCATCTACCATCAGCCTGCCCTTCGTGGCGATCTCATCGTCTCCAATGAAGCCCAGATATATCAACACGACTGGGATTCCCAGCGACGCGAGTTTCCACGAAAACGCCACCCGATTTGCAAACTGATAGTTCGCGTCCGCGCTCAAGGCAACGCTGGGAAGATTCGATGCCAAAGCCTGACTTGCTTCGAGAATGGCAGCGGCGATCCTCGCGTGATTCTCATCCGTCCTCTGTTGCTGTTCTTTCGTTTCGCGTACAGCCTTCGCCTTCCCGTCTGGCTTTAATTCCGCAGAATGGGCCTTGGCCTCCACGAGGATGAGCGCAGGCTTGCCGCCGGGTCCAATGGCAGAGGCCACGAGATCCCATGTCGGAAACTTGGAACCTCTACAGTGCACAATCCACCACTCCTGCAGGGCCTTCCGTTGATCGGGCTGCAAGAACCTGTCTTCGACTCCCACCAGAACGGATTCAGTGTGCGCATCCCGGCCCTTGGGGCGCCAGATGGTTCCGACTTGGAACCCTGCCGCATCGACCATGTGCTGCAATTCACTCTGGAATCCGGACGATTCGACCCAGTCGAGAACGTGCATCCGACTTCCGGCGTCCCATTCAATGTTGTCCTCTTTGTTCATGCCGCGAGCACCTCGTTGAGTTCATCGAGCAGCTTGGGCAGTTGCTCGCCAAAGAGTTGATGCGCCTTGCCCAAACTGCCGCACACTTCACCGGCTTCCTTCGCTCCGTCGGGAGCCATGATTGTGTCCGCCGCGCTCATGCTGGTTTTTGCGCTTCGATGACGACGCGGACGCGGGCGTGGAGCACTTTGGCCACACGGCGCAACATGCTCAACGAATGGCCTTCGTAGCCGGGCGATTCGAGGCGACTGATCTGCTGCTGCGAGGTCTTGAGTTTGCGGGCCAGGTCCTTTTGGGAAAGGCCGGCCTTTTCGCGCAGGGCGGCGAGTTGCAAGGCCACGTCCCACGCCTCGCCGGCCTTCTGGAAGCGGGCGGCAAACGCCGGGTTCCGCAACTGTTCGTTCAGATAGTGGTCGAAGTTGGTCTTTTTCATGTGTTTTTGCGTTGCTGCCAGTCGCGCATCCGTTCGCGCGCGGTGTCCAGGTCACGCGCCGGGACGGCCTGGCCTTTGTTGCGGATGCCATGCACGGCCACGATGCGGCGGGCTTTCATGAAGAACCACAGCACGCGGGTGTTCAGCTTGCCCACGTGCCGGAGTTCAAACAGGCCGTCGCCGAGCGCCTTGGACAGCGGCTCACGGTGATATTGGCGGTTCCGCAGCTTGGCCAGGCCGGCCAACACCGCCGCGAAGTCGCCGGGATCGCTGGCGCGCAATTCGTCCAGGAACTCGCGCACCGGGCAGCGCCCGGCATCTGTTTCGTAAAACTCTACCGTAAACTCCATAAAATAGCTACATCAAATTTGATGTTAAAGGTTTCAGGCCCCGAGAACGGTGTTCAACTCGTCCAGCAAGGCCGGCAGTTTGTCTCCGAACAACTGGTGGGCCTTGCCAAGTCCGCCGCGCTGGTTGAACGGTGACAATTCCAAATCTTCCGGCTCAATGCTGATGGCCGTGGCGATGTGTTCGCGAATCAAATTCAGCCATGCAAGTTGTTCGGCGGAGAATTTCACGCCGGCCTTGGCCTTGTCCATGAGCCATTCGTTGAACCGTTCCGTCACGGAATCGGCGAAGGGCGCGAGCACGGGCTGTTGCTCCAGTGCAAAGCGGACGAGGGCGACGAGGTCGGCAAAGCGTCCGGCCTGCGAGCGGCCCTTGACCTTGCCGGGATTTGCCGCAGCGAAGGCATTCCAAAGATTGTCCTCGGTCCAGGCGGCGTGATTGTCGCGCAGCTTCTTTTCCAATTCCTTGAGCATTGGCTCGGTAAGGCGCTGTTTGAATGGCCGGCTGTAAAGGATTTGCAGCGCGGTGATCTCGGCTTGGTGCTGCTCGATGTATTGGCGAAACGAGGTGGCGAGCTGAGCGCCGGTCTGCGCGCTCTTCTGCGCCGGGCCCGCGTAAATCAGGGTGTCGCGGGAAATGATGTCGATGGTCTGGTCGGCCGCCTTCGCGATTTTCTTGAGCAGGTTGCGGAGATCGGGGTTGGTGGCGAGCGGGGCTAAAGCAGTTCTGACTCGGAGGTCACGGACCTCGGCAATTTCTTTGGGCGTGGGTTCGACGAATTCGGCTTTGCCCTGCTTGGCCTGCGCTAAAATTTCATCGGGGTCAATTGCGCTCAACATGCCCTTGGAAATATGCGCGAGGGTATGGCCTTTGGCGGTCTGCATGACTTCGGCGGCCACCTCGGCATCGAAACGGCGTTCGAGGCGAATCAGCCGTCCCGCAAGGGACTCGACGGCGGCCACTTCGGTCGTTCCCAGCGCGGCGGCATCGAGTAGTTTGTCGAAGCTGACAGTGGGCTTCTTTTCCAGCGGCCGGGATTCGGTCTGCACGCGTTCACACACACCAACGGCGTCCACGATGACGTAGCGCGTTTTGCGCTTGATGCCGGGGTTGACCTGCTCCATCTCGGTATCGGACACCACACGCACGCCGCGGCCTTTCATCTGCTCGAAGAAATTCTTGGAGGCCACGCTGCGCATGAAGAAGACGATTTCCAGCGGCTTGATGTCCGTGCCGGTGGCGATCATGTCCACGGTGACGGCGATGCGCGGGAAGTAGCTGTTGCGAAAGGCGGCGATGAGGGCCTTGGGCGATTCGCCGGTGGTTTTGTAGGTGATCTTTTTGCAGAAATCATTGCCCTTGCCGAAGACTTCCCGGCAGATGCGGACAATGTCGTCGGCATGGGAATCGTCCTTCGCGAAAATGAGCGTCTTGGGCACGTCGGTGCGGCCCGGAAACAATTCCGTGAACACGCGGTCGCGAAATGTGGCGAGGATGGTGCGGATCTGGTCCGGGGCGACGACGTCGCGGTCGAGTGCATTGGCCTCGTAGGCGAGCGGTTCGTCGAGCTGTTCCCAGCGGACTTTGCGGGTGGCGCGTTCACGTTTGTCCACGAACAGGCCGGCCTCGACCTTGGAACCTGTTGCCGTGATGGCGGTGTTGATGCGGTAGATGTCGCAGCCGACATTCACGCCATCGGCCACGGCCTTTTCGTGGCTGTATTCCTGAACGAGATTTTGCTGGAAGAAACCAAAAGTCTGCTTGGATGGCGTGGCGGTGAGGCCGATGAGCGAGGCGTCGAAGTATTCCAGCACCTGCCGCCAGAGATTATAGATGGAGCGATGACATTCGTCCGTGATGATGAAATCGAATTCCTCGATCGGAAACGCAGGATTGTATTCAACGGGGACGGGCTGCTTGAACAGGGTCTCAGCAGCTTCGATGGGCAGATCGTCCAGGTCGGGGGCGGGTTCGCGCTCGCCCTTGAGCATGGAGAACACGCGTTGGATCGTGCCGATGACGACGCGGGCGGAACTGTCGAGCGTGTTGCTGGTGAGGTGCTGGACAATGTATTCCTCGGTGAACTTGTAGTTGTTTGCGGGCGAGACGAACTGCTGAAATTCCTTGAGCGTCTGTTCGCCGAGATTGCCGCGATCCACCAGAAACAGGACGCGTTTCGCGCCGCCGTATTTCACGAGGCGATAAATGAAATTCACCGCCGTGAACGTCTTGCCTGAGCCGGTGGCCATTTGGATGAGCGCACGCGGCCGACTGGCGGCGAAGGATTTTTCCAGATTGATAATGGCATCAAATTGCGCGGGCCAGAGCTTGGCGCAGGCCAGCGGCGGGAATTCCTGGAGGCGCTTGGCCAGTTGCTTTTCCTGCTGCACCCAGGCGAGCAAAGTTTCCGGTCGATGGAACGCGAAGACATTGCGGCTGCGCGGTTCGGGATCCAACCGGTTGGTGAAACGGGTTTCGCTGCCGGTGGATTCGTAACAGAACGGGAGCGGATGGTGCCACGCTGGCAGACCGGCTGGAACACCGGTTACGTATTTGGTGGATTGTTCCTCCACACCGACGAGCGAGTGGCCGGCGGGTTTGGCCTCGACGGTGCCGAGCGCCTTGACGTCCACGAACAACGTGTAATCCGGCTCACCGGTGGCGAAAGACAGTTCGCACACAGCGACACCACGGGCGGCGGAGAGATTGATCCTATCCTTCGTTTGAATGGCCCAGCCCGACGCGGCGAGTTGCGCGTCGATTCTGTGGCGGGAGAGTTGTTCAGGCGTCTCAGGCATGAATTGTGAAGCTGGATTCCCAGCCCGACCTCCATCTGCCCATTTTTGAGTTTACCCGTTTGTTTCCCATGGCAGCGCAGTTCGCGGGGATCGTAACCGGATTTGCGACAATCGCAAAACATTTTGCGGCCGCCGGTCACCTCCGCAATCAGGCTGCGAGGGCAGGCTGGCTCAGCCGCAAGCACTCCAGGCCTTGCGCTGGCCGTGCCGCATGACTCGGCTTTGGAGATTCGCGACGAGGTTGGATTCTTTCAGGAAATCCGGGCCGTGCTGGCCAAGAGCATCAGCGAAGGCGGCGGGAAATCACCGGAAGAATTGGAGTTGGCCGTCCGGCAAATTGTTTCCCGTGCCATTTCCTCGGACAAGGTCATAGACATCTTTGACGCCGCCGGATTGAAGAAGCCGGATATTTCGATTTTGTCCGACGAGTTTCTGGCGGAAGTGCAACATTTGCCGCAACGCAACCTTGCCGTCGAGTTGTTGCAAAAGCTGCTGAACAACGAACTTAAGATTCGTTCCAAGAAATATCTCGTCCAGTCGCGCTCGTTTGCCGAAATGCTGGAAGCAACCATCCGCCGATACCAAAACCGCACCATCGAAGCCGCCCAAGTCATCGCAGAGTTGATCGAACTTGCCACAAATGCGCGAAGGCCAGAAGCGCGGCGACAAACTCGGCCTCACGGATGATGAAGTGGCATTTTACGATGCGTTGGAAACCAACGACAGCGACGTAATAGTCCTCGGCGA
>Ga0075030_100001054_pt1 | contig 24795 bp, 19 predicted proteins | sample LitLauG_LLR_2012_FD_71393 | JGI IMG/M metagenome (GOLD analysis project Ga0075030, IMG submission 71393) | Freshwater sediment microbial communities from Pennsylvania, USA - Little Laurel Run_MetaG_LLR_2012 | ecosystem: Environmental > Aquatic > Freshwater > Creek > Sediment | place: USA...
CGTGTTCAGGAAGAAAAAGCCCAGTTTGGGATCCACCGAGCCGCTGCCCCAATTGCCGCCGCCGTCGCCGCCGGGGAACACCACGGTGGGCTTCATCCCCACCGGCGTGAAGGGGCCATCATTGTGCGCGCCGCCTTCGGCATCGAAGAGCGCCTCGCAGAATTTCTGGTGCTCCGGCGTCACCTTGGCGATCTCCGCGCGCGTGATGCTCAAGCGCGTCAAAGGCGGGGGCTTCACCGGGAAGGGCTGCGTGGGGCTGTACCATTCGCCCGGCACGTCGCCCTGCGGCACGGGCCGCTCTTCTACCGGGTAGATCGGCTTGCCATTCCGCCGGTCGAGAATGAAGACCAGGCCCGTCTTGCCGGTCTGGATCACCGCCGGAACACGCTGGCCGTCCTTCATCACGTCCACCAGTGTGGGCGTGGCCGGCGCGTCCCAATCCCAGATGTCGTGATGGATTGTCTGAAAATACCACTTCATTTTGCCTGTGTTGGCATCCAGCGCCACCAGCGAGTTGCCGAAGAGATTGTTGCCCGGGCGGTCGCCTCCATAGAAATCGTAGGAAGGCGAATCGAAAGTAGCAAACAGCGTTCCCGTCTGCGTGTCTACCGTCGAAGTGGTCCACGCGTTGACCCCCGAGCGGTCCCGCCATCCGTCGTTGAGCCACGTATTGTGCCCGGCCTCGCCCGGTTGGGGCACCGCGTGGAAGGTCCACGTCAATTTGCCCGTGCGCACATCCCACGCCCGCATATCGCCTTTGGAACCCAGGCCCGGACTGTCCTGCGTGTGCGATCCCGTGATGGCGAGGTTTTTGTAAATCACCGGCGCGCCCGAAAGGCCGTAGTGCACGTCAGGAAATTTATCCTTCATCCCGGGCTTGAGGTCCAACTCGCCCTCGTTGCCGAATCCCGGCACGGCTTTCCCCGTTTTGGCATTGACCGCCAGCAAAAACCCGTCAAAGGTGCCGAACAGGATTTCCGGCGGATGCTCTTTGTCCCCCGGCCAATACCCCACGCCTCGCGGCGGCCGGCCCAGGTGCTTGTGGGTGAACGTCCAGATCGGCGAGCCGGTTTCCGGATCGAGCGCCACCAGGCTCTGGTAAGCCGTCACCACATACATCACGCCGCCCACCACCAGCGGAGTGACTTCGATCTGCCGGTTCGCCTTGGCTGCCGCGGCCGGCCGGGTATCGAAAATCCAGGCCTGCGCCAGCTGGGCAACGTTGACGGTATCGATCTGGTTCAGCGGCGAGTAGCGGGTGTTGGCGGGAGTGCCTCCGTATACGGACCAGTCTTGCGCGTACAGCGTCCCCATGAAAATTACCGCCGCGATCAGCCTCATCATCCCTCCTACACGTTCATCGAATGACCAGAAAGCGATTCCCGTCTCCTGGTCTGCCAGTCAAATTGTTAGCGCCGATATCCAGGCTCATCAGAGGCGAAAGCCGGGAAGCTGCTGATTGAAGCGGTGGAACTGCCCCATTCATCCGCAAATGAGTTGCACATCTCCCCAAAGTTAACCCAATCGGGTGATGTTTTGCAATAGATTTTGGCAATCGATTTGCATCTGTATTTCAAGCGGTTCCAAGCTGAACGATCCCCTAACGCTAAATCCGCTCAATGTGCCTTGGTGCTTGCGGGTCTCAAGAATTGGGATGAAGCGGCGTTCGCCGATCTGCCTCATCGTCCCTGCTTACGGCAGCGCGAATACCACCAGCGCGTCCGATCCCGCCGGCCCCGGATCGTCCAACGCGCTGAATCCCGCCGCCACAATGGCCACGTACTGCTTGCCGTTCTTTCCTTGATAGGTGATCGGAATGGCGTGGGCGCTCATATCCAGCCGGGCCGCCCACAGCTCCTTGCCGGTCTTCGAATCGAAGGCGCGAAACCGCTTGTCGTTCGTAGCCCCGATAAACACAAGTCCGCCGGCCGTGGCGATCGGACCGCCCATGTTGTTACGGCCGGTGTTCTTCTTTCCCTCCGGCAGATCGTCGGTGATGCCCAGCGGCACCTGCCACGCGAATTCGCCGGTGTTTGCATTCACCGCGATCAACCGGCCCCATGGCGGTTTTTGACAGGGCCAGGCGTGCTCGCCGCCGCGGGCTACGTTCCCCGAGCGAGGGTCGCCTTCGGCCCATTGAAAGCGCGAAGTCGGCCCCAGCACACTTTGCCGGTCGTAGGGCACCCGCGCCCCCTCGGCTTTCTTTTCCACCCAGCCGATGCTGGCCTCGTCCTGCGTGTTCACAAACACGTAACCCAGTTTCGGATCCGACGCCGTGCCGCCCCAATTCGCGCCGCCGATCGAGCCCGGGTACAACACCGTCGAGGGCGATTTCCCGCCCGGCTCGCGATACGCATACGGCGTAAACGGCCCTTGGTTGTCCACACCGCCGCTCCGCTCCACCAGTTGGCGGCAGAATTGGGCGTGCTCTTCGCTGGTATCGGCGGCCGTCACCAGGTCCTCGGGCTTAAAACTGTGCCGCGCGATTTCCGGCGGCTTCACCGGAATCGGCTGCGTGGGCGAACTCTGCTCGCCCGGCGCCTGGCTCGCCGGTACCGGCCTCTCTTCCACTCCAAACACCGGCTTACCAGTCACGCGGTCGAGAATGTACATGTAGCCGCTCTTGGTGACCTGCGCCACAATCGGAACCTTCTTGGCGCCCACCGTCACGTCCAACAGCCCCGGCGCCGGCGGCAGATCGTAATCCCAAAGGTCGTGATGCACCGCCTGGAAGTACCACTTCATCTTTCCGGTCTCGGCGTCCAGCGCCACCACTGAGTTGGCGAACAAGTTGTTGCCCTTGCGGTCTCCGCCCCAGTAATTCGTATTCGGCCCGCCGAAGACGGTATAGAGGATGCCGCGCGCCGCGTCCACGGTCAGAGAAAATCCCCAATTGTTGACGCCCGAGCGTCCCTTCCAACTGTCTCCCTCCCAGCTTTCGTGACCCGCTTCGCCCGGCTGCGGCACCGAATGGAACTCCCACAGCTTCGCGCCGGTCCGCGCATCGTAAGCGCGCGTGTCGCCGGACGGACCCACCGCGGGAGCCTCCGGCGTGTTCGCTCCGAGGAACAGAAAGTTCTTGTATACTACCGGCGCCGAGTCATAGGGCACCGTCAGCTCCACCTCGCCTTCTTTGCCAAAGCCCGGATCGAGCTTGCCGGTCCTGGCGTTGAGTGCCACCATCTTGCGCCCGGTAGTAAAGATGATGCGGGGCGGATTGTCCTTGTCGCCGGGCCAGTAGGCCGCGCCGCGGCGCGAGGGCCCCCCGCTGGCCAATTCATAGCGCCAGAGTTCCTTCCCGGTTTCCGGCTCCAGTGCCACCACGTGCTTGTTAGCCCCCAGGTACATCACCCCGTTCACCACGATGGGCGTGAATTCCGAACCGCCCGTAATCCCGGCCGCCGATCCATCGAACCCCAGCCTATAAGACCACGCCCGCGTGAGCCGCGCGACATTCCTGGTATTGATCTGCGCCAGCGGCGAGTAGCGCGTGCCGGCCAGGTCGCGATTGTACATCGGCCACTCGCCGGCATCCTTCTGCGCATGTAGCATCGTCGCGGCGGCCAGTATGAGGATGTAGCGAACGTACATGGTTTCCTAGCCTATAAGAAGGCGAGGGAGCGCGTCAATGGCGCAACGAGCCCGATGCGGAATAAATCCAGAAGACGTTTCCTTCCGGGTCAATCCCATCGTAGGCACCCCACGGCCGTTGCACGACGGTCACTCCCAGCCGTTCCAGTCTCTGACACTCGGAAACGACGTCCTCCACTTCAAAGCTCAGCTTCACGGGATTGTTCTCACGCGGCCGCGGAGGCGGAGATATTTCGCGCCGCCCGGGGACCGGAATCCCGCAGCACCAACTCCATGGGGCCAGGAGCGGCAGGACAATCTCTTGGCAGCCGTACCAACCGGCAACAGTTTGACAGACAGACTACATTCTGTCATTATGTCTTTCATGAGCAAGATTACCGCAGATCAAATCCGGGAACATGTCCGCGTGCATTATGTCGAACCGGCCCGCCTCAGCCATCAGGAGCGATTCTCAATTCGGTGCGGAACCGTAGAGAAGGAACTGGGCATGTCGAACCGCATTAACCACATTTGTGCCGCTCTTAAGACTCCCAAGTTCTTCGAGCCGAACGGCTTGCTTCTAATCGACACAAGCGGTCCTCCATCGGGCATGAGTACGACGGTTGTGTACACGTATGAGTTTCGGGACTTCGCGTCAAACACCACCATGTCTAAGGCTTCTGATTCCGCTTCGATCTACGCCAAACTAAGGCAGATGGAAGGCATCCTCAAGGATGTCTACAAGGAACTCGGCGGGTCCGAGCGAGCGATTCGGGAGGAACGGGAAGGCTACTCGCGATGAGCCTGGTTTACTGGGACACCATGCTCTTCGTCTATCTTTTCGAAGGCCACCCGGAGTTTAAGGCGAGGGTGGCCCAAATTACGCACCGGATGGAAGCGCGCGGCGATACTCTCTGCACCAGTGTGTTTACAGTGGGCGAAATCCTGGCTGGTCCAAGCCGGACCCAACGGTGGGACGAAGTATCCAAGGTGCGCGCGTTCTTTCGCTCGGCCGAACTGCGCCTGCTCGAATTTAAGCTCTCGACCGCGGAAATCTTCGCGGAGATTCGAGGCCGGGCCGGCATCAGCGCCGGCGATGCGATCCACCTGGCTTGCGCGGCCGAGGCGCGGGTGGATCTGTTTCTCACCCACGACAAGCGCCTGGCGAAGAAGATCGTTCCTGGCATTCAATTCATTGCCACGCTGGATAGCGACATTCTGTAGGATCCGCGCCGTGCTCAATGCGCGCGTTCGAGTAATGACCACCTCGAGTACGCTTGCCACGAAGGCAACGGAAATAACCGGCGGTCAGGGTCCTCTTCCTGGCATCCAGAGTACAGTGAGGAAGCGGCTATTCCAGCACCTCGATGTTTCGCGCCGCGCACAGATCCTTCAAAACCTTCGGCCACACCGTCACGCTGACCTCGCCCAGGTGCGCCTTCCGCAACACCAGCATCATGGTCCGCGATTGTCCTATGCCGCCGCCGATGCTCAGCGGGATCTCCTCGTTGACGATCGCCTGATGGTAGGGGTACTTCAGAAAATCGAGTTGTCCGGTGAGCTCCAGTTGCTGCCGCAGCGTCTCCCCGTTCACACGGATACCCATCGACGTCAACTCATGCCGCCGTTTCGTCACGGGGTTCCATACCAGGATGTCTCCGTTTAAGCCATGGGTGTGGGGACCGGTCTCCGTCACCCAGTCGTCATAATCGGCGGCGCGCATCTCGTGGGGATATCCGTCCTTCAACGTCCAGCCGATACCGATAATGAAAACCGCCGGATACTTCTGGAGGATCGCCGTCTCCCGCTGCTTCCGCGGAAGATCCGGATACATGTCCAGGATCTCCTCCGCGTGCAGGAACGTCACTTCCTCGGGCAGATCCCGATACCGGGCATCCCGCAGCTTCGGAAACAAATCTTGCACGTGTTTCTCGGCCCCTACCAGCACCTGCCAGATGGCCCTCACCGTGGCCTTCAGATATTCCAATGTGCGCTGGCGCGGCGTAATGGCCTTCTCCCAATCCCACTGGTCCACGTAGGCGCTGTGGTCGTGATCGAGAAAATAGTCTTTGCGCACGGCCCGCATGTCGGTGCACAAACCTTCGCCCGCTTCCATTCCGAACCGCTTCAGCGCCATCCGCTTCCACTTGGTCGCCGCCTGCACCACCTGGGCGTCGATGGGATGTTGGTTGTAATCGTTGGCAATGTGGAACTGGACAGGCGTCCGCGACCCGTCACGGTCCAGGTAATCGTTTACGCCGCTCTCCACATCCACGATCAGCGGAACCGTCACCATCATCAAGTTGAGCTTCTTGCACAGGTTCTCTTCGATATAACTCTTGGCGGCAAAGATGGCCTGCTGGGTTTCCTTCGCGCTCAGCAGCGATCGATAATCGCGCGGCAGAACTTTTTCCAGTTCCGCGTAGTCGCCGATTCCAGGCCCGGCAAGGTCCGCTTTCTTGTCTATGGTTACTGGCATAACTCTTGGTCCACCTTAATAAACGATTTTCAAATCCGATTTTATTCTAACTCGGTTCGCGAAGTGTTACTCTGGGGCCGTGGAGTTTGTTCAAGGCCTGGTTTGCGTATTCTGCGGCAGCGCGTACCCCGCGCGCGCCCTTTTGACCTGTCCCCGCTGCGGGATTTGTGGAATCCTCGACGTGCAGTACGACTACCCCTCCATTACGCGCCGCCTCACGCACCGTGCCCTGGCGGCCCGTAGCGAGCACTCTCAATGGCGTTACCGCGAATTACTCCCGATCGGCGCCGATTCCGCAGTGCCGCGGCTGCAAGCCGGCTGGACCCCGCTGACCCAAGCGCCCGCTGTGGCCCGCCATCTCGGCCTCGCGAAGTTGTTCCTGAAGGATGACGGCCGCAACGCCACCGGCTCCCTCAAAGACCGCGCCAGCGCGCTCGCCGTCGTCAAGGCGCGGGAAAAGCATCAGAAGATCATCGCCTGCGCCAGCACGGGAAATGCCGCTTCCTCGTGCGCCGGCATGGCGGCTTCCATGGGGCTACGCAGCGTCATCTTCGTGCCGGAACGCGCGCCCGAGCCCAAGGTCACGCAACTGCTGATTTTCGGCGCGACGGTCCTGCGAGTGCGCGGCAGTTACGAGCAGGCCTTCCAACTATGCCAGCAGGCCTGCGAGAAATGGGGTTGGTACAACCGCAACTGCGCCGTCAACCCCTACCTGGTGGAAGGCAAGAAGACCGCCGGGCTGGAAATCGCCGAACAACTGGCCTGGGACCCGCCCGATTGGGTGGCAGTGTCGGTCGGCGACGGATGTACCCTTGCCGGTGTCTGGAAGGCCTTTCGCGAACTCAAGACCGTGGGGCTGATCGAACGTACCCCGCGGATTCTCGGTGTGCAGGCGGCTGGCGCTGCGCCCGTGACCGCGGCCTTTCTGAGCGGAGAGCCTATGCAGCCGCTCGAGCCGCACAGCATCGCCGACAGCATTGCCGTGGGCGTGCCGCGCAACTGGAAGAAGGCCGTGTTGGCGGTGGGCGAATCCTGCGGCGCCATGATCAACGTCACGGACGACGAGATCCTCGACGCCATGCGCTATTGCGGCCGGTTGGCCGGCGTGTTCGCCGAACCCGCTGCCGCCGCTGCCGTTGCCGGGTTGAGCCGCGCTGTCGCCACCGGCCTCGTTCCCCGCCGGGCCAGCGCCGTCGCGCTGATCACCGGAAACGGATTAAAAGATATTCAGTCCGCCCGGGCCGCGGCCGGCAAGCCCTTCGACCTCGCTCCCGATGGCGCCGGGCTCCAGGAAATCTTATGCCAGCAGGAATTGATTCCGGTTCGCTGCTAATCCGTGACATCCATACCCTCATTACGATGGATGCGGCGCAGACTGTCCTCCACGGCGCCTACCTCTATATAAAGGACGGCGAAATCCAGCAGGTGGACGCCTCCCCGGCGCGCCTGCCCCGAGCCACCCGCGTGATTCACGCCCGCCATGCCGTCGCCCTGCCCGGGCTGGTCAACACGCACCACCACCTCTACCAGACCTTGACTCGCGCCTATGCTCCGGCCGCGGATGCGGAACTCTTCGATTGGCTCTGCCTGCTCTACCCGGTCTGGGCCCGGTTCGACAACGAGGCGATGTACGCCGCTGCACTGGCCGGTATGGCCGAACTGCTGCTTTCCGGCTGTACCACTACCACCGACCATCATTACGTTTTCCCGCGCGGGCACGCCCGGCTCATCGATGTGGAAATCGAGGCCGCGCGCCGCATCGGCATCCGCTTCCATCCGACACGCGGCAGCATGAGCGTCGGCAAGAGCCGGGGCGGCCTGCCGCCCGATTCCGTGGTCCAAAGCGAAGAGCGGATCCTGTCCGACTCCGAGCGCCTCATTCGCCGATATCACGACCCGTCACCCGGATCCATGCTGCGCATCGCGCTGGCGCCGTGCTCGCCGTTCTCCGTTTCGCCGCGCCTCCTGCGGCGGACCGCGGAACTCGCGAGCCGCCACGGCGCGCGGCTGCATACGCACCTCGCCGAGACCCGCGATGAAGAGGCCTACTGCCTGCGTCGCTTCCGCAAGCGGCCGCTCGATCTTCTCGAAGACGCCGGTTGGCTGGGAGCGAACACCTGGCTGGCGCACGGCATTTATTTCAACCGCCGGGAAATCGCCCGGCTCGGCCGCGCCGGAGTGGGCATCGCGCATTGTCCCACTTCCAACATGCGCCTGGGCTCCGGCTGCGCGCCGGTCCTCGCCCTGCGCCGCGCGGGCTGCCCCGTAGGACTGGGAGTGGACGGCAGCGCCTCCAACGACAGCTCCCACATGCTCGCCGAAGCGCGCCAGGCGCTGCTCCTGCATCGCCTCCAGCACGGCGCATCGGCACTGGCTGTTCGCGATGCGTTGCACATGGCCACGGTAGAAGGGGCGCGCTGCCTGGGACGCGACGATATCGGAAGCCTCGAGCCGGGCAAGCGCGCCGATATCGCCCTGTTCGATCTCAATACCCTTGGCTACACCGGCGCCGGCGACCCCGTTTCCGCCCTCCTGCTGTGTGCGCCCGCCCGTGTCCACACCCTGATTGTCGAAGGCCGCGTGATCGTAGAAGACGGCGAGCTTCGCACCCTCTCGCTGGAGCATATTCTCGCCCGCCACCGGCGCTGCGCACAGATACTGCTCCGGTCAAACTCATGATCTGTCCAGCAGGCAGGTCGGGCCGATACAGCAAGCGAGGCACGATGCGCGCGACCCAATGCCTGGACGATTTGCTCAGTTCTTTCTCCGCGCTTGAAGTCAGAACTACCTCATAGGTGGGCATCGAGCTTTCCGCTTCGGATCAGGTTAGCCTTTACATTTTCGAGCGGAATGCGTTTTTCATGCCGTCGCGAACGGGAAACCAGGACGTCCTCGATATCCTCCCAGAGCGCCCGGTGTTTCTTCAGATCGATCACTGCCGCCGTTTTTCGGCCTTTGGCGTCGGTGATGAATTGAATGCCCGTCATGCCCCAAGTCTCCTTAGTCGGTGGCAGCCTGTACCCGCTGTACTAGGCGATGCCTAGGGTCGTCCAAGTCCACTCATACCGGTTGTTTCAGATCTTGAAGACTGTTATATTTTGGTCAGCCATATGTTCGAAAACGTGGAGGCATACCATCGGCCCGCCAATGTCCGCGAAGCACTTCGACTGCTTCGCAGCGGCAGGGGGCGGGCGCGAATCATAGCCGGAGGAACCGATATGGTGGTAGAAGGCGACCGCTCCGTTCGTGTCTTAATCGATATCACCCGGGCCGGCTTGCGCCATATCCGCCACCGCGGCACGGCCCTCGTCATCGGCGCGGCGACCAATATTTCCGAACTCGAAGAGTTCCCGGTGATCCGTGACCTAGCCGGAGGAATCCTCTCGCAGGCCGCCGCCAGTTGCGGCTCCCCGCAGATCCGGAATGTGGCGACCATCGGCGGCAACATCCTGCACGGCTCGCCGGCCGCCGAGTTGGTCACGGCGCTACTCGTCCTGGATGCCGTAATCGTCGCCGCCGATGGGCACGGCCGCCATCGCAGCACGTTGGCCGCGTACCTGGCCGACGGCCGGGAGACCCGTCCGGCCGATTCTCTGCTGCTCGAGATCCTGGTCCCGGAGCCGCCCGGCAACGGGCGCTCGGGATGGTCGTTTCAGAAGTTCGGCCGCACCACTGTCGATATTTCCCTGGCCAATGCCGCCGCCGGCCTGCAACTGGATGCGCGCGGCCGCGTGAAATGGGTACGCATCGCTCTCGGAGCCGTGGCCCCCACTCCCTTTCGCGCCCGGGCCGTAGAAGAGTTGATGCGGGGGCGCACCTTCGACCAAACGCTGCTGGCGGAAGCCGGCGGGGAAGTCATGCGCGCGGTGCGTCCTGTGTCCGACGTTCGCGCCTCGGCGGATTACCGCCGCGAGCTCAGCCGCGTGTTGATGGGGCGGGCGCTCGAAGCCTGTGCCGCCCAAGTGGGGTGTTCTCTATGAAGACCATGGAACTGCATTTGACCGTGAACGGCCAACCGACAACCTGGACCATCGCTCCGGGCGACCTCCTTCTCGATGTTCTGCGCCGCGAGGGTTACTTCGGCGTCAAGCGCGGCTGCGAGAAGGGCGAATGTGGCGCCTGCACCGTCCTGGTCAACGGCAAGCCGGTCAACTCGTGCCTGCTGTTTGCCGCCCACGTCGAAGGAGAGAAGCTTCTCACCATCGAGGGCGTGGGGCACGGCGACACGCTCGATCCGCTGCAAGAGGCCTTTCTCGACCATGGCTCGGTGCAGTGCGGTTTTTGCAGCGGCGGTATGATCCTGAGCGCCAAATCCCTCCTCGATCGCCGGCTCAATCCCAGCGAAGCGGAAGTACGCGATGCGCTCGCCGGCCACTACTGCCGCTGCACCGGGTATCGGAAACCGGTCGAGGCGGTGCTCGACGTCGCGCGCCGTCGCAAGCCCGAAATCATCCCCGAGGAGGCCGCCTGATGCCTACCGAACATGCCACCATCGGCCAGAACCTCCGCAAAGTGGACGGCGTTAGGCTGGTCACCGGTAGCCCGGCCTTCACCGACGACATCCACCTTCCCGGCATGCTCTATGGCAAGATCCTCCCCAGCCCTCACGCGCACGCCCGCATCCGGCGCATCGATACCCGCAAAGCCAAAGCGCTCGCCGGGGTCCATGCCGTCCTCACTTATAAGGACGTGCCGCGTGTGGCCCACACCACTGCCGGCCAGGCATGGCCCGAACCCTCTCCCTACGACACTTACCTTCTCGATTCGAAGGTGCGGTTCGTGGGCGACCGCGTGGCCGCCGTTGCCGCTGAATCCCGCGTCATCGCCGAAGAGGCCCTGCGCCTGATCGAAGTGGATTACGAAGTGCTGCCCGCCGTCCTCGATATGGAGCAGGCCATGGCCGCCGGTGCCCCCGTGATCCACGATGAGTCCGATGCCCGCAACATCTACGATGCCTCGCACAATATTGCGGGCTACATCCTGCGCGAAATCGGCGATGTGGAGGAAGGCTTCCGCGAAGCCCACTACCTCTTCGAACGCGAGTTCCGGACGCAGCGCCAGCAACACTGTTCGCTCGAGCCGCACATCTCCATCTGCTGGCTGGATGGCGACGGACGCCTCGTCGTTCGCAGCAGCACCCAGGTCCCCTTCCACTGCCGGCGGCAGGTGGCTCAGATCCTGCAACTCCCTGTCAGCCGGGTGCACGTGATCAAGCCACGGATCGGCGGCGGCTTCGGCGGCAAACAGGAGATGCTGCTCGAAGATATTTGCGGCGCGCTCGCGCTGGCCACACGCAAGCCGGTGAAGATCGAATTCACGCGCGAGGAGGAATTTTATATGGCGCGCAGCCGCCACCCCCAGATTCTGTGGATGAAAATGGGGGTCAAGCGCGATGGAACCATTGTGGCCAGCGATCTCAAGGTGCTCGCCACCACCGGCGCCTACGGCAGCCACGCCACGACCGTGCAGGGCAATACGGGAAGCAAGGTGCTGCCGCTCTATCGCGCGCCGCATATGCGCTTCGAATGCCACGTGGTTTACACCAACGAGCCGGTAGCCGGCGCATTTCGCGGCTATGGCTGCCCCCAAGGATTCTTTGCCCAGGAAACCCTCATGGATGAGATCGCGCACCAACTCGGGATCGATCCGATCGAGTTGCGCCGCAAGAACGCCATTCGTCTGGGCGACCTCGACCGGCTTTCCGCGCAACTCGGGGAAGGCCGCGAGGGACTCCCGCGCGTGGTCCGCAGTTGTGGATTACCGGAATGCCTGGAGCGCGGCGCCGCGGCCATCGGCTGGCAGCTGAAACGCAAACGCCGGCTCGACCTCCACGATCACGTCAAGCGCGGCATGGGCATGGCGTGCTCGATGCAGGGCAGTGGCATCGCCGGCATCGATTGGGCCTCCGCCTTCCTCAAAATGAACGAAGACGGCTCCTTCTGCCTCCAGGTGGGCGCTTCCGATGTGGGCGCGGGGGCTGATACCGTCCTCTCCCAAATCGCCGCGGAGACTCTGGGCGTGACCCTGGACAAGATCGTGATCACCTCCGGCGATACGGATATCACGCCCTTCGACGTAGGAGCCTACGCGTCCAGCACCACCATCATCTCCGGAGGCGCCGTCAAGAAGGCCGCGGAAAAGGTACGCACGCAGGTGTTAACGCTAGCGTCCCGGATGCTCGATGCGCCCGTGGAATGCCTGTCCTGCGCCGATAACCGGATCGCTGCGCCCGGCAAGTCGATCAGTATGACCGATCTCGCCCTGCATGCCCTGTACCAAGAGAAGGTCCAGATCATGGACGGCGCTTCTCACTTCAACACCGATAGCCCGCCACCCTTCTGCGCCACGTTCGCGGAAGTCGAGGTGGATACGCAAAGCGGCCGCGTTCGCGTGCTGCACCTCGCCACCGCCGTGGATCTCGGGGTCGCTATCAACCCGATGCAGGCCGAAGGACAGGTGGAAGGCGCGGTGACGCAAGGCCTCGGCTTCGCGCTCACCGAAGAATTGTTGCTCGATCGCGACGGCCGCCCGGTGAATCCCAATTTTCTCGACTACAAGATTTTCACCACCACAGACATGCCGAAGCTCACCACCATTCTGGTCGAGACCGAAGAGCCCTTGGGGCCCTACGGAGCGAAGTCGGTTTCCGAAGTCCCCATCAACGGCGTAGCGCCGGCCATTGCCAATGCCATCTTTCACGCCGTGGGCGTGCGTCTTCGCAAGCTCCCCATCCGGCCCGAAGACGTGCTGCGGGCTTTGTGTGAGCAACAGGAGGCCATTGTGGGGCAGACTGGCAGTCTGCGGCGGGTTGTTAACCCGCCCACCCCGCGTGTAACGCTATGAACACGCTCTTATCCGAAATCATCCATCGCGAGCGTCTCGCCGCCCTCGCCCAGCGCTACGAACCCGACATCGTCCGCTTCCTGCGCGAACTCATCGCCATCCCCGCCGAAAGTTGCCACGAAGGTCCGGTCATCGCACGTATCCGCCAGGAGATGGAAACGGTCGGCTTCGACGAAGTGCGCATCGACGGCATGGGCAATATCCTCGGCCGCATCGGCTCCGGCAGGACCATTGTCATGATGGATTCCCACATCGACACGGTGGGCGTTGGCGATCCGAAAGAGTGGGCTTGGAACCCGTACCAGGGAAAAGTCGAGGACGGCTTCGTCTACGGGCGCGGGGCGTGCGACCAGCGCGCCGGCACGGCCAGCATGGTGTACGCCGGCAAGATGATCAAGGACCTCGGCCTGGATGACGATTACACCTTGTACGTGGTCGGCTCCGTCCAGGAGGAAGACTGCGACGGCCTGCCCTGGCTCTATATCCTCAAGGAAGACGGCATCTGCCCCAATTGCGTCGTGATTACCGAGCCCTCCAACCTGCGCATTTATCGCGGCCATCGCGGGCGCATGGAGATCGAAGTCCACCTGCGCGGGCGCTCGTGCCACGCCAGCGCCCCCGAGCGCGGGGATAACCCCATCTATAAGATGACCCGCCTGGTGGCGGAGGTCGAGAAGCTCAACGAACACCTGGCGCACGATCCGTTCCTGGGCCAGGGCACGATCGCGGTCACCGAAATCCGCTCGCTCTCCCCTTCCCTCTGCGCGGTCCCGGGCGCCTGTTCCATCCATCTGGATCGCCGTCTCACTGTAGGGGAAACCAAGGAGATCGCCTTGGCTCAGGTGAAATCGCTGCCCGGCGCCGAAAATGCCGAAATCGAGATCCTCGCCTACGATACCGCCAGCTACACCGGCCTGCGCTATCCGATGGAGAAATACTACCCCACCTGGGTGCTCGACGAGTCGCATCCGGTGACCCAGGCGGCCGTGCGCACGTACCGCGCGCTCTGGGACAAACCCCCGGTCGTCGATAAGTGGACTTTCAGCACCAACGGCGTCGGATCCATGGGCTTGATGGGCGTGCCGACAATCGGCTTCGGACCCGGCGAAGAGGAGGTGGCGCACAGCGTGGCCGAGCGCGTCCCCATCCGGCACCTGGTCGAGGCGGCGCAGTTCTACGCGGCTTTCCCGCTGATCTTCTCCCTCACACATGTCTGAGCTCGTCCCCATTCCGTTGCCTCTGCTCCTGCGACGCGCTTTCCACGAATACCCGCGCGAAGGCAAGATCTTCGATCTTCCGCGCAGCAAGTTTTTCCGCGGGCTGCCGGGGCTCGATCTTTCGGTCTCCTTCCATGGACGCCGCGCGGCCACGCCGCTCGGACCCGCCGCCGGCCCGCACGGCCAACTGGCGCAGAACATTGTCCTCTCCTGGCTGGGCGGCTCTCGCATCATCGAGCTCAAGACCGTCCAGATCCTCGACGAGCTGAAAATCCCCAGGCCGTGCATCGACGCCGCCAATGTCGGCTACAACGTGGAATGGTCCCAGGAGCTGAAGCTCGAACAGTCGTTGCGCGAATACGTCAAGGCGGCCATGTTCCTCGAAATCCTGAAGACCTCGGGACTCCTCGGCGAAGCTGTTCCTTCGGAAACCATTTTCGACATGAGCGTCGGCTACAACCTGGAAGGCATCCGGTCCCCGCGGGTCCGCGCCTGGATCGACTCCATGAAAAACGCCGCGCCCATCATCGATGAGCTGCGCGCCGGCTTGCCGGCCCCGTACCGCGATTTACCTTTCCCCACCACGATCAGCGACACCATCAGCCTCTCCACCTTCCACGGATGCCCCGCTGGCGAAATCGAAGGTATCGTCACCTTCCTGCTGCGCGAAACGGATTGCCATGTGTGCATAAAGCTGAACCCGACCTTGCTCGGGAAACTGGAAGTCGAGCGCCTCCTGCACGATGTGCTGGGATACCGTGAGATCCAACTCCATCCTCCAGCCTTTGAAAACGATCTGCGGTTTGACGAGGCGGTCGATTTAATTCCACGCTTGCAGCGTGCTGCCCGGTCTCACGGCAAGAGTCTCTCGGTCAAATTCTGCAACACCCTGGTGGTCAAGAACCATAAGGGCTTTTTCACAGATGAGCTGATGTATCTCTCCGGTCCGCCGCTGCATGTCATCGCACTGACCCTGGCCAACCAGTTCCGCGAACGTATAGAGGTTCCCATGTCCTTCTCGGGCGGCGTGGACGCGCACAACGTCGCCAGTGTCGTCGCCATGGGCTTCGTGCCGGTCACCACTTGCACCGATCTGCTGCGCCCCGGAGGCTATGCCCGCCTGATTCGCTATCTCGAAAACCTGGGCGCCGAGATGCGGGCTGTGGGCGCCGCCAACATTCCGGATTTCATTCGCGGCTACCGTGGCAAGGACGACCACACGCGCTACGCCTGGGAGCACAACAAGGGTGTGCCGCGGAAGATCGGTTCCAAACTGTGGCTCTACGACTGCATCACCTGCGATAAGTGTGTTCCGGTCTGCCCCAACGATGCTAACTTCGTCTACGAAACCCAGCCCGACACCATCGAGTACGATAATTTCGAACTGCTCCCCGGCCGCATTCGCCGCGTGCCCGGCGGCGTGCTGCGCATCGTGAGAGCCCAACAATTTGCCAACTACGCCGACGCCTGCAACGATTGCGGCAACTGCGCCATCTTCTGTCCCGAGGACGGAGGCCCCAACGCGGCCAAGCCCCGCTTTTTCAGTTCTCCCGAATCCTGGCGGAAGCATGCCGGCGAAAACGGCTTCTACATCGACTGGGAAACCCGCACCATCCACGGCACGTTGGATGGCAAGAGCTGCGCGCTGACTCTGGAAGCGGGAACTGCCCGCTTCCAGACCGCCGCAGCCGAGGTCGAAATCCGCCTGCCCGATCACGAGGTGCTGTGGGGCAGAGCCATACACTGCCCAGTCACCATCGACCTGCTCCCCTATTTGAAGCTCAAACTTCTCTTCGAATCCATCTCCGACGCGCGCCGCGCGCATTTCGCCAATGCCGTGGCTCTCCCCGAGGTCACCCATGCTGACGACATCACCCGTTGACATCAAAAGAGCGCTCTTCCGGGGCCGCGACTGGCTCACCACGCAGGATTGGACCAACGCCGAGCTCGAAGTCCTACTGGAGGTCTCCTCCGACCTCAAGCGGAAATTCAAGGAACGCATTCCCCACCGCTACCTAGCGGACCAGACCATCTTCCTCATGTTCTTCGATAAGTCCACGCGGACGCGCAACTCGTTCGAGGCTGGCATGACACAGCTTGGAGGCCATGCGCATTTTCTGACTGCCGACGTCATGCAGGTTTCCCACGGTGAAAGCCCCAAGGACACCGGCATCATCCTCTCCAGCTACGGCCACGGCATTGCCATCCGGCATGACCTCATCCCCGGAGAAGGCCACGCATATATGCGCGAAGTAGCCCGGTGGGCCGAGGCGCCCGTCATCAACATGCAATGCGATGTCGACCACCCCTGCCAGACTCTGGCCGACCTCATGACCATCCGCGAAAAGCGCGGGCGCCGTCTGCGCAGCCTCAAGGTGGCCGTGAGCTGGGCCTATGCCCCCAGTTACGCCAAGCCGCTTTCGGTTCCGCAGGGGCTGATCATGCTCCTGCCGCGGTTCGGCATGGACGTAGTGCTGGCGCATCCTCCCGAATACCGGCTCATGCCCGACACCATGCAGGCGGCTTATGACAATGCGCTCGGCGGCGGCGGCAGCTTCCGCGTAGCCGGCAAAATGGAGGAGGCCTTCCGCGATGCCGATGTGGTCATTCCCAAAAGCTGGGGCTGCCTGGACTCGATGGGCAGCAACCCCGCCGAATCGCTGCGCATCGCCAAACAATATACCGATTGGATCTGCAACGCCGATCGCATGAAGCTGGCCCACTCAGACGTGCTCTATATGCATCCGCTGCCCGCGGACCGTGGCAATGAAGTGACCGACGAAGTCATCGATGGCCCCAACTCCATCGTCTATGCCGAGGCCGAGAACCGCCTCCACACCGCCAAAGCGATCATGGCCCTCACCATGGCCGACCGTGAGATCGAGTATGAGTGACCCGCCGGGACGACGCCATGCATGAAACCCTCGTCATCGCCCTCGGTGGCAACGCCATCACCCGCCCCGGCGAACCGGGCACCATCCCCCAGCAATTCGCCCACACAGCCGAGACCCTCGATCACCTCAAGCCCCTCTTCCACAGCGACGCCCGGATCGTCATCACTCATGGTAACGGCCCGCAAATCGGCAATATTCTGATTCGCGTCGAAGAAGGCGCCCGGCGTGTCCCCCCGCTCCCGCTGGACACCTGTGTTTCCGATTCGCAAGGCGGTATGGGCTATATGATCCAGCGGCTCGCCTGCGAGATGTTTCACCGCGAACAGATCAACCGCACCGCCGCTACCATCATTACCCAGGTGTTGGTGGATCACAGCGACACCGCGCTCAAACCCATCGGCCCATTCTACAGCGATGCCGAAATCGATCGCCTGCGCCGGGAGAAACCCCACTGGGAGCTGCACCAGATCGATCCGGGCCGATGGCGGCGCGTGGTCTCTTCGCCGCGTCCGCTGCGGATTCTGGAAGAGAAGGCCATCGCCCGCCTGGCAGACGCCGGAATCGTGGTGATCGCGTGCGGCGGCGGGGGCATCCCGGTTGCCTGGGAGGGAGACCGCCTGGTGGGCATCGAAGGGGTGATCGATAAAGATCTCGCCTCCAGCCTCCTGGCTCGCCACCTCAACGCGCAGAGGCTGATCATCGTGACTTCGGTCGAGCGCGCCGCGCTGCATTTTGGCAAGCCCGATCAGCAGTGGCTCGACACCATCACCGTCCGCCAGGCGCGCGAATATCTCGCCGCCGGCGAATTTCCCCCGGGCTCCATGGGCCCCAAAATTGAGGCGGCCATCGAATTCCTCCTTCACGGAGGCCAGGAGTGCATTATCACCTCCACCGAGCGCGTCGCCTGCGCCCTGTGCAATGGAGTCGGTACCCATATCGTGCCGTCATGATTCTGACGAACGCCCGCATCGTAACGTTCGATTCCGGCAATCGCGTGATCGATTCCGGCAGCGTGGAGATCCGCCCGGACGGCACGATCGGTTTCGTGAAACGCGGGCGCGTCCCCGGAATCGATGCCGGCGGCCGCCTGCTCATGCCCGCGCTCATCAATTGCCATACTCACCTGTACAGTACGCTGGCCCGCGGAATTCCTCTTTCCGGGCATCCGCCCGCGAATTTCCGGGAGATTCTCAAAAAGGTCTGGTGGCGCCTCGATCGTGCCTTGAACCCCGATGACGTTTACTACAGCGCCCTGGTGGGCCTGATCGACTCTGCCAAGTGCGGCGTGGGCACTGTCATCGACCATCACTCCAGCCCCAGTGCCTGCTCCGGCAGCCTCGATCAAATCGAACGAGCCTTTCACCAGGTCGGCCTCCGCGGCGCCACCTGCTATGAAACCAGCGATCGCGACGGGGCATTACCAGCCCTGATTGAGAACGCTCGCTTCATCTCCAACCGGCGCCCGGGCACCCTGGTAGGCGCGGCCTTCGGCCTGCACGCGAGCTTCACCCTGAGTGACCCTACCCTACGCGCCTGCGCCGAACTGAACCAATCGCTCGGCGCCGCCTTCCACGTGCACGTGGCGGAAGATCGCTGCGACCGCTCGGCCGTAACCAGGCTGGACCGCTTCGGCATCCTCGACGAGCGCACGCTCGCGGCACACTGCATTCACCTCAGCCAGTCCGAGCACCGGATTCTCGCCCAGCGCGGCGTCAACGTGATCCACAATCCCCAGTCGAACTGCCACAATGCCGTGGGCACCGCCGTAGTGCCGAGGGGAACTCTGGTAGGGTTGGGTACCGATGGCTATTCTCCCCGCATGTGGGACGAGCTGAAGATGTCTCTTCACTTACAGAAACTCGGGGCGCACGATCCGCGCACCGCCTATGCGGAGGCCTTGCTAAACAATCGCGACATCGTGAAAAAGATCTGGCAGTGGCAACTCGGACGCATCGAAACCGGCGTGCTGGCCGACCTCGTGTTGGCCGACTACTTCCCGCCCACCCCGATCCACGCCGGCAATTTATTCGGCCACCTGCTGTTCGGTATTTCCAACGCCCCCGTGGACAGCCTCATTGTTAACGGACAATTTGTGGTCCGCGACCGGCAATGCGTCAACGTGGATGAGCGCCGCATCGCCGCCAAGGCTGCCGCCCGCGCCAAAGCTCTTTGGGAAAGATTATGAAAACGACCATCCCTGGCCCGACCTATCGCGAAATGCTCTTTCCGGAGTTGCCGGCCCGCGCGCCTGACGAATTGCACCCGGGCAGTCTGTTCCGCATCACATGGCGCGGCCCCGATCGCCGGATTCGTCACGTGGTGCTTCCCAAGGAACTCACGGGAGTCGAGGCCAACGTCATCGTGCTCCTTGGGCGCGATTTTCCCTCCGGCAGCCACAAAGTAGGCCCCGCCTACGCCACTCTCATGGAGGGCGAGCTCGCCGGGGAATTTGAGCCTGGAACGCACACCATCATCGGCCCCTCCACCGGCAACTTCGGCATCGGTGTGGCCTACGTCGCGCGGCTGAAAGGCTATTCCGCCGTCGTCATCATGCCCGAAGGCATGAGCCGGGAACGCTACCAGCGCATCCGGCAATATGGCGGCAAACTGGACCTGACACCCGGCTCGGAGAGCGACGTGATCCTGGTCCTGGAGCGTACCGAGGAGTATAAGAAGGATCCCCGCAACAAGGTCCTGGCGCAATTCGAGCTTCTGCCCAATTACCGCTTCCATCGCTACGTGACGGGATCGAGCGCGCTGGAGGCGGCCGCGCCGTACGGCAATGGACGAGTGGCCGCGTTTGTTTCCGCGCCCGGCTCGGCGGGAACCCTCGCCGCCGGCGATGAGGTCAAGGCGCGTTTCCCCGACGCCGTAGTCTGCGCGCTGGAACCCAGGGAGTGTTCGACGCTATTCGACAACGGATCGGGCACTCACCGCATCGAAGGCATCGGCGACAAGATGGTCACCCTGATTCACAATGTCCTGACCACCGATTACGTGCAACTGATCCACGATGGCGATTGCATCCGGGGGCTGGAGCTTCTGGAAACAGGGCCGCTTCGGGGCCTGTTCGGCATTTCCGGAATTTGCAACATCCTGGGCTCGATCCGGCTGGCACGCTACTTGAATCTCGGCCCCGATGACAACGTGATGACGATTGCCACCGACGGTTTCGATCGCTATCCGTCGGTCTTGGCCGCGTTTGAGCGGTCGGCGGGCCCCTGGGATGCCGAAGCGGTCTTTCAGTCGGTCTTCCGCAAAGGGAAACCCGAGGCCATTCTCGACCTCAGACCCCGCGAGCAAAAGGAGCGGCTCTTCCTTTACAAAGAGCGGATGTGGACCCGCTTCGGCTACTCCCTGGCTTATCTGAATTCAATGAAGGCGCAGTCTTTCTGGGATGCGGAATGCGCCCGCATCGAAGCGATCGATCACGCCCTCATCCACAGCCGGGGCGCACTGGTCTAGATGCTGCGCACAACCTGCCGGCGCGCAGCCGTATTTTGCGGACAGGAGTACTGGGCCATAGTCACCGGGCTAGTGCACCGCCCCGCGCGCCACGGCGACTCCTCCCGAACCGCTGTCTACAGAGAGCGTGGCGACAGCGCCGATCAGCGGGTCGCCCAGCAGGTCTTCACTGCAAACGGCCGTCTGGTTAGCGGGGTTGACCGCGCAAGCCAGAAACTCGTCGGTCACCGTGGTTGGCACTGTGATCCAAGCCGCCACGCCTGAACTGGAAAGGCCGCTGGCGCCGGCGGTCAGGTGCATACGCCGGCCAACTAGATTGAATTGCACGGTGCCGGCTGCCGAGCCGCCGGATCCGGGGATCGCCGCCAGCGTTGCGGCCGCATGAGTGACGGGCGCTTGCGCCGGAGGAGCGGTGTCCAGGAATACCGCGACGCCGTTTGCACCGGAAGTGTTCGCGGCTGGATCCAAGGGGTATTGCGAGGTCGGCAGATAGACGAGGTTGGTGATCGGGTCGACCCCGATAATGTGGCCGCCTCCGCTACACACCAAGCCATTGAGTTCGGCGGGAGCTCCGCCAAACGCGTCCACCACTCCGATTACGCCTGGCCGCTTATTGGCGATATTCGTGGCGGAGTTGCTGGTCGGACAATTGAGCGTGGTTCCTGCCGCGGCGCTCGAGTTGTAGTTCGAGCCATTCATGTAGAACCGCCGCGTGTTCGGATTAAATACGATCGCGTCGGTCCCCCCTACATCCGGGAAGAATTTGGTGGCACCCGTACTGAGATTGACCGCCAAATTCGCGACGGCCGCGGCTGACGCCGCACACCCCACCACGGCGACATTCGTAACCGGGTCGATGTCGATGCCGTGGCCGGGGCAAGGCGGACCCACCTTAGCCACGGTGGTGAAATTGCCAGTCGCCGGGTCAAATGCCATCACACCCGCGGCGGCATTGTTATTGCTCCCGTCGGCGTCTTCCGCCGCCACATAGATTTTCCCGTCCGTGGGATTGAAGGCGATCAGGTCGCTACTGGCCGGTAAGGCTGCCGTGGTGACAACTTTCTTGTACGGCAAGCTGATCCCGATCAGGTATTCCGGAGGATTGTCGGTGACCACGTAGACCGTTTGGTTGATGGGATCGTAAGCGATGCCATCCGTGTCCGTCCCCATGCTGGTGGGAAAGGTGTAGATATCCGGCTGCGCCTGCGGAGCCCGCAGGTCCCAGACGTAGACCGACTGAAGTCCGTCCGTCACCACCAGTTGTTGCAGGTTCACCGCCACCCAAACCCCGTTCGGACCGGTCGGCGGTACGAGCTGAACGGAGGTCGGTGGCATTTTAATCAATCCGACCACGCCGTTCGTGTGGGTATCGATTACATCGATTCCATTGTTGGTGCGGTCCGCCAGGTACATCATCCGCGTGACCGGGTTATATCCCAGCAGGTCCACATTGGCGTTGCCCGTCGTCCCCGTGGCTTTCCAGCCGGGGATAGAAATGGTTTGCAGGTACTGCAGCCCCGCTTTTTGAGGACTTTGTGCCCACCCCAGCAGTGTGGAGAGAGCCACCAGAACTCCGTACCTCAGCGGCCGCGAGATCAGTATCGATTGTCTCATTGAATGTCTCTCCTCTATTAGTGGATCGTCCCGCGAGCCACCGCTACTCCGCCCGAGCCACTGTCTACCGAGAGCGTGGCCACGGCGCCGATCAGGGGGTCGCCCAGCAGGTCTTCACCGCAGCCGGCCGTCTGGTTAGAGGGGTTCACCGCGCAAGCCACATACTCATTGGTTACCGTGGTCGGCACGGATAACCAGGCGGCCACGCCTGAGCTGGGAAGGCCGCTCCCACTGGCGTTCACATGCATACGCCGTCCGACGAGGCTGAATTGCAGCGTGCCGGCTGCCGCGCCGCCGGACCCGGCAATCGCCGCCAGCGTAGCCTGCGCTTGCGTGACGGGCGCTTGCGCCGGAGGAGTGCTGTCGCGGAACACCAGCACGCCGTTATCGCCTGAGGTGGCGCTGGCAGGGTCAGCCGGGTGTTGGGAAACCGGAACGTACACAAAGTTCGTGATTGGGTCGACGCCCGCAATGTGCCCGCCGCCCGTGCACGCGACATGCGCCACGGGATTGCCTCCGTTCACATCGATCACGCCCAGAATCGGAGTAAAGGGGCCGGTGCCCTTGGGGCACCCGCTGGTCGTGGCGGTATTCAGACCCGCCGCCGCGTAGAAGCGCCGGTTGTTGGGGTTGAAGACGATCGCATCGGTCCCCCCCGCGTCGGTAAAAGTCGTTAGGAGTTTCCCGGTGCTGAGATTGACCGCGATGTCCCCCGTGTCGCCGGCTCCCCCAAAACATCCCACCACGGCGATGTTTGAAACCGGATCGATATCGATCCCATGGCCGGGGCACGGCGGACCGACCTTCGTCACCAAAGTAACCGTGCCGGGGTTGCCGCTGTTCGGGTCGTAGGCCCAGACTCCCGCTTGGGCGTTCACGTTGGGCGGGGCGGGGTCGGCGTCTTCCGCCGCGATATAGATCTTCCCGTCGGTGGGATTGAAGGCGATCAGGTCGGCGCTGATCGGCAACGGAGTCTGGCTGACGATTCGCTTATAGGCCAGGTTAATTCCGATCAGGTACTCCGGCGGATTGTCGGTTACAACGTAAACCGTTTGGTTGATGGGATCGTAAGCGATCCCGTCCGTGTCCGTTCCCAGGCTCGTGGGAAAAGTGTAAACATCCGGCTGCGCCTGCGGAGCCCGCAGATCCCAGACATACGCCGACTGCAGTCCGTCCGTTACGATCAGTTGTTGCAGGTTTACGGCGACCCAAACGCCGTTGGGACCGGTCGCCGGTACGAGTTGAACCGAGGCCGGCGGCATTTTTATCAACCCTACCACGACGTTGGTGTGGGTATCGATTACATCGATTCCATTGTTGGTACGGTCGGCCAGATACATCATCCGCGTCACCGGGTTGTACCCCATCAAGTCGACATTGGCATTCCCCGCGGCGCCGGTTGTCCTCCAACCGGGGATACCTATGGTCTGCAAATACTGCAACCCGGAGTTTTGAAGGCCTTGTCCCCACGCGAGTGCGCTGGATACCATCAGCAGGCCTCCAAGCATTAGTGTCCGCGAAATTTTCGGTCGTCTCGTCATCAAGTTTCCCTCTTCTGAGATTTCTAGGATTGGCGCTACAGCGGGACGAATTCTATCGAAGTTGTCCGCGCGACACAAGGGGAGCTACATGAACAGAAGATGAAAAGATGCGAACTACCGGGCCGCCGGGCTGGGTGCCGTCTTGGGGGCTGCGGCAGGGTGCTTCAGTTCGGCCTCGATCACCGGTTTCAATGCCGCCAGCGAAAGCGGACCGTTGAAACGCTGCCCATCGATAAACAGAGTGGGCGTGGAATCGACGCCGATGTGTTCGCCTTCGCCGATCTCTTTTTGGACCGCGCGCTTGATTTCAGCGGAATCGAGATCGCCCTGAAACTGCTTCATATCGAGGCCCACGGCTCCGGCCAAATCCAGAATCCTGTTGCGCGAAAGATTCCCCCTTTGCGCAAACATGGCGTCATGCAGAGGCCAGAACTTGCCTTGCTTGTGAGCGGCCAGCGCGGCCGCCGCCGCCAGCGCAGCCTGCGAATGGCTGTCCAGCGGGAACTCTTTGAAGATCAGCTTTACTTGCGTGGGGTAAGCCCGCAGGAGAGCGTCAATCTGCGGTGTAGCCATCACGCAGAAGGGGCATTGAAAATCTGAAAACTCCACCAGCGTCACCCGGGCGTTGCCCAGTCCCCGCACCGGCGCGTCGCCCACCGGAATGGCGACGGGATCCTCCAAAGGCTTGGAGTGATCCGGCGGGCCCTTACCCCACTGCGAGGCTTTCGCCGCCGCCACGGCCTCTGTCTCGCTTTTTCCGTGCCGGATAGCATCGACGATGGTGGCTGCCATTCCCTTGCTGTAGGAACAGCTCGGGTCTTTCATGCGGCATTCGGCCATCTTCATCCCGCAATTGCAGGTGCAGTCATTCGCGCGGAGGAGCTTGAGAACCTTGGCCGTCTGCGCGGGCGTGAGACCGGCCAGATCGACGCTGGGCAAAGATGTGGAAGTAGTCCAGTCCTGAGCGAAAAGCACAACAACACCCAAGATAAACAGCCCCGCGATCCTCTGTGCGCGCATCCGCGAGTTCTCCCTGCCGTCTATTGTAGAACATCGGGCGGTTGCACGTGCAGGCCTGCCTGTGTGGCTTAAGCCAGTGGCAGAAGGGGGAATTCCGGAAATTCGGGGACTGCCTCCGAAATTCCGGCCACGCCAGTTGCTCCAACCAAAAC
>Ga0075030_100001055_pt1 | contig 24766 bp, 24 predicted proteins | sample LitLauG_LLR_2012_FD_71393 | JGI IMG/M metagenome (GOLD analysis project Ga0075030, IMG submission 71393) | Freshwater sediment microbial communities from Pennsylvania, USA - Little Laurel Run_MetaG_LLR_2012 | ecosystem: Environmental > Aquatic > Freshwater > Creek > Sediment | place: USA...
TGGGGCGGCGGCCTGCTGGCCAAGAGTTCCTGGCTCGATACCAACAACCTCGATTACCGCCAAATTCTGCAGCAGTTCGCCCTCTATAATCGCGCGCTGCAGACGGCCCTCCCGTTCCCCAAGACACGCAAGATTGTGTTCTTGAACAACCGCCCGGCCACCCTGCCGGGTTGGGCGGAATTGACAGTGGCCTGAGCGCCCTGCGCCCGATTCCCCCCTGGCTGCATATATTCCTTGACACGCATATGCGCGATGGGGCATATTGAGGGTGTGGAGTCTGTATTCGAAGTCATTGCGGAGCCGAACCGCCGGGCGATATTGAGCCTCCTGGCTGCGTCCGAACAATCGGTGGGAGACATCGAGCGGCAGCTTCATATGCCGCAGCCGACCGTGTCAAAGCACCTGCGTGTACTGCGCGACGCGGGTTTTGTCGAATCCACGGTGGACGCGCAGCGCCGTCTGTACCGGCTGAAGCCGGAACCGCTTCGGGAGATCGATGCCTGGCTGGCGCAGTTCCGCCGGTTCTGGTCAGCCCACGTGGATGCTCTCGAACGCCACCTCGACCGCATGGATCGAATCAAGGCTAACGAAAAGAAAGACCAAGTGAAGACGCCGCGGCCCAAATCGCGGACCTGACAAAAGGAGGATTGAAATGAAAATCAAAGTGACCAGCATCTATGTGGACGACCAGGACAAGGCCCTGCGCTTCTATACGGAAGTACTCGGCTTCGCCAAGAAAACCGATTTCAGTCAGGGCCCATATCGCTGGCTGACCGTGGCTTCACCAGAGGAGCCGGACGGCACCGAGCTACAACTGGCGCTGAACAACAACCCGGCGGCCAGGGCGTATCAGGAGGCGATTTTTCAGCAGGGCCACCCCGCGGCCTTGTTCTTCACCGACGACGTCAGGGGAGACTACGAGCGAATCAAGGCCTGCGGCGCCGAGTTCACGATGCCGCCCACCGACGTGACCGCCTCCACCATTGCGATGCTGAAGGACACCTGCGGCAATCTCATTCAGCTCACCCAGTTGGCACGATATTCAGGCTAAGGAGCAGACAGATGATCGACCGCGAGCAGTATGCACCGGGTCCAGCCACTGGGGCGCAGGTACAAAAGCACGGAGAGAAGTGGACACTCATTCTGGTCAGAGAGCTGCGCCACTCGCCGGAAAAGGTCTGGCAGGCGCTGACCGACCCGGCGCACCTGGTCGAGTGGGCCCCCTTTATAGCCGATGGGGACCTCGGTACGGCTGGAAGCACGGTGAGTCTCACCTGGGTGGGAACGGGCAAGACGATCGAAACAAGAGTGACGCGAGCCGACGCGCCCACGCTGCTCGAGTACAACGACATCCGGTGGGAACTCGCAGCCTCCGGCGGCGGCACGCGCCTGACGCTGTGGCACACCATCGACCGCCGCTTCATCTCGTGGGGCGCCGCGGGCTGGCACATTGCTTTCGATGTTCTGGATCGGCTTCTCAGCGGAACCCCCATCGGCCGCATCCCCGGCGCCGACGCGATGAAGTTCAGCGGCTGGCAGCGATTGACTGCGGAGTACGCAAAGCAGTTCGGCGTTGAAACGCCCAACTCGCGGCCTCAGGCGGCTCCAGAGTCGTGAATCGAAGGAGGAGTCCTGCCGGCGGGGGCCCAGGCGGTCACGCACCACGGCTTCCCCCTTTATTTCCGGATCGAGCGCGCATGGGCCAAGTTTGTCGGCGTGGCGAACCATCTGAATGGATCAGTGGGACAACGCTCTTGCGGGTTGTTGGCCGCTGAGATACGATCTCACAATGCGCCTGAACCGAGCCATGATTTACGTGAAAGATCTCCCTCGCATGGCGGAATTTTACGGCGACACTCTCGGGCTGAAGCCGATTGAAGAGACCCGGACGGACACCTGGGTGGAGTTTGAAGCGGGGAGCTTCCGGTTCGCCCTACACGCCATTCCTCCTCAGATTGCCGATCAGATCGAAATACTTTCACCTCCAATGCCACGCGAGAAAAACCCCGTCAAGCTGAGCTTTGAGGTAGACGATATCGCATCCGAGCGCCAGAGACTTGAAGCGCTGGGCGTAAGCATTGTGCAACGCCCATGGGGTGCTTGCGACGGGATCGACGCGGAGGGGAACGTTTTCGGGATCTACTCGGCATTTGACCAGTGACTAGGCGCTGGACGATCGAGCCTCACTACTTCCGGCCGCGAATCTATGTGGCGAATCTATTGCAGCCGTCTCCCGCGACCGGTATAATCCGACTTTCCTAATCCTCAGGAGGTTCGCCGATGACGGAAGACTCAAAGAGACGCGAAGGGCCGTCGCGCCGGCGGTTCCTCGCGACGAGCGCCGGGGCAGCGGCGATGGGAGCCGCGTTCGAAGCCGGGCCGGCGGCCTCTGTCCTGTCCGGCCAGAATCCCGTGGCTGATGAGACTACGCTGGCGCTGGTGAACGGGAGGATTCATACCATCGATGCGGGCAACACCGTCGCCAATAGTGTGACCATTCGAAACGGCAGGTTTGTGGCTGTGGGCGGGCCACGGCCGAAAGCGGGACCCGGCGTTCGGGTCATCGACCTACGGGGCCGTAGCGTGGTGCCCGGCTTGGTCGAGCCCCATATTCACATCGTGAGCCTGGGAAACCGTCCCGGCTACCACACCATTTTGGAAAACACGAACTCGATCCGCGAAGTTCAAGAGGCTCTCGCGGCGCGGCGGAAATCCGCGCCGGAGGGCGCCTGGATCACCTCGATGGGTGGCTGGCACCCCAACCAGTGGGCCGAACATCGGCATCCGACGCTGGCGGAACTGGACGAGGCGGTTCCGGACCGGCCGGTATTGCTCTTCGAGCGCTTCACAGGCCCCTGCGCCACCAACAGCCTGGGCAAGAGGTTCTTCGACGCGGCGGATGCCTCCCCGAAAGTGCATCCGGATATTGTCCCGGTGAAGGCCGGCGCCAACGGCGCGATTGCCGCGGCCGGCTTTACGGGAGGCGGCCCGTCGGCTTCCGCGCTGTTCCATCTGCGCCGGATGCAGACTTTTGCGGACCGGAAGCGGAGCACGGCCGATGCCATGCAGTACTCGGCCAGCGTCGGGCTGACGACGCATTTGGACCAGGTGTTGTTTCCCACTCCGGGTCCCCTTCACCCGAACCAGGTCCTTTCCAACCTCGACCAGTACCGCATGTACGACCCATGGCTCGAACTCCACCGCGAGGGCCGGACCATCGTCCGGCTGCAGATGAACTTTCTGCAAAACCAGAACGACCCGGAACTGCCCGAGTTAAAAGAGCGGCTGCGGAACCAATTTCCGTTTTTCGGCGATGACATGGTGCGTACCGGCGCGATTGGAGAGTGGGCAGCGCCGCTGGCGAGCGGCGCTGTCTGGCGCGAGGCGCAGCGACTGGTCGCACAGGCCGGCTGGCGCAACGAGAATGCCGTTCAGAACCTCGCGGGTCTGAGGCAGGTGGTGGAGGGCTACGAGGCTGTCAACCGGGAGTTCGACATCACCAAGCTGCGATGGGTGGTCCACCACGTTCCGGAGGTCAACGCCGACCTGCTGACGAGGCTGAAGGCGCTGGGCTGCGGCGTGGAGATGGGCGCCTTCCGCTGGGTCACATCGTCGGACCCGAAGGTGGTCACTGGTCCAGCGTTCCGAACCATCGCCGATCACGGTATCCAGGCGGGCATCCACGGTGACGGCGTCCACATTGCGCCACTGAATCCGTGGCTGCACATCTACTACGCGACGACCGGCGTCAACTCTTTCGGCGACCAGGTCAACGCCGGCCAACACCTCACGCGCGCCGAAGCGCTGCGCCTGTTCACTCGCAACAACAGTTGGTTTCTGCGCATGGAAGACAAGCTTGGCTCGATTGAGCCGGGCAACCTGGCGGACCTCACGGTATTGGACCGGGATTATTTCGCGGTGCCCGATGCCGAGATCAAGAAGATCCGTTCCTTGCTGACGATTGTGAATGGCAGAATCGTTCACGACACGGGGCTCTCATAAAGCCGCAGGGACGTTGTGGGGCAGCGTGGCGGATGTGGCGGATGTGCCTGATAGACACTGGCTAGCCCCGGTGATATACTCCCAACCCATAGCAATCAAATGCCCGAGGGTCGCGACGATTCCCAGGGGACATGGCCCTCGCCAAGGACTGAGAGGGGTTTATGCAATCGAGACAGTTGCTGGTGTCGCTCTTCGCCGTCACGCTTGTATTCACGGGCGGGAATTTCCCGCTTCGGGGCCAGTCCGCGGGCACAGGCGCGCTGACTGGGACAGTGAGCGATCCCACGGGAAGCATTGTTCCGGGCGCCGTGGTCATCCTGACCAGCACGGACACGAACCAAGCCCGCACCGTGACCACCGGCGCGGACGGCAGCTACAAGTTCTCGTTGCTGCCGCCGGGCACTTACAGAGTGAGATTCAGCGCCGTGGGATTCAAGACATCCGAGGTATCTTCGGTGACGGTGAACGTGACCGAGACTCCGGTCCTGGACCGGGCGTTAGAGGTTGGGGCACAAAGCGAGCAGGTGACAGTCGAAGCGCAAACGGAGACCTTGCAGGCGGCCACTTCCACCCTGGGGACAACCGTGGGCTCACGCACCGTTACGTCGCTTCCTCTGAGCAACCGTAACTATACCCAGATTCTGGCTTTGTCAGCCGGGGCGAATACCACCGCCAACAACGCCACTGCCTTCGGGAAAGGCACACAGAATATGAGCGTGAATGGCAATGACCCGGGCCAGAACAACTTCCAGATGGATGGGGTTAACATCACCAATTTTGCCAACAGCGGGAGCGCCAATGACGCGAGCCTGTACACGGGGATCGGGATTCCCAGCCCGGATGCCTTGCAGGAGTTCAAAGTCCAGACCTCGACTTATGATGCCAGTTACGGGCGGAACCCGGGCGCGAATGTGAACGTGGTCACCAAGTCCGGGACGAATCAGTTCCATGGAACGGCATTCGAGTTTCTCCGGGATACGATTTTCAATGCCAATTCCTTCTTCTACAATCGCGACAATCCAGCCAGCGCCACCACGAAACAGATTCTGAATCAGAATCAGTTCGGCGGCGTGCTGGGTGGCCCCATCAAGAAGAACAAGCTGTTCGTCTTCGGCAGCTATCAGGGAACACGCCAGAAAAACGGCCTGGCCTCTCAGGGTGTCACTTCCGCATTATTGCCGCCGATCCCGGCCGGTGACCGGTCTGCGCCCGGCTTCAAGGAAGCGCTGGGAGCGGCGAATTGCCCGGCGAATCATCCAGGGAACGCCAGCTTTCTCACACCCAGCGGCAGTCAGAACGTGACTTGTGACGGATCGAACATCAATCCGGTAGCGCTGAACATCCTCAACATCAGGCTGCCGGACGGGAGTTATTTCTTTCCGAGCTCGGGCACCACGGGCTACCGGCAGGTCACTTTCAGCGACCCTGCGATCTACAACGGAGATCAGGAACTGGCTAACTTCGATTACTTACTCAACGGCAAGCATACGCTGGCCGGCCGGTTTTTTCACACCAGTGATCCCCAAGTGGCGCCACTGGGAGGCGAATTACCTGGTGCGCCCAGCTTGCTGGGATTTTCCAACACGAATGCGGTTCTCAAGTTGACGAGTCTAGTTACCAACTCACTGGTGAACGAAGCTCGCATTTCGATGCAGCGGAATCTGGCCACATCGAACGCCGCCTCAGTTCCGGGAGTGACCAACGCGAGCCTGGGAATCACGCCGGCGGTTCCGGGAGTGACCAAACCACCGGCATTTACGATTGGCGGCGGAGGGCCGGTCATCCTGGGAGTTTTCGGTCCGACGTTCAGCGTGACGAACCAGACGCAGGTCGCGGATCAGATTTCGTGGTCGCGGGGCAAGCACACTTTTCGCGCGGGTTTCGAGTTGGAGAGCAACCGATGGCCGATCATCTGGTCCGGAGTACGCGGAAATTTCTCCCTGGGAAGTTTCAACGACCTCCTGGTTGGAGGACCGGGCAACCCCCAGACCGGGCAACCCGGAAACATCAACCAATGCCTGTTCTGCTCGCGCAGCGCGCCGGAGGGGATCATTCATGGTTACGCCGCCCGCGGCGCCAGCGCATACTTTCAAGACGATTTCAAGGCCAGCTCGCGGCTGACGCTCAACCTGGGCGTACGCTGGGAATACAACGGAGCGCTCACCGATAAGTATGGGAACCTGACGCAGACCTGGGTAAGCCGGATCCAGGCGGTGCCGCTCCCGCCGGCCGGGCCCACCACCTCGGGTCCCGGTGTGAGCCAATGGGTGGTGCCCAACAATTTCACCAAGTTCTACCCGAATCCACCGGACGGCGTCCTAATCAACAGCCGCAACACTCCGGAGCGGCTGCGCGCGCCGCTCAGCAACTTCGGCCCGCGCATCGGGTTTGCCTACCAGGCTTCGAACAGGCTGGTGGTGCGCGGCGGAGCGGGTATTTTCTATGACCGCGTCGGCGGGGACCGGATCGTCTATTCCGTCGAACAAGGCAACCCCTATTCGGCAACCGTCGACTTCAACGCTCAGAACACACAGACGTTGGCGAACCCCTTTCCGGCTACTCCCGCCCTGGGCTCGTTCTCGTCTCGCTGGGTGAATTTTGCGACCGGCCAGACCTCGAACCTGAACGTCCCGTTCCTGGACGAGGTACTGCATACGCCCGTCATCCGGCAGTACAACCTGGGAGTGCAGTATCAGTTTGCGCAGAGCTGGGTGCTGGAGGTCGGTTTCGTCGGATCGAGCGGGATCAATCTGATGGAGCAGTATCACAACAACAACACGGCACAACTGGCAAGCCCCACCAACCCGATCAACGGAATCACGACGAACACCGTCGCGAATGTTCTGCTGCGCGTCCCGTACCTGGGCTACCAGGCAGTGGGCGTGCGGGGAACCGCATTCGACGGCACCTCCAACTACAACAGCTTGCAGGCCACGGTACGGAAGCAGTTCTCCCGGGGCTTCATGATGCAAGCCGCCTATACATGGAGCAAAGACCTCACCAACCTGTATAACAATGTCGCCAACAGCAATAACGCGAGCGACCTGGCCCAGCAGTGGGGTCCGGCTTTGTACAACCGGCCACAGCGCTTTGTCGTGAACTACAGCTACGATCTTCCGTTGGGCACACACACGGGTAGCCTGAACCGGGTGCTCGGAGGATGGAATTTGTCCGGCGTCACCGTAGTGCAAGGCGGCAGTCCCATGACCATCGCCGATCAGCGGGCCGGAACCATCTACGGGACTCAAGGCACCAGTCAAGCCGGATTCGGCCGCGCTCAAATGTGTCCGGGGATGACCTACGCAGACATCGCCACGTCCGGAGGCGTCGAACAGCGGCTGGGTGGTGCGAGCGGCGGCCCCGGCTATTTTAATAAGGCTGCGTTTTGCGCCCCGCCCGCAATTGGGAACGGAACGGACTATGGGAATTCGGGGGCCGGTATCATTCTCGGACCGGGCCAGTTCAACTGGGATATCTCCGTCCTGAAAACAACGAAGATCCTGGAGAATCAGACGATCCAATTCCGCGCCGAATTCTTCAACGCTTTCAACCATCCGCAGTTCACCAACCCGAACTTCGGCCTGGGCGCCATATACGCTCTTCCCAACGTGACCGCCGGATCCTTCGGCCAAATCACGTCCACCAGCGTCAACCCGCGCGTGATCCAATTTGCGCTGAAGTACAGCTTCTAGCGCTAGCCCGCGGCAGAACTGGTCATTCTGGAAATTCGGGGACTGCCTCCGAAATTCCGGCCACGCCCGTTGCTCCAACCAAAACCGCGCTCGTTCCGGAATTTCGGTCTGTACCGGAATTTGCTCGGACTGCTAGCGAACCGGGTGGGGCTCGGGCTCTTCGGCGAGCTCGAAGCCCTTTTCCGCGATGTGTGTCACCAATACTTCCGATTCCCTCCCGTGGAGGCGGAAGATCTGCCGGACCAGGTCGCACACGCTTTCGTGGCCGCTCTCGAAGAACACCAGGATGGAAGGCCCTGCGCCGCTCAACGCGCAACCCAGCAGGCCGGGAGCGCGCAATTTCAGGATCTCGTCCAGCCCGGGCACCAGCGGCACCCGATAGGGTTGGTGGAACCGGTCTTCCAGCGCGGCGGGAAACGCGCTGGTGGATCCGGTGGCCAGCGCGGCCACCAGCAACGCCGCCCGCTGCACGTTGAATACGGCGTCTTCCTTGCTGTAAAAATCGGGCAACACGCCGCGCGACGTGGTGGTCGCCAACTCAAAATCCGGCACCACGATCCCCACGCCGAAGCGTTGCGGCAGATCGAGGCGTACCGCGCGCGCCACCCCTCCGGAATCTACCGCGCTGGCCACGATCGAGCCCAGGATGCAGGCTGCCACGTTATCCGGATGTCCCTCCAGCCGCGCGGCCTCATCCAGCACCCGCAGCGGCTTCCACTTGAGATTCAGCAGTTGGTCGGCAATGACCACGCCCACGGTAAGCGCCGCCGCGCTGGACCCCATGCCCTTCCCGATCGGAATATCGTTGGAGATCGCCAGTTCGATGGGTGGCATTTGCATGCGATGACTCTGCGCCACGGCGACCGCCGTCTGCCAGATCAGGTTGTCCGCCCCGGCCGAGATTCGTTGCGCATCCCGCCCCGACGCGCAAATGGCGAGCGTCTGGCTTTCGCGGAAGCGGCAGGTAAGGTATACCCCCAGGGCGAGCCCCAGGGCATCGAACCCGGGACCCAGGTTCGCGCTCGAAGCCGGCACACGGACGGTAAACCAAGACATAAACTGAGATTCTAGCTTACTGTGATCTATGACCGAGAATGCCGGCTCGCCGTTCCGCACAAACCGCCCACTTCCGGAACGGAGCCGGGGAGGACAATCATGGGAATCCATCGAGACCCGACGCGCCGCAGGCTATTGCAGGTAACCGGCGGGGCCCTTGCCGCCGCAGTCTGCTCACCTACCCTCGGGCGGGCGGCGCAGCCGGCCAGTCCCACCATGACGCGCCTGAGTACCTACATGAGCGAGGCTCGCGATCGCGCCCTTCCGGCCGACGTGCTGGAGAAGGCCAGGCATCACATACTGGATACTTTCGCCGCCATGGTTTCCGGCTCGGAACTGGCGCCCGGGCGCGCCGCCATCCAGTTCGCACGCGCTTATGGGGGCGCCAAGGTAGCCACCATCGCCGGCGCCAACGTCTTGAGCGGGCCCATCGAAGCGGCTCTCGCCAACGGTGTGCTGGCCCATGCCGATGAGACCGACGATTCGTGGCCGGGCGGATGGCACCCCGGCTGTAACGTGGTGCCTGCCGCCCTGGCCGCCGGCGAGCAGTTCGGCATCGGCGGGATGCACTTTGTACGCGCCGTGGCCTTGGGCTACGATATCGGGGCGCGGGTCCTCACCACTCTGCGGCCCGGAGTGTTCGAAAGTCATAAGAGCACGCATAGCATCGGCGGAGTATTCGGCGCCGCCGCGGCCGCGGGATGCGCTGCCGGCTTGAATGCCGGGCAAATGCGCTGGCTGCTGGACTACACGGCGCAACAGTCGTCCGGCATCGCGGCCTGGGACCGCGATACCGATCACATCGAGAAGGGCTTCGTTTTCGGCGGCATGCCGGCGCGCAGCGGCGTTACCGCCGCCCTGCTGGTGCACTCGGGTTGGACGGGGATCGACGATATCTTCGCGGGGGACGACAATTTCCTGCTGGCCAACGCGCCCCATGGCGACACCAATGCGCTCGTCGACAAACTGGGCGAACGTTACGAGGTGGCTCGCACGAGCATCAAGAAGTGGACCGTGGGATCGCCCATCCAGGCGCCGCTCGATGCGCTGGAGAGCCTCCGGAAGCAGCGCCCTTTCGAGGCCGGCCAGGTGACCGAGGTGCTGGTGCGGATGAACCCGGGCTCGGTGGTGGACAACCGCGAGATGCCGGATGTCTGCATACAGCACATGATCGCGGTAATGCTGATCGACAACACGGTCACGTTTCGCTCGGCGCACGACAAGCCGCGCATGCAGGACCCGGGGATTCTCCGGGAACGCGCCAAGGTGCGGCTCGATCCTGGCGCGGCTCATCTTTTGGTGGTGACCTTGGCGGACGGCACCAAGCTCAACCAGGATGTGACCGCCGTTCTCGGAACGCCCAACAACCCCATGACCCGCGATCAGGTGGTAGCGAAATGCCGGGATTTGCTGGTCCCGGTGATCGGCGCATCGGCTGCGGCCAGACTGATTGAGGGCGCCTTCCACGTCGACAGTGTGAAGTCTCTCCGCGAGCTGCGGCCGCTGTTGCAGCGTGGGTAATGAGACAACCCCTCAACCTCCCCTACGTTGCATCTCCCCCCTAAGCTCTTTATACTTGGTCCTTACACGTCATTTTCAGGGCAATACGTGCGTACCCGTTGCATGAGGAGGAGTTTTATGAATTCGACCCGTTCCAGGAAGAAGGGTATTTTGCTTGGCGCCGGACTCATCGGTCTGCTGGCCGGGCTCGCGGGCGACCGGGCCATCGCTCAGTCGCCGCAGAACGGCCCGGCGGGCTACATCAATGGCGTGGTCCAGGGCCCCCAGGGTCCCGAAGCGGGCGTCTGGGTGATCGCCGAGACCAAAGACTTGCCTACGAACTTTATCAAGATCGTCGTCACCAACGATCAGGGCCGCTTCATGCTTCCTGAATTGCCCACGGCCAATTACAAGGTTTGGGTAAGAGGCTATGGCCTGGTCGATTCCACCCCAATGGAAATGAAACCGGGCGCCAATTCGATTACGCTCAAAGCGGCGGCCGCCAAGACACCCCAGGAAGCGGCCAAGGTCTATCCCGGCAACTACTGGCTGTCCCTGCTCGAACCGCCCGCCAAGAATCTGTTCCCCGGCACCGGGCCGCAAGGCAATGGAATCGGGCGGACCATGCTCACGCAGAATCACTGGATTTACCAACTGAAGTCCGGTTGCAATTTCTGCCACCAGCTCGGGAACATCGAGACGCGCAACCTGGACCATGTGCTTGCGGCGAAACCGGAACTGAAGACCCATGCGGAAGCGTGGGAGTGGCGGCTGGGAACGGGCGTGCGCGGCAACTCCATGTACGGAGTGCTCACCACGCAGGGAAAAGACCCGTCGCTCAAGGCCTACGCCGATTGGACGGAGCGAATCGCCAAAGGGGAGGTGCCGCCGGCGCCGCAGCGGCCCAAAGGCATCGAGCGCAATGTCGTGGTGACGCTGTGGGACGTGGGTGACGACCACTCTTTCATGCACGATGAGATCTCCACCGACAAACAGCATCCGACCGTGAATTCGGGCGGCCGTGTCTACGCGGTCAACGCCGGACACGGCCAACTGGTGGTGATGGATCCCCGCGAGAACAATACCTTCGCGCTGGACATTCCGACGCGCGAGCCGAAAGAGAAGGTGCCGTCGCGATTCCCTCCACCCAACCGCCCGTCCTTGCATTGGGGTAATGAGCATCTGTGGGGGAACCCGCCGTACGACCCGGCCGACCCGCACAATCCGATGATCGATAGCAAGGGGCGAGTGTGGATGACCTCGAAGATCCGTGACGGCAAGGACCCCGACTGGTGCAGCGATCCGTCCAATAAGTATGCCGCCTGGTTCCCACTAACCCGCAGCGGCCGGCAAGCGTCGTTCTACGATCCCAAAACCCGTGAGTTCACCCTCATCGATACCTGCTTCTCCACCCACCACCTCCAGTTCGATAACGATGGGGACGAAACACTCTATTTCAACGAGTTGACCGGTCCCATCTTCGGCTGGGTCGACACCAAAGTCTATGACCAGACCCACGACGAGCAGAAGGCTGCGGGCTGGTGCGGCCAGGTGCTCGATACCAACGGTGATGGCAAGATCACCAAGCCGTGGAACGTTCTGCGGCCCGGCCGCGGCGGCGAGGATGCCGCCCTGTACCAGGGTGACACCGCCACCGGTGGACCCAGTGCGGGCGCTCCCGGGCGGGGACCGGCGCCGGCGGCCTTCGATCCCAAGCTGGACACCCTGGTCAGCTACAGCATGTACTCGGTCATCCCGAGCCCGGTCGACGACTCCGTGTGGGGAATCAGCGAGACCTACCCCGGTGTCCTCGTCCGGCTGCAGCGTGGCGATAATCCGCCCATGTCCTGCAAGGCCCAGATCTTCAAGGTGCCCGAACCCGGCCTGGATCCGCGCGGCGTGGATATCGATACCAATGGCGTTGTCTGGACCGCGCTGGCCGCCAGCAGCCACCTCGCCAGCTTCGACGTTCGCAAGTGCAAAGACCTCAACGGTCCCGCCAAGACGGACGGCAGCCAGTGCAAGGAAGGCTGGACGCTCTATCAGACCACCGGTCCCAAGATGAAAGGCACCGACGTCCCGGCCGACTTCCACTATTACAACTGGGTCGATCGCTTCAACATCTCCGGACTCGGCGCCAACACGCCCATAGCCACCGGATCCAATTCCGATGCCCTGCTGGCGCTGAATACGCAAACCAAGGAGTGGACTACGCTGCGCGTCCCCTATCCGCTGGGCTTCTACTCCCGCGGTATGGACGGCCGCATCGACGATCCCAACGCCGGATGGAAGGGCAGAGCTCTGTGGGCCAATTACGGGACTCACTTCGTCTGGCACATTGAAGGCGGCAAGGGCACCAAGGGCAAGATCGTGAAGTTCCAGATCCGTCCCGATCCCCTGGCGCGCTAGCCCGGTGAGCCGCAAACTCCGAACTCTGGTCCTGAGCGTGGCCGCTGCCGGCACAGCGGCCGCTCAGGCTCCGCGCGCCTCCGCCGCCAATTGCGCCGCGTCCCGAGACCTCCGTTTGATAAATGGCAAGATCCACACGATGGACAAGAAGGACACCATCGTCAGCGAAGTGACCATCCAGGACGGCCGCTTCGATGCCGTGGGCAAGGCCGCGAACCAAAAGCTCAGCCCGTGCACCAAAACCATCAACCTCGGGGGCCGTACCGTGGTTCCCGGCTTGATCGATAACCACAATCACATCGTCCTGCTGGGCATGCGCCCCGGCCACGACGTTCGCATCGAAACGGCCGCCTCCGTGGAAGAGATCCAGGGGCTCCTCAGGGCGCGCGCGAAAACCGTTCCGCCCGGCGCCTTCATCACCACCCTGGGCGACTGGAACGTCAAGCAGTTCGCCGAGAAGCGGCTGGCCACGCTGGCGGAGCTCGACCAGGCCCTTCCCGATAATCCCTACCTCATGAATGGCGGGGGCGGCACGGTCGCCAACAGCCGCGGCAAGGCTTTTTTTGAGGGCAAGGGCATCGCGGTCAGCCCCGCGGGCGTCATCGCCAACCCCGATTTTCTGAAGGCTCTGAACGCCCTCCGCGCCGTCCAGACCTTCGCCGAGATGAAGCAGGGAACGCTCGACGCCATGGCTTACCTGGACAGCCTCGGCTTGACCACCAGCGTCGACATGGGCGCCTTCGCCCTCCCCGGCTCGCCCGATCTCGAAGACGAAGCCGCCGCCGATACCGTCGAGAGCTTGAATCCCTGGACCATGTACGACGCGTTCCTCGCCCTCCACCGCGAAAACAAACTCACCCACCGCCTGCGCATCTTCTTTCTCACGCAGGACACGCGTCCCGATGTGCCCATCTTGAAGAAGCGCATGCTAAACGCCTTCCCGGATTTCGGCGACGGCATGCTGAAGCAATCGGGCGTCGGCGAGTTCGCCGCTGCCTGGCGCTTCCAGGGCGGCGCCACCCCCGCCAACTACGAAACCGCCCTGCAACTGGTCGCCAAATCCGGCTGGGCCTTTCAGCAACACACGCTCTCTCTCAACGAGGATCAGTTCACCACCAGCACTTTCGAAAAAGTAAATGTCGTCACTCCCATCGCCCCGCTGCACTGGTCCATCGGCCACGTGCCCAAGATCGATCGCGCGACGCTCGACCGCCTGAAGGCCATCGGCGCGGGAGTTGCCGTGCATGGCTGGCTCTACTTGTCAGGCACGCCCACCAACGGCGGACCGCCCTTCCGAACGATCCTCGACAGCGGCATTCATGTGGGAGCCGGCTCCGATGCGGCCGCCGTTTCGGTCTTCGATCCGTGGCTCGAGATCTACTACATGGTCACCGGCAAGAACTCGGCCGGCGAGCTGATCAACCCCGGCCAGCAGCTCACGCGGCTGGAGGCCTTGCGCCTGTACACCGCCGAGAACGGCTGGTACACGCACGAAGAAGACACGCTGGGAACCATCGAACCCGGAAAGCTGGGCGACCTGGTTGCGCTCACGGGCGACTTCTTCGACTCCACCAAAGTGCCGGATGAGGCCCTCAAGAAACTAAAATCCGCTCTCACCGTGGTGGATGGCAAGGTCGTATACGATGCCATGCGGTAAGCGATGCGCGAAATACAGGTAGGCCTGATTGGATATGGGTTCGGCGGCTCGGTCTTCCACGCGCCCCTGATCCGTGCCGATCCCAAATTTCGCCTGCACACGGTCGTAACCAATAGTCGAAGAGAGCAGGCACTGCAATTGCCCGGTGTTCAGGTAGCGGGCAACGTGGCCGACCTCCTTTCCGATCCCGCAATCGAACTGGTGGTTGTGAGCTCGCCGTCGGGCACGCACTTTCAACTGGCGCACGCGGCGTTGCTGGCCGGCAAGCATGTGGTGGTCGACAAGCCTTTCGCCGTTACGGTGAAAGAGGCGGAGCAACTGATCGCGTTGGCCCAAGAGAACGGGAGCGTGTTGAGCGCCTATCATAACCGCCGTTGGGACGGCGATTACCTGACCGTGAAGCACTGTCTCGAGAGCGGATGGCTGGGAACTGTGTATCACTACGAAGCCCACTTTGACCGCTTCCGGCTGGAGATTCGTCCGGGTTGGAAGGATCAGGGCGGTGACGGATCGGGAACGCTCTACGATCTGGGACCTCACCTGATCGATCAGGCGCTGCAGCTTTTTGGCATGCCGCAAAGCATAGCTGCCGATGTCGGGGCACAGCGCCCGGGCGCGCAAGCGATCGACTATTTTCATTTGCTGCTGCACTACGGCTGTATGCGGGCAGTGCTTCACGCCTCGACGGTGGTGCCGAATCCCGGTCCGCACTTCACCCTTCATGGAGATGCGGCGACCTTCGTCAAATATGGCATGGACCCGCAGGAAGAGGCGCTGAAGGCCGGAAAATCGCCCGCAGACCCGCAATGGGGGATGGAGGCAGTGGCGAATTACGGCGAATTGATTCGACCAGAGGGAAGCCGCCGCAAGGTCGAGACGTTCCGTGGCGGGTATGAGAAGTATTACGAGGCGCTCGCGGAATGCATCCGAGCGGGCGCGCCCGTGCCCGTCGACCCATGGGACGCGCGCAACGGACTCGTGGTGCTGGAGGCGGCCCTCCGCAGCTCCCACGAGCGGCGGACGGTGGACATCGGCGTTTCCTGAAAGCCGGCCGCGGCCGTCATCGCCACCACGGGCTGACTGGCTGTCCGGGTTCCACTTTCTTGCGCCGGGGACCGGGCCGTCGCGACTCCGCCTTGAGAGCCGCCGCCGCCGCGCGCGGGCCCTATACGCCGGACATAATCTTGGTGTTCTCTCCTTTCACGGATCAGGTACTGGCGGAAACCTATCCCGACCTCTCTTTCGTTCTGGTTTCGGCGGAGCGCCTTTATCGAGGGGACTGATAGCAACAACGTAACAAACGTTTACCGATGTGGTAAAAATCAACATAGTGGCAAACCCCGACAGCCACGGGGCGGAGGACTACCGCTCCCTGGCCGGGGATGTTCTCAGGCAGGAAGCAGAACGGAAGGAAAACAGAGAAGGAGCAACATGGCACTTCCAAAGCGTAGAACGATTGGAGACAACCCTCTGAACGCTGTTATCCCGGGCGCGCCTTCCCGGGCTGCCGCCGCTGTGGCGGAACCGGTGGAGGTCAAGGAACGCGCGAAAAACGCCGTCTTCTGGACTCCGGGCCTCACGCTGGCAAACCTGGCCGCCCAGGCGTTCACGAACGCCGTGGACCGTCTGGAGAAGAAGCGGGGGGAAGCCTTCCCTCCTCGAAATTTGGAACCGAAGGGCGGGAGGCCGATGAAATGAGTCTCGAGCAAGAGAAGGAACGTACCAATGATCTCGTTCGCATTCTGCCGAAAGGGCGCCACTCCGTGGTCGACATCGGTGCGCGTGACGGGCATCTCTCACGGCTGCTGGCTGAGCACTTTTTGGAAGTCACTGCCCTGGATCTCACCAAGCCGGTGTTTGATTTTCCCGGCGTAGTGGCTGTTGCTGGGGACGCTACAAACCTGCAGTTCGCGGATAACTCTTTCGATTGCGTGTTCTGTGCCGAGGTGCTGGAGCACATTCCGAATATAGAGGCGGCGTGCCGTGAAATTATCAGAGTGGCAAAACACGAAATTATTATCGGCGTCCCGTTCCAACAGGACATCCGAGTGGGGCGCAACACCTGCCTTGGTTGTGGTAAGGCAAGCCCCCCATGGGGGCACGTCAACGCTTTCACGGAAGAGCGCCTCCTACGCTTGTTTGCCGGGTTACAGGTAGTCTCCAGGTCATTCGTTGGCAGCAACAGGGAAGCGACAGATCCGATATCGACCTTTTTCATGGATCTTGCCGGCAACCCTTGGGGAACCTACAACCAGCTAGAACCGTGCATTCATTGCGGAGCCGTCTTGACTCCTCCGAGAAACCGCCGCCTTTGGCAGAAGATCTGTTCAGCGATTGCCGCCCGGGTGAATCATGTTCACCAATTTTTCAGCAGTCCACACGCGAACTGGGTTCACTTTGTATTTACAAAGCCCAATGGAGCATGATTACGCAAATGTGGGGCGCGCCAAGCGATGGACTATTTTCATTTGCTGCTGCTGGAGGCGGCCCTCCGCAGCTCCCACGAGCGGCGGACGGTGGACATCGGCGTTTCCTGAAAGCCGGCCGCGGCCGTTATCGCCACCACGGGCTGACTGGCTGTCCGGGTTCCACTTTCTTGCGCCGGGGACCGGGCCGTCGCGACTCCGCCTTGAGAGCCGCCGCCGCCGCGCGCCCCGCCACGTAGGTAAGCAAGTCGCTATTCGTAAGCTCGTGTTCGCCTTCGTGTTGAGCCAGCAAATCGGCCTTCAATTTCTGCGCGCAGAGCGTGGGCCCTTCCTGAATGCTGACGTGGTACTGGAGAAACAGCGCCATATCGACGCTGACCACGAAACGGGCCGTCGCTTCTCCATGTGCCGTGCGGTCGAACTTGAACACACGTTTGTTATGCGTCTGGTCGAACCCCATGTACCGGAATTCCATCATCCCCTCTCGACCGCGGGAGGCAGTTCCGGCGGGGCCTCTGAGGAAGCAGCCTCAGGCTCTAGGGAATCGGACTCGGATTCACTGGGCTTCGGCTCCAGCTTCCGCTGCAGGCGCCGGGCGGCTTTATCGCGCTGCTTTTCCATGCGGGCGAGCTCTTTTTGCCGTTTCTGAGAGGACGTACGGGTACGCATAATTTGTCACCGGACTACTCAGCGTTCAGTATCCAGGGCCGGGACGCAAGCCCGGCCCATCGATCATCGATCTTACCAGCGGGGCTCGCGACGCCGGGGTCCACCCCCGCCGCCACCGCCGTGGGGACGGCCGCCGCCGCCGAAACCACCGCGACCGCCTTCCGTCTTGGGGCGGGCTTCATTGATATTGAGGGCTCGGCCGTCGAGTTCCTTTCCGTTGAGAGCGGCAATCGCCCGGTCGGCCTCGGCGGCGTCCGTCATCTCGACGAACGCGAAACCGCGAGAGCGGCCGGTGTCGCGGTCGGTCACCATGCTGACGCGCTCCACATTTCCATAAGGCGTAAACAGCGCCCGAATGGACGATTCGGTTGCGGCAAAATCCAAATTGCCAACGAATATATTTTTCACGTAAACTCCTTTGTTTTTCGCTTGTTCGGGCGAAAGGCGAGGCAGATTGGATTCAGCCCGGCTATTGCGGGAAAAGCAAATTCATTTCTAAGTCTACCACGGCTGTTCTTCCCTGGCGCCGCCGATCGCCTCTCCCGCCCTCTCCCGCCTCTCCCGGCAGCGCAGCGGAATCGCTGGCACGCTCCGCACGCTGGGGCACGCTGGGGAAGATACTTGCAACATGGATTGTCCGCAATTTATAATTAAAGCCCTTTAGCGGTTATCGCAGGCAGATGTTTTCTGGGGGGGGCAACATGTTGAATGACAACGTTTTCTCAGTTCTCGGCGCGCTGATCATGCTGTCTTCGCCCGCGTTGGCCAGCACATGGTATGTCAATGGGGGAAGGGGCGACAACGGCAATACCTGCAAGACGAGAGCCGCGGCCTGTGCCACCATCGGACATGCGATCTCGCTTGCGGCGTCCGGCGACACCATTCAGATTGCCGCGTCCACCTACCAGGAAAATCTAAGCATCCCATTCAACTTGACGCTGAACGGCGCCAAGGCGGCGACCACCATCATCGACGGCACAGACACCCTTGGTGTCCTCACGGTCGGCGCCGGCATCAGTCTTAAGCTGTCGAATCTCACCATCGAGAAAGGTCTCAGCTATCAGGGCGGCGGGGGCGTCGACAATTCCGGCACGCTTGCCGTCAGCAACAGCGTTTTCTACTTGAATACGGCGCTCAGCGGCGGCGCCATCCTTAACACCGGAACAGCGAGCATCAGCAACACCACATTCAGTGGGAACAGCCCCTATTTTTTCGGACACAGCGCAAGCTGTGGCGCCATTGACAACCGCAGCACGATGACGATCACGACTTCGACGTTCGACACCAACTATGCTAATAACAATATCACCTCCGGTGGCGCCATCTGCAATGGCGGCGCACTGACGATCACCAACAGCACGTTCAGCAACAATTCGTCGGTCGGGAACAACACGGGCTACGGCGGCGCGATTTTCAATTATGCGGGGACCCTTACCGTTACGAACAGCACCTTCAGCGCGAACAGCGCCACGACGAGCGGTGGAGCGATCTACAGCCAAGGGGGAACCGTCCAGATCAGCAATTCGACTTTAGGCACCAACCCCGAGAATATCGGCGGCGGCGGAGCCCTCAGCAACGTGGGAAGCTCGGTTCTGATCCAAAACAGTATTGTCGCGAACAGCGGAAACGGCGGGAACTGTGCCGGCGTAATCACATCTCGCGGCTACAACGTAAGCAGCGACAGTACATGCTTTTTCAACGATAGCGGGGATCTCAACAACACGGATCCCAAGCTCGGTGCGTTGAACAAGAATGGAGGCCCGACTGAAACGATGGCGTTGCCGCAAGGGAGTCCGGCACTCGACGCCGGCAATCCCGCCGGCTGCCGTGACTTCGCCGGGAACCTTCTGAAGACCGACCAGCGCGGCCAGCCGCGTCCCGGTGCGGGAGAAACCACTGGGTGCGACATGGGCGCGTACGAGAGCCAAACGTACTGAGTTAGGCTTTGCGAGCGCCCGCTGGCAAACCGACTCCTGCCAGCGTAATCTGGAATTATGGCAGATTGGGAACGCGAAGAGGCCCAGGTGGATGACTCCCACGATCTGGATATGGTCACGCTATTGACCCTTCCCACGGAAATGAACGCGGATCTGATTCGCGGCATCCTGGAGGCTAACGGGATTCCCGCCGTGGTGGTGAGGACCCCGTATCATTCCTTCCCTACCGAAGTGCGGGTGGCCCGTGCGGACGTCGAAGCGGCCGAACGGGTTCTGCTTGAGGCGGAAGCCGCCGGGCCTGAAGCAGCCGCCCAGGCGGAAGCCGCTTCCGAAGAGAGCTTTTGACAGATATCCTGAGTAAATAGCCGGGGCGCCTGATTTGACAGGGCCCACGAAATCTCCGTAAACTCGATAGAGATTGGCAGATTCCCCGAATTTTGAAGCATTCTCCGCGTTTGAACTTCTCTCCTGGGCCGTAACCACCTTTGGGAACGAGTTTGCGATCGCCAGCAGCTTCCAGAAGGAAGACATGATCCTGGTCGATCTGGCCTCGCGTGTAACGCCCCGGGTCCGTGTCTTCACTCTAGATACGGGCCGTCTGCCCGAGGAGACTTACCGGATGATGGAGGACGTGCGGCAACGGTACGGCATTCCGGTGGAAACCGTGTTCCCCGACCCTGAGGAAATCGAGAGTATGGTGGCGCAACACGGGCCCAACCTCTTCTATCAAAGCCCGGAAGCCCGGCACATGTGCTGTGACGCCCGTAAGACGCGGCCTTTGGCCCGTAAGCTGCGCGAATTGCAGGCTTGGGCAACCGGCTTACGGCGCGAGCAGTCGGCCACGCGCGCCCGGGTGCGCAAGTTCGAGGAAGCGGAAGGTCTCGTGAAGCTGAGCCCGTTGGCCGACTGGAGTGCGGCTCAGGTCGAGGAATACACCCGCGCCCACGGGCTGCCCGTGCACCCGCTTTATGCGCGCGGGTACGCTTCGATCGGCTGCGCGCCGTGCACGCGCGCCATCCAGCCGGGCGAGGACGAGCGGGCCGGCCGCTGGTGGTGGGAGCAGGGGCACAAAGAGTGTGGGATTCACTTTTCCGAGGACGGATCCGTACGCCGCGTTGTCTTGTCGGAGAAAAATGCATAAAGGGTTTACTTTGTGGTTTACGGGGCTTTCCGGGGCTGGAAAAAGCACGCTTTCCGAGATGATGGAGGCGCGCCTGCTCGCCTGCGGCGCGCAGGTGGCGCGGCTGGATGGGGACGTGGTGCGCACGCGCCTGTCGAAAGGCCTGGGCTTCAGCAAAGAGGATCGCGATGAGAACATCCGCCGCATCGGGTTTGTTTGTGAACTTCTCTCGAACCACGGCGTAATTGCCATTGCGGCGGCCATTTCGCCGTACCGCGCGCTCCGCGACGAAGTCCATTCCGGGATTCGCAACTTTGTAGAGGTCTATGTGACGTGTCCCATCGAGGTGCTGGCCGAGCGCGACGTGAAGGGTCTCTACAAGAAAGCCCTGGCCGGGGAGATTCTTCATTTCACGGGGGTCTCGGACCCCTACGAGCCGCCGCTGGCGCCCGCAGTGATAGTTGATTCCTCGAAGGAAACACCCGAGGAAAGCCTGGACAAAATCTGGGCTACACTGGAAAACTTGGGTTTAATCTCCTTTGATCGATCTGCACTCGCACACCAACGAATCTGACGGCACCTGTTCCCCCGAACAACTGGTGGCGGAGGCGGTACGCGCCGGAGTGCGCGTGCTCGGAATCACCGATCACGACACTTTTCGCGGATTCGACCAAGCCGCGGCCACGGCGCAGGAAGCGGGCGTCGAGCTGGTCTGCGGGATCGAGCTTTCCACCAAGCTGCATGGGCAATCGGTGCACCTGCTGGGTTATTTCCTGGGCGACGACGGTCTGGCCGAATTCCGGACCTGGGTGCTGGACATGCAAGCGTCGCGGCGCGACCGCAACATCCGCCTGGTGGCCCGCTTGCAGGAATTGGGCTTCGATATCACGCTGGAAGAAGCCGAGGCGCGCGGCCGCGGCATGACCGGCCGTCCGCACTTTGCGCAACTGCTGATCGAGAAGGGCTACGTCGCCAATTACCGGGAAGCCTTCGACGACTATCTGGACGAATCGGCGAAGGGGTATGTCTACCGGCGGGAACCGCAGTTCGCCGAAGGTGTCGAGCGGATCCGCAAGGCGGGAGGGATTGCGTCTCTGGCGCATCCGGTGCGAGTCAAGGGAGATGTGCCGTCGCTGACGCCGGAGCTGAAGGACGCGGGCATGAATGCGATCGAGGCGTATCACAGCGACCACACCGACGAGAATACGGAACTGTATCTCAGCTTGGCTTCCCGCTATGGGCTGATGGTGACCGGGGGATCCGATTTTCACGGCACGGCCAAGCCGGGAGTCACGCTGGGCACGGTGGGCGGCAATTTGCGGATCCCCGACGACCTGGTGGACCGGCTCCGCGAGCAGTCTCGGTAAAGCCGCTCAGACCACGCGGGCGCTGAACTCCCCGGCCTGGAGAAGGGTGTCGGGGTTGTCGTAGGGCACCCGCACGTAGGCCAAGGCGGCGAGATGGCCGGACAACGGGGAGTAGATGGAAGAGGTGATTTCTCCAACCTCTTTCCCCTCGGCGGCGAGTTTGGTTCCGGGCGCCAGGGCTACGGAGGTCTCGATCGCCAGGCGCACCAGTTTCTTATTCACGCGCCCCTGCGCGCGAATGCGTTCTACGATTTCCTGGCCGAGGTAACAGCCCTTGGTGAAACTCACCGCGTGCATTTGCCGGGTTTCCTGGGGCAGAGAAGTTTCGCGGATGTCCTCGCCATAGAGCGGCTTTCCGTTTTCGATGCGCACGAGCCGAAAATCGGATTCGGTGGCGGCTTTGGCTCCGGCGGGTTCCAAGGGCGGCTTCTGACCGGCGGGACAGAAAATGCGGAACCCCGGTTGGCCGGTCACGCTGAGATTGGCGATGGTCGATTCGCCCCATGGCATGTGGGTGTAGGCATCGCCCGGAACAGAAGCATTCATCGAGGCAAGCACCGCGGCGGCCGCGGGACCTTCCAGACCAATGGCGGCGGTCCTTTCGGTGATGTCTTCGAGCTCCACCTGGTCGGCGACTTTGAATTTCAGGATCAACCAGGGGACCCTTTCGCGCAGCTCAGGCTCGGTATCGATGAGGAAGCGGTCATCGAAGCAGAAGAGGTTCAGGTCGGCCTGGATGCGTCCTTGCGGGGTCAGCATAAAGGCGTAGCAACCGGAACCGGGAGCCAGTTTCTTGATCTCGTTGCTGGTGACGTTGTGCAACAGGCGGGCGCGGTCGCGGCCGCGAACCAGAAACCGGCCGCGCGCGGAGAGATCGAGCCAGGCGGCACCATGGCGTAGTGCATCGTACCCTTGCGTCATCACTTTACGAGATGCGGCTGAGATAGTTCGAAATGAAAATAACGATCAGCCCCGAGAGACCTGCCCCAGCGAGCAGGCGCGCCCGGCGCGGATGCCTGGGACGGGCGAGCAAGAGGCCGGCCGAGATGATGTGCAGGACCAGCAACAGCTTGATGGCAAATAGAACATGATAGGTTTGGCTGTGGTGGACGGTCGTGTAGAAGTAATTGTACAGCCCGGAAAGGAGGAGCAGGACCGTGGCCACAATCACACGCGCGCGATAGCGGGCGAAAATACTGTCCGCGAGGGTATCCGCCGACTCCTGGGCCAGCGTCTCGTTAATCACTTTCAACGCCTGGCGTCCCCAAAGCGCGCCGCCGACCAGCAGCACGACCGAGAAGATGTGTAACCAGCGCATGAAAGCGCCAAGGACCGTCGTAAAACCCATAGGTTGAGTATACAATTGACTAGGACGACCGAACGCCGATGAGCCTGACAGAAGAAGGGCACCGCTCCCGCACGGTGGCGGCTCTGAGGTGGCTGCCGGACGAGGAGCGTTAGGGAGCGGTCACCGGGACAGCCGTCCGATCCAAATGCGCCTATGATCCACGAGATCCTTCCGGTGGGAGCGCTGCAATGCAACTGCTCCATTTTTGGCGACGAACAGAGCCGGGAAGGGCTGGTGGTCGACCCGGGGGATGAAGTCGCCGAGATCCTCGCGATTATCGCGCGGCACGGGCTGAAAGTGAAGGCCATCGTGATCACGCACGCGCATATCGACCACATCGGCGGCGCGCAGAAGCTGAAGCGGGCTACGGGCGCGCCCGTGTACATGAACCGGAACGACACCGAACTGCAAGCCTTGGTGGGCATACAAGCGGCCTGGATTGGGATGAAGGAGCCCGAGTCGGTGGCGATCGATGCTCCCACCAAGGAAGGGGACTGCTTGCTGGTGGGGGCCAGCGAGTTTCACGTGCTGGATACCCCAGGTCATACCCAAGGAAGCATCTGCTTGTGGATTCCGTCAGAAGGCAAGTTAGTGGCGGGCGACACGCTGTTTCGCGACAGCATCGGGCGGACGGATCTGCCGGGCGGGGATGGGCGGCAGATCTTGCGGTCCATACACGATAAGCTGCTGCCGCTGCCGGAGGATACGGTGGTGATTCCGGGCCACGGAGAATCCACCACGATCGGCCGTGAGAAGCGGTTCAATTACTTTTTACAAGGCCTGCGCTGAGTCCCATTGGAAAACGATTTTCCTAGAGTTACTGAGGACAAAGCACTTAACCACGACAAACGGAAAATCGTTTTCCGTCCGGGGACGATGATAAGATCTTTCCCATGGCAGATCCGACCGTCTACGCGCCCCGTCCGGCGTTCGTCGAACGCGCGCATGTCAAGGGCATGGAAGGCTACCGCGAGTTGTACCAGAGAGCCGCGGAGAAGCCGGAAGAATTCTGGGGGCAGCTTGCGGAAAGCGAGCTCGCCTGGTTCCAGAAGTGGAGCCACGTATTCGAATGGGAGCCGCCCTTCGCGAGATGGTTCGTGGGGGGAAAGATCAACGCCTCCTACAACTGCTTGGACCGGCACCTGACCACGGAGCGAAAAGACAAAACTGCCATCCTGTGGGAAGGCGAACCGGGCGAACAGCGGGAAATTTCCTACCAGGAGCTGCACCGGCTGGTGTGCCGCTTCGCCAACGTCCTGAAGGGCCGGGGCCTGAAGACCGGCGACCGCGCCATCATCTACATGGGCATGGTTCCGGAACTCCCCGTCGCGCTGCTGGCCTGCGCGCGACTGGGAGTGATCCACAGTGTCGTGTTCGGCGGCTTTTCGGCGGAGGCGCTCAAGACCCGCATTCAGGATCTGGAAGCGCAGGCGGTGATCACGGCCGACGGCGCCTGGCGTCGCGGAAAGGAGGTACGCCTCAAAGACGCGGTGGATGAGGCTCTGATCGAATGCCCGTCGGTGAGCCATGTGATTGTGCTGAAGCGGACCGGCTCCGCGCTCGCCATGCAGCCGGGCCGCGAC
>Ga0075030_100001057_pt1 | contig 24750 bp, 23 predicted proteins | sample LitLauG_LLR_2012_FD_71393 | JGI IMG/M metagenome (GOLD analysis project Ga0075030, IMG submission 71393) | Freshwater sediment microbial communities from Pennsylvania, USA - Little Laurel Run_MetaG_LLR_2012 | ecosystem: Environmental > Aquatic > Freshwater > Creek > Sediment | place: USA...
GGAAGGGGATTGTAAATTCGGCGGGCCGAATTGACCGGCACGAAGTGTGGACATTGGTTCCGGTCCCAGCATAATAAAATCATGGAAGTACGCAGCCTGGAAGTGATAGCCAAAGCGCTGGAATCCGCCGGAGTGGAGTATCTGGTCGTGGGGGGCTTTGCGGCCAACGCACATGGTTACGTGCGGTTTACCGGCGATCTGGATTTGGTGCTGTCACTGGAGGCTGAGAATGTGACTGCCGGTCTGAAGGCTCTGGCCGCTGAAGGCTACCAACCCCACCAGCCTGTGAGTGTGGAAGATTTTGTCAAAGCGGAGATGCGTGAAAAATGGCGCAGGGAAAAACAGATGCTGGTCCTGAAAATGTCGAGCGAGACACATCGCCGCACGCCGCTGGACATTTTTGTTTACGAACCGTTTGATTTCAAAGTGGAATATACCCGGGCGGTCCGGGTGGAAATTTCCCCGGGATTTTTCATGCCGACACTGGCCTTGGGAGCTTTGATCAAGATGAAATCGGAGTCCGGTCGGTCCAAGGATCTACAGGATGTGGAAGCGCTGAAAAAACTGCACGGGCTATGAAACTCAAACGCATGTCTCCCACCGCATGGTATCAGACGACAGCGGAAGGAAATGAACTTTTGACCTTGGCGGAGGGGCGTCGGCTCCGTTTCTGTGAGGTCCTGGAATGGCTGGAGTCCGCGGAAACCCTGGTGTTGCAGATGCACGGACGGCAGAACCTCAACAGCCATACGGGGGTCTTCCCTGAACCTTCACCATTGCAGGATGGAGCACGACTCCGGACCGGTCCGCAGAGCGATGAATAATCCCATGACATCCCGGGCGAAACGCGAAAATTATCTGGTTTTTGGAAGGCCTCTCATCAGCGAGGATGAGATTGCCGAAGTAGTGGACAGTCTGAGGTTGGCCTGGCTGGGTACGGGCCCGAAGGTGGCCCGCTTTGAGGAAGACATGGCCGCATATAAAAAGGTAAAGCACGCGGTGGCCCTGAATTCCTGCACCGCCGCGCTGCATCTGGGTTGTCTGGCGGTGGGGTTACAGCCGGGGGATGAGGTCATTGTGCCGGCCCTGACGTATTGCGCGACGGTGAATGCCGTGATTCATGCCGGGGCCACACCGATACTGGCTGACATCGATCCGGCCACACAGAACATATGTCTGGAAGCAGTGGCGGCAAAAATAACGCCCCGCACGCGTGCGATACTGCCGGTGCATTTTGCCGGGCGTCCCTGTGAGATGGGTCCGTTGATGGCGCTGGCGGAGCGGCATGGATTGATGGTGATCGAGGATTGCGCCCATGCCATTGAAACGGAATATCACGGCAAAAAAGCGGGCAGCTTCGGCATTTGCGGCGCGCTCAGTTTTTATGTGACAAAAAACCTGACCACAGGTGAGGGCGGCATGATTTTGACCGATGATGACGCCCTGGCTGCCCGGGTGAAGATACTGGCCTTGCAGGGCATGTCGAAGGATGCCTGGCGGCGCTTTTCCGATGACGGGTATCAGCATTACGATGTGGTTGAAGCGGGTTTTAAGTACAACATGATGGATTTGCAGGCGGCCATTGGACTCTGTCAGTTGCAAAAAGTGGAGAAATACTGGCTGCGGCGACAGGCCATCTGGGAGCATTACCGGGAAAATCTGGGAGACCTGCCTTTGTCGCTGCCTGCACCGGTCGAAGCCAACACCCGCCACGGGTATCATGTGTTCTCGGTATTGCTTGCCAGGGAGTCGGGACTGAGTCGGGATCAGTTCATTGCCGGTTTGCACAAGCAGAATATCGGTGTGGGGGTGCATTACCGGGCGCTGACGGAGTATTCAGTTTACCAAGACAGATATGACTGGAAACCGGAGGATTATCCCGCAGCAATGACAGTCGGGCGCAGCACGGTGTCGCTCCCGCTTTCCGCGGCATTGCAGGACGAGGATGTGGAGGATGTGGTCGCGGCGGTGCGGGCTCAGTTTGGCCGCTGAAAAAGAATCCAACATGATTGAGCAAGAAACACACATACGGCCCAATCGCACCTGGCTGAAGGTGGAGTGGCGGGAGTTGTACGAATACCGGGATTTGCTCTGGTTGATGGTGCGGCGGGATCTGGTTTCCAAATACAAACAGACCGTATTGGGGCCGTTGTGGTTTATTGTGCAGCCTCTGCTGACTTCACTGGTTTTCTCAGTGATTTTCGGGCGGGTGGCCCAGATTCCAACTGATGGGGTGCCCTCCTATCTGTTCTATCTTTGCGGCATGCTGACCTGGGGCTATTTTTCCACCAACCTCACGGCCACGGCCACCACCTTTACCACCAATGCGGCGCTGTTCGGGAAGGTTTATTTCCCAAGATTTGTCATACCCCTGGCTGCAACCCTGTCGAATCTGGCGGCGTTGGCCATACAATTTGTCACATTTGCGGCATTCTGGCTCTATTTCAAAACTACAAATCAGGCCGGATTTTATCACCTGGATTTTTCAATGTGTTTCCTCCTGCCGTTGGTGTTGGTGCATGTGGTGGCACTGAGTCTGGGGGTCAGCCTGGCCTTATCGGCCTTGTCGGCCAAATACCGGGATTTCGCCCATCTGCTGGGATTTTTGACGCAACTATGGCTCTATGCCACCCCGGTCGTTTATCCGTTGTCACAGGTACCGGCTAAATGGCGCTGGGTGGCCTGGCTCAATCCGCTGTCAGCTCCGACCGAGGCCTTTCGCCTGGCTTTATTGGGGTCGGGTACCGTTGTACCAAAAGGCTATGCATTGTCCGTCGGGCTGACGGTGGTTTTGTTCATGGTCGGCCTGCTCATGTTTCAACGCACCGCACGCACCTTTATTGACACCGTTTGATTATGTCACGCCCCATCATTGAGGTCAGAAATCTCTCCAAAAAATACCGCCTTGGGGAGATTGGCGCCAGATCGCTGCGCGAGGAGGCGGAGCGACTTCTGGCAAAAATCGGGAATCAAAAAAAGTCAGCGGAGGACGAAAAAGAATTTTGGGCACTGCAGGATGTTTCCTTTGAGGTCCAACGCGGGCAGGTTTTGGGCATTGTCGGTCGCAACGGCGCGGGCAAGAGCACTCTTTTGAAGATTCTCAGTCGCATTACAGAGCCCACACGAGGGGAGGCGGTGCTGCGCGGCCGGGTGGCCAGTCTGCTGGAGGTCGGGACCGGCTTTCACCCCGAACTGAGCGGCCGGGAGAATGTCTATTTGAACGGGGCCATTCTGGGCATGAAAAAAAGGGAGATTTCGGAAAGATTCGACGAAATTGTGGCCTTTGCCGAGGTGGAAAAGTTCATCGACACCCCGGTGAAACATTACTCCAGCGGCATGTATGTGCGATTGGCGTTTGGTGTGGCGGCCCATCTGGAATCAGAAATCCTGTTTGTAGATGAGGTCCTGGCGGTGGGCGACCACCTTTTCCAGCAAAGGTGCCTGGATAAAATGAAGGCCATAGTGTCATCGGGAGAAAAGACGGCTTTTTTGGTCAGCCACAACATGAGCTCCCTGATGCAGGTGTGCAGTCATGCGATTTTACTATCGCAGGGGCGGCTGTTAAAAGAGGGTGAAGTGGGCGAGGTGATTAGGGAATACTCAGGCCAGGCCAGAACAGGCGGAATTGCATTTCGATATCTGACACAAAAAATAAAATGCGACCAGATCCGGATCGAGGGAAAAGATCCGGATGATGAACTGGCTGTTGATCCGGATGATGAGATTGAAATAAAATTTGACGTGCAAGTGGCAGAGCCCTGCAAGGCGTCGCCTTACATTTTCCTGAAATCCCAATACGGCCAGACCCTGGGCATTTTTAGTCCGGGGCACGACCAACTGCAGGAAGTTTTGAGTGTGGGCACACATCATTTGATGGTAAAGATCATCCTGCCCCGCCTCAATACAGGAAAATACGAGCTGGTTTTGGGAATGGCGAATGCCGGTGTGGAGGATTATTTTATTACAGATCCCGGCATCATATTGACTGTTGCGGGTTGGGTTGAAGCAGGTCGCTTCTCGTTTCCGTCAGGCGTCTGCAATGGTCACATCAATCTCGAAGGACTCTGGAGATGCGAAAAAGAGGGTTGAATGTCATGCGAATAGATCTTTGGAAGGCAAATTTCAAGTACCTGATCAGAGACCTCTGTCGATTGGGTCCTCGCAAAGCCTTTTATGGAGTGGCTGGAAGATTGCTTGGGGGAATATACCCCTCGCATGAAGTCTGGGGTTTTTCGAGAACCGCCAGGCGTCTCTATAATAAATATTTTCCGGCAAATCCATGGAAAGCAAGGCGGGTGCGTCATTTAATAACAAAACACCAACGGCTTAATATCGGGTGCGGCGGAGACCCGTTGCCGGATTGGATCAACCAGGATTGGCAGCCGGGCCCGGGCGTGGATCTGGTGTGTGATGCGCGTCGACTGGGTATTTATGTGGAAGAGGGTTCCCTGGATGCGATATTGATATCCCATGTGCTGGAGCACTTTCTACGGTCTGAAACGGAGCAGTTAACCGCCCTGTTTTACCGGATGTTAAAACCAGGCGGCAAATTATGGATCGCTGTGCCAGATCTGAATGTGTTATGTGCCTTGCTGAACTCCCAGGAAGATCCGAATGCCGCCGCACTCACGGCCAATTTGATTGCCACACCCGAGCCGGGCCATGTGTCAGTCTGGGTGGAGAAAGATCTAATGCGGCTTTTGTTGGGCCAGGGATACAGGACAGTCGAGCGTTGGCCGGACGATGACATGCTGCCATTTGTTTCAAAAGGGTGCTGGTCCGTCAAAATCGACAGCACACCAATCTCCCTGAATGTGATTGCAACAAAATGAAAACAACCAATCAAAAAACGTGTTTAGTTTGCGATGGGACTGCGGAAGGATACATGCTGCTGACCCGGGATAGAATATGCCGGGATTTGCAGGATTACTACAGGCAGGATGTGTCCTCAGCAGTGGTGGACTGTGATTATGCGATGCATCGTTGCAGGAAATGCGGACTGGAATTCGCGGAACCGCAGACGCCAGGTTCCTCTGTATTCTACGACTGGATAACGCATACGGCAGGGTACTATCCAGATTCCCGTTGGGAGTGGCAGAAGTGTGTTGAAATCATCATGTCGCGGAAAGCAGGGGGTGCCCGTCTGCTGGAGGTGGGCTGCGGTTCTGGTCTTTTTTTGGACAAGGTCCGAAATGCGGTCGGATCTGTCTTGGGGGTGGATTCCTCGGAAAATGCTGTAACCCAGTGTCGCGACCGGGGGGTACCGGCCCGCTGCAGCAGGGTGGAGGATCTGGAAAAAGATTCCGGTTACGATTACATTTGCTCCTTCCACTGTCTGGAGCACATAGCAGACCCGTCAAAATTCCTTGGGGATGTGTTGGAGCAATTGAGTCCTGCGGGGGTGATTTTTTTTAGCACACCATTGTCACCGATGTTCTTTGAGGCGGTCTGGCACGATCCACTCAACCACCCTCCGCATCATATCACCCGCTGGAGGCTTTCCTCCTACCGGGCCTTGGCAGGGTCTCATGGACTCTCTGTAGATTTTTATTTCCCAGCGCGGCGGCAGATTCGAGAGGCGATGGAAAATGCACTGCATCTGAAATATTTCGGCCGTTTTGAAACCTTTTCGCGGGATAGACTATTGGAAAGGATGATGCAAAAACCGGCCGAGGCGATGCAGGATTTGATAAAACTGTGCTGGCGGGCCTTGGCGGACCGTGGTGCTTTTTACGGGTGTGTACTGGTGGAATTCCGCAGAAAACGATGAGCCGGTTGTTTCAGGGAACCAGCAATCAAGCGGCGCGCACATGGTATGAATGTGCGCGCTTGCTGCACGTTTTCGTTGGTGAGTTGGCGGAACAGGTTGTGGATCACCTTAGAAAAACAGTGAGTCGGATCTCACCCGTCAGCATTAGAAAAAGAAAGCTATGGCAGAACTTTCAAGGTGCGGCACGAGAGATGCATGGTCAGTTGAATCCGACAGTCACAGGGCAGACCAAGTCTGTTGAACGGACTGTCCTGACAAATCGACCCGTGATTTTTGCATCCGCATGCATTGATGCGGCACTGGATGGCGGGATGCGGTATTGTGGTGGGGTCAAAGAGTTGAATTTACTGGTGAAATGCGCCCGCCTGAATGGTTATGAAGCGTATGTAGTTACTTATGAAGGGCATGTGCAGGAGTGGCTGATCGAGCATCAGCCGGTGGTTTCATTGTCTGAGTTCCGGAAGATGATAGCCACGGGGTTGCCGTACCGTTGCGTGACATCAGTGCTGACTGCAAGACCCTTTATATCATCCGTGCCGGAATATTATTTTTGGGACATGGAACTGGCGCTTTCAGATGGTGGACATCACCGATTATTGCTATCCGATCACAGGCGAAGAATAAAGAAAACCGCGGCAATTTCCAGGACTGTGCAAGCCTATCAGATGGCGATCTCAAGGCGACCCTGCGTACTTATCCCGAATTTATTGGATGAGTCCATTTGGTGTGCCAAGCCTGAAAGGCGGGTGGAAGGGCAAATCGGTTATATGCAGGAAGGCACTGACACCGGGGCTTTGGTGGATGAAATATCGGATGGATTGAGGGAACTGGGACTAGAACATAAGTTTGTGTGTATTGCAGGTAATGAGGCGGCCGTGTTGTCGACGATGCAAACGTGCGACATTTTTTTGTCAACAAACCCCTATAAGCATCCGTTGTGGGGGGAGGGTTGTCCAAGAACAATCATTGAATCCATGGCAGCGGGTTGTGTGGTGGTGGCATTTGATGTTATCGGAAACAGGGAAACGATAATATCGGGCTACAATGGCTGGCTATTGCCTCAGGCAGGGAGGGAAGTTGCAAAGACGACATTGGCAGATCTTTTGCGATGCCCGGAGAAAAAAGAATTCTTAAGATCGAACAGTTTATCAGTGCTCCCGGCCTGTCACAAACTCAAGGAGCAATGGCCGCTGTTTGAGAGTTTTTTGGATCTGGCCTGATGGATTGTTACACAGATAATAGCCTGTTATTCAACAATGATCATAACAAAACTAAACGGCGGTCTCGGTAACCAAATGTTTCAGTATGCTGCCGGACTGGCCCTGGCCGAATACCACAGGACTGTATTGAAGCTGGACACATCCTGGTACCGCAAACAAGAGGGCTATGAGGCGCACAACCGCTATGCACTGAGTTGCTTTAATATAACGGAGCAATTTGCATCCATTGAGGAGGTGGAACGCATTCTGGGCGTGGAAATGACCTTTAGCGAGCGCCTCTCCGTGTCCATTGCCAGACGAATCGGCTTTAAGCGTTATGTCAGTAGATTTGTGGGAACCGGGAACGATTTCTATACAAAAAACTTCCGGTTTGATGAGTGTTTTTTTGCGCAACCGGACAATTCCTGTCTGAACGGCAACTGGCAGTCGGAACGTTATTTTAACGTGGTCTCAGATCTGCTGCGGCTCCACTTTGGTTTTCGTTACCCGGCAAATCCGGAGGTGGACAAACTGGCGCGTGAAATACAGGGGTTGGAAGATACCGCATTCGTGCATTTCCGGCGCGGAGATTATACCCAGGATACTTTTTACAACAGGGAATTGGGTGTATTGAGCCTGGAATATTATTGTCAAGCCGTGGCCCTGCTGAGAGAGCGGCATCCGGGGGTCAAACTCTATGTGTTTTCCGATGATATCAACGCCATTGAAAAGGAATTCCGCCCGGGAGGAGCGTGTGTTTATGTGCGGGGAATCCAATCATGGCATGCTTACGATGCGATGAGGCTGATGAGCATGTGCCGACATGCGGTAATTGCCAATAGCACTTTTGGATGGTGGGGGGCGTGGCTCATTTCCAATCCCGGGAAAATGATTATAGCACCGGATCCGTGGTATAGGGGAAGCGCATTCGATGGTGCTGACGTGGTGCCGGAATCGTGGTTAAAGCACAGAAGTGCATGGATCGCTTAGTCATATCATACTGGTGAGCCTTTACGGTTAGTCCGTGATGTGAAGCGGAATGATTTGCATATGAAACTTTTGTTTGCACCAAGCCAAGAAAATGCGCAGGGGATTGAAAACAAGGAATTATGGAGTCTGACGGCATTGCATCTGGCGGGACGCCATCAGGTTTCTTGTTCCGTATCCCCCCTGCAGGCGGATCACTCCAAGGTGGAGAAGTTGCGCTCAGCGGGTGTGGAGATAAATGTGCGTACGCCGCCCCACCCACCCTTGTGGAATCATTTTGCTCCAGAACGATTGAAAGCGCCGTGCCAAACCGCCTTTGTAAAGACCTTGCAACGCGTGCGTCCGGCATTGGTGGTCATTTCTCAGAGTGGCAATACGGACATTGAACCCTACGCTTCGGATTGCCGGAAGGCCGGAGTGCCGTATTGCTCGATCGTACAAGCGGTGCCCGAGATTCGCCATGTACCCAGTGATATGGAGATTACGGTATTACGCAGGGCTTATGCGGGCGCGCAAAAGGTGTTTTTTGTATCGGATCGCAATCGCGAGGTTCTGGAAAAACAGATGGCCTTTCGCATGGCCAATGCGGACCGCTGTTTCAATCCCGTCAATCTTCCGTATAAAAAATGCCTGCCCTTTCCCGAGAGTCTGGATTGTGTTCTGGCCTGCGTGGCCCGTACGGATTTTCATGACAAAGGGCAGGATATGGTTTTGCAAATCATGGATATGAAAAAATGGCGGGAGCGGCCGGTGCGGTTGAATTTTTTTGGTGCGGGTGGAAACCGGCAGATACTACAGGAGTTAATACGTTATTTCGGACTGCAGTCTGTAGCCTATCGTGGCTTTTGTAAAAACCCTGTGGAGATCTGGGAAACCCATCAGGCTCTCGTGTTGCCATCCCGTCAGGAGGGGTTGCCTCTGGCTCTGGTCGAGGCGGCCTGGTGCGGGCGTCCGGCCATTGTTACCGACATTGCGGGCAATGGGGAGGTGGTGATTGAGGGTAAGACGGGTTTTTTGGCAGCCGCACCTTCGGTGGAGGATTTTGATGCGGCGTTGGAGCGTGCCTGGGCCGCCCGTGAGGCCTGGAGTCAAATGGGTCTGGCAGCACATCAACACTGTCGTGATTATTTTCCGGAGAATCCGGTGGCGGATCTTGCCGCCAAACTGGAACAGATCTGTCAGGCCTTGTGAAAATCTGTTTTATTTCCACCATGCAGGGTTCCACTTGGGGGGGGAGCGAGGAGTTGTGGGGAAGAACAGCCTTGGAAATGCTGGGCAGCGGCCATCAGGTTGCTGCCGCCGTCATTGATTGGCCCGGCCCGGCCCCCCGGCGTGAGGCTTTGGCCAAGGCGGGTTGCCAGCTTTGGGTCAAAAAAAACATAGCCTCCCCGCTGGATCGCGTGTTGAACCGTTTCCGTCCGGAGCGTTTTCAGGTGAAAGAACAGAATCCGGTTCCGGCACAACTGCTGCGCTGGCAACCGGATCTGGTTGTCATCAGCCAGATGTTCACCGATGACGGACTGGAGTGGATGGAATTTTGTACGGCACATCACCTGTCTTACGTGACGGTGGTGCAGGCGGCCACGGAATATCATTGGCCCGATGACGGCAGGGCGATGCGTTTGCGGCTCGGTTATCTGAACAGTTTGCGGGCCTGTTTTGTGTCCCGGCACAATCTGAAACTCACCGAGATGCAGATTGCCGCCGCCATTCCGCAATCCGAGATAGTATGGAGTCCCTTTGCGGCAGATTGCCGATTGTTACCCTGGCCCGGAGATGACGCGACGAGGCTGGCCTGTGTGGGCCGCTTGCAGCCGGATGCCAAGGGTCAGGATGTGCTGGTCGATGTGTTGTCGCGCCCGGAGTGGAAGCAGCGCGGTATGGAAGTGACATTTTACGGATATGGGGCGAATCAGCAGTGGCTGCGGGATTATTGTGTGATGAAGGGACTGACCGCCCGGTTTGGCGGTTTTGCCGATGTGGGTTCCATTTGGGGGGATCACCATCTGCTGGTGCATCCGGCGCGGAAAGAGGGCATGCCCATTGTGGTGGTTGAAGCGGCGCTTTGTGGGCGCCCGGTGGTGGCGACCGCCACGGCGGGCATCCGGGATTTTGTACAGGATGGGGTCAGTGGATTTCTTTGTTCATTCCCCGAGGAGCGGATTTTCGCCGCAGCCATGGAACGGGCCTGGGAAAACCGTGCGCAATGGCAGTCGATGGGCGAGGCGGCATGTGCCCGGACCCGGTCGCTGCTGCCGGCCCGACCTGAGGCCTATTTTGCGGAACGGTTGGTTGAGTGGCAGGCTAGTGCCGTCTAAAATGAAAATCAGTGTTTGCATAGTGACCTACAAAAGACGAGCGGTGTTGACGCACTCTTTGGAGAAACTGTTCAATTCCGGAATGCCGGAGGGCGAGGTGCTGGTGGTGGACAATGAGGCGGCGCCGGATCTGCCGTCCTATCTGGCGGAACTTTTTCCCGGCTGGAATTTGAGGGTTTTGGCCTGTCCCGAAAACCGGGGTTGCGCGGCCTTGAATCTTCTTTTTGTCGAAGCCCAAGGGGAAGTTGTCGTCTGCTTTGATGATGACAGCTATCCCATGCCGGGCTGTCTGGAAAAGGCCTGTGCGGCCTTTGATTCGGATCCGCAACTCGGGATGATTGGATTCAGATTGGTGGAACCGGGCAGTGGTACACCCTGGCAGGATCCGTGGTGGAATCCGGAATGTCAGGAGCCGCAGGAGACGGTTTTTTGTCCCGGCTGCGGACTTGCCTTCCGCAATGACGGGCACCTGCCTAAAGATCGTCTGTGTCTGCACGAAATTGTATCGCAAGGCCATGAATTGAGCCTGGTGGCTGAAGTGTTGCGTCTGGGTTATCGGATTGAACGGCATCCCGAATGTGTGGCCTGTCATGGGGATACAAGGCCCGGCTACACCGGTGAAAAAGCCCGGGTGGGCCAGGAGAATCAACTGCGCTTTCTGCTGTGTTATGCCGATGCCCTGTCTTTGTTACTTTTGCTTCTGACCGGGCTATGGGACGGGTTGAGAACGGGTGACTCGCAGAAAATAAAGTTCATGTTCAGGGCAATGGACGGGACGCGGCATCCCTTGCCACGGGAACAAATGCGCCCCTTCCGGGAAATTTTGAGTTGGCATATTCACCCGCGATTGCACTGTTTTTTACCCCGCGTAAAATGAAAATCTTCCACTCCTATCCATCCTGGCAGTTGAGTGGAGTCGGGCATTGGTCCCTGGACCTGATCAAGGGCCTGGAGGGAAGCGGATATGATCAGAGAATACTGCTGACCGGTTTGGAAGACGAAAATGCGGGCCCTTGGTCCGTACCGGAGGGAGTTTTGTGCGAAGACATCCGTCTGCCACGCGGCACCCCGTTTCATGTGCAATGGAAAAGTCTCGCCACCCATCTGACGTTCCATGCGCCCTGCATTTATCTGCCCAATTTCGATTTTGACCGTGCCTGTGCGGTGGGCCTGTTGCCTCCGTCTGTGGCAGTTTGTGCGGTGCTGCACAGTGATGAGCCGGTCTATTATGAAAATGCCGGGCGTTTGGGGGGTGACTGGGATGGGGTGGTTGCTGTGAGCGAACACATCAAAAATGAAACAGCCCGGAAACATCCGGGCTTGGCAGCGCGCCTGTGTTGCATTCCGCATGGTGTGGAGCTTTCGACGGGGAGGACTGCCGCGGTTGGCGGAAATCATCCGTTGCGACTGCTTTACGGCAACAGGCTCAGTCAGTACCAAAAAAAAGTTTTTGACCTGCCGCTGGTGATGACCGCTCTGAAAGAAATGAATGTCCCCTTTACCTTGACCGTGGCAGGTGACGGCCCGGACGCGGCCGAATTGGCCGACCGTTTTCAAAAAGCGGGACTTTCCCCGCAGGTCACCCAGACGGGGCGGCTTTCCCGAAAGGAGCTGCGCCGGGTGATGGCGGAATGCGATGTATTTCTGCTTACTTCGGATTTTGAAGGCCTTCCCATCAGCCTGCTGGAGGCCATGGCGGAAGGTTGTGTGCCGGTATGCTATCGGACAGAAAGCGGGGTGGGTGAGGTGATCCAATCCGGACGGAATGGTATTTTGATTCCGCCGGGTCAACCCCGCAGCATGGCAGAGGCTCTGGCCGAATTGCATCGGAACCGGCAGAACCTGCGGGGGCTTTCAGAATCGGCGGTGCGTACCATTGAAGATCATTTTTCACTGTCGCGCATGTGTGCGGCATACAACACACTTTTCCATGAATTAAGCCGGAAGGCACGCGCCGGACAGTGCCGGTCTCGTACAGGCGGGGTGAAGTCGCCACCCCGGTTCCGTTTGAGCAACCGTATTTTGCAAAAACTGCGATCATGCCTGGGTCTCCGCCACACTTTCAACACATGAACATCAATTTTTATCGTACGCGCAAACTCGTCATCGTGGGGGCTGATTTCCATTCCGAGGGTGGCGCCTGGAGATCCATTTACCGGTATTTCCGGGAGGAGGAAATGGCCGGTCAACCCATGCATCTGCTGGATCTGGCAAGACCCCGGGGCTTCCGTCAACTGCTGGCGGCCACGCTGTTTTCACCCCGCCTGCTGGTCAACGGACTGGCGGCATTGCAGCGCTGGTCCGTCCTGCTGGCCGTCCTGGCGCGCGCCGACGCCTTGATTTATTTGCATGACACCGAAGATTCACTGGGTGATTTTGCGCGATCCCACCCGTTTCGCATGAGATGGCTGCGGTGGATAATCCGTCATCGCCGGATGTTGTGCGTATCCATGCAGGCGGAAAAACTTTACCGCGATGGCTATCAGGCCGCCCGCACGGTGGTGGTGGGTGAATGTCTGGCCGCTGAAATGGCGCCCGATTTTTCCCAGGGGGTCTGTCATGTCATCATGGTGGGCAGTATTAACCTCCGCAAGGGAGCCGTGTTTTTCTCCCAGGTGGCGGAAGAGGCCGGACGGAGAGGGCTGCCGTTTCAATTCCATTGGGTGGGGGCAACGGCGACACAGGCGAAACTGCCGCTTTCCTCAAGGGTCAACTGGCATGGCTGGCAGCAGCATCCGCGCGACTGGGTGCGGCAGGCTGACATTTTTTTGCTTTCATCCGTGGACGACCCCATGCCCCTGGCCGCACTGGAGGCGCTGGCACTGGGCAAAAAAACCGTGGCCTATTCCCGCACTGGGACTGCGGAAGTGATCGCGAACTTGCGCGGCTGTGCCGTTTTTGAATCGTACACGGCGGAGGCCTGTCTGGAAGCGCTCCGGCGGGTGGCGGATGAGCAGTTGGATGTGGAGACGCTCCGGCAGAGGTTGCATCCCTATTCAGTAGCGCAATTCAGAATGGGTATTTCCCGGTTGCTTTCATGAGGCCCAAGAAAAAATTGCTGATTGTAGATGCCAGCCTGAAGGACTTTAAAAGCCATCATTTCCAATACATCCAGGATATCCGTCGGGGGGCGGAACAGTGCGGTTGGAAGGTGGAAATTCTCGGGCCCCGGAAAATTGATCCTGCAGTCAAGCGGGCTTTGCGGGTCAGGAACTGGCTGCCGGGTGAAGGGGCTTTTGAGACCAGCGCGTCCTGGTCGTTGCTCCGTCCGGTTTTCCGCATCTGCAGCATCGCCTGGAGCAACGGGCGTCTGGCCTGGGTGTTGCGTGCCTATCTGCAAAAAACCCGGTGTCGTCCCGATTTGATTTTGGGAACAACGGCAACCTTGAACAATGTCCTGGGCTTTTGGCTCGGTACGGCGGGGATGGAACAGGCCTTTGGCCGTCTGGCGCTGATTTTTCCGCATTTGGTCGGCCATTACACTTCCGATTTCCAACAATGGCTCCGGCCGCGCAAACTTGGTTTTTATGCCTGCTGGATCGGACTGTTCCGGAACGCCTGCCGTCGGGACAAGACACGTCTGACCGTGGAGTCTCCGAAAATGCGGGAGATGTACGGGCAATTCACGGGACTGCCTTATCAGGTGGTCGAGCATGTGGTGGAGTTTCCGGCACTGAATCTGGAGCAGATACGCCGGGGGAATCGCCAGCCGGGCTCCCCGCTGCGCCTCGCCTGTTTTGGCCCGGCCCGCTACGACAAGGGTCTGGATGTTCTGCAAAAAGCCCTGCTCGCACTCCGGCAGGAATCTCCGGAACCCGACTATACATGCACGATACAGTGGCAGGAACCGTACTGTCTGCCTGATGGAACCTGCATAGGGCCTGATCCGCAACTGCAGGACCGGGCGGGATTTGAATGGATTCGTTCCTACTTCGGCACGGAAACCTATTTCCGGCATCTTGTTTCCACGGATTTGATGGTATTGCCCTATCGCCGGGGATTTTATTACGCCAAGCTTTCGCGTGTGGCCATTGATGCAGCCATCTGCGGCATCCCCTTTATTTATCCCTGCGGCACCTGGCTGGAGGAATATGCCAATGACTGGGGCATCGGCATCGGCTTTATGCCCGAGGATCCGGTTTCCCTGGCTGCAGCCATCCGGTTGGGACTGCGGGACTATCAACGCTGGAAAGCATCAAGCATGGCGGCGGCGACTTCGGCGGAAATGCGGCATTCGACCCGGGAATTATTGCGAGTATTGGAGGCGGATATTTGAGCGGGAGCGGATTATGTTGAGGACAGGGCATGGGCTTGAGAGGTGAAAACAGTGACGATGGGAGGAAGGTAGAATCCGCCATGAAGCGACCCGCCTTATTGTACTACGCCCCGTTTACGCGGGGAGGGCTGGCGGATTACGCACATGAGCAGGCTTCGGCGCTGCAGCGGCTGGGGGTGGATGTGACCGTGCTGACAGCGCCTGGTTTTTCCCAAGGACGGGAGGTTGCCTATGGGTTGCAGGAGAGTCTGGTTGTCCGTCAGGAGCGGTCTCAGACCGCCCGCTGGCTGGGAAGACTGCAGACAGCGAGTACTATTTTGAAAAACAACCGCATTCTGGCCCGTGTCATCGAGGCGCAAAAGCATGCCCATGTATTGCTGGGCAGTTATGCAGAGTACCTGGCCCCGCTCTGGGCCGGGACCTTCCGGCGCATGGCGGACTGCGGCGTGGTATTCGGTGCGGTGGTACACGATCCGGTGCGCGATTACATGGTGGGCCCGGAGTTTTGGCACCGGCGGTCAGTGGCCGATGGCTATTCCTATTTACGCGAAGCTTTTGTACATGAGGCAGTGACGTTGGCAACATTCCGGCCCATGCCCGGTCTGCACACGACTGTCATTCCGCACGGGCCGTATCCATTTCCAGCGGCCACGTTGAATCGGGAGGCCATGAGAAAAAAAATGGCCTTGCCGGATGCAGCGGTGGTGTTGCTGGCTTTTGGCTATCTGCGGGATAATAAAAACCTGCACCTGGCGCTCCAGGCGCTGTGTCATAATCAGGAAATTCATCTGCTGGTGGCCGGTCAGGAGCAATCGGCCGGACAAAGGAATTTCGAGTATTATCAAAATCTGGCGCGGCAGCTCGGTGTGGAGTCAAGATGTCGGTGGGAGCGGCGTTTTATACCGCGCGAGGAGGCGGGCAACTATTTTGAGGCCTGCGATTATGTGTTGCTGGCCTATGGTGCGGCCTTTCGATCAGCCAGTGGGGTCTTGAACGCAGCCGCCTGGTTTCGCAAACCCTGTCTGGCTTCAGCCGGTGGCAGTAATCTGAAATCGGTGGTGCAACGTTATGGTCTCGGCTTGTGGTCGGAACCGGATGATTTAGACTGTCTCAGTGACGCTTTCAGGAAATGCACGCAGGTCCGGTTGCGGCCGGACTGGGAAGCTTATGAGAAGGATCATTCGTGGGAGCAGAATGCGGTATTGGTGCGTGACCATTTCTTTGGCGGTTGACTTATGAATATACGATTATGGGCCGGGATGTGGTTGGCCTTTTGCTACAACCATGGAGTCGGCAGCTGGCCCAGCCGGCGTTTGCGGCGTTGGTACCTGCGCACCTGGCTGGGAGGCTTTGGCGGTCAAAGCGCCGTGCAAATAGGTTGTCGTTTTTTGAACGGACGGGGTGTTTTTCTGGGCCCGCGCAACATCATCAACTTCGACTGCCTGCTGGATGGCCGGAAATTTCACATCCGCACCGGGCAGGATGTTTCCATCGGACCGAAGGCAACGATTTTGACATTGGGGCATGATCCGCAATCGCCGGATTTTGCCGACCGTGGTGGTGAGGTGGTTATTGGCGACCGGGTATGGATTGGATACGGCGCGATTATTCTGCCCGGGATAAAGATCGGTGATGGTGCCGTGGTGGGGGCGGGGTCAGTCGTGACCAGGGACGTGGCTCCCTACAGCATGGTGGCAGGCAATCCAGCCAAGGAAATAGGTGTAAGAACAACCGCCTTGAACTACCGGCTGGCCTTTGATCCGTTCCTTTCTTGAAGCAAGGATACGGTTTAGCAGCGATGAAAATATTAATTTCCGCCACAAATCCGTGTCATCTCTGGCCGGTGGCCCGGGAGCTGCATGTGCGGAAAGTTCTGGGCTGTTATTATTCAGGATATCCGCGGTGGAAGCTGGGCGGTGATCCGGAGATTCCGGTTCGGTGCCACAGTCACCGGACCTATTGGACGTATTTTTTCAACCGGTTGCCGTCGGCATGCAGGCCGGACATGCAGCGGATTTTTCGCTGGCAGGACAGCGGTTTTGACCGGTGGGTGGCGGACGCCTTGCAGCCGGGTGATTTTATCCATGCCATGCCGGGACAGGCGCTGCACACTTTTCAAAAGGCGCGCCAATCGGGAGTCCGCACAGTTCTCAATCACGCCACGGGACCGATTTGGCAGCAAAACCGACTGATGGCCGGTGAGTACGAACGGGCGGGGTGTTTTCGTCCGCCCGGATCTTTGTTCATGAAAAAACTAGAGGAGCAGCATCGGGAGGAATATGCCCTGACGGATTTTCATTGTGCCGCTTCCACTCGGGTCCGCGACCAATTACTGAAGGAGGGGGTGGCGGGAAAAAAGATCTGGGTGGTACCCTATGGGGCGGATACGGATCTGTTTCATCCCATGAGGGCAGAATCTGAAATTCCGGAGGCACCGGCCTTCCGGATTGTCTTTGCCGGACAATTGGTGCTGCGCAAAGGAATCAGGACGCTGCTGAATGCTCTCAACCGGGCGGGGCGTTCCGATTGGCAATTGGATTGTTATGGATTGATTTCGGATGAGACCCGGATGGATCGGGACAGTTACCAAGGCCCAACCCCGGTGGTTTATCACGGCCCGGTTCCGGCCCGGAAACTGGCCGCCGCATTTCGCTCGGCTTCGCTGCTGGTGCTGCCTTCGCTTGAAGAAGGTTTTGGATTGGTGGTGCCCCAAGCTCTGTCCTGCGGGCTGCCCTGCGTGGTCAGTGAAGCGGTTGGGGCCAGGGATCTGATCCGTCATCGCGAGAATGGGTCCCTATTTCCCGTTCAGGATGATGCGGCCCTGGCGGAGGAAATAAAGTGGTGGTCGCAGCATCGCGTCACCTTGCACTGCCCGCAGTCGTGGACCGGTCCGGTGCAGCAGTTGATTGAGCATTCGGAAAAAATTCTTTCAGCAACATGAACCCCCACGATTCCACCTTCAGCAGCACCCTGGCCAGCCTGCCGCTGGGCTTCTGGGTGGCCGTGGGAGTCTGGTCCCTGGCTGCCTATCTTTCGGTGATGAGAATCCGGCAGGCCATTGGCCTGCCCATGCTGGCGGTTTTGGGCACAGTGGCGGGTTGGTATTTTGGCGATGCGTTTTACAATGAATATGCAGGCTATTTGCGCACCTTCGAGCCGTGGATTATGAATCAAGCCTGGGGGCAGGTGGCGCTTTTCACCGGAATGTTTGCCGTGCTGACCCCGGTGTGTCATCACTACCTGAACCGGCGATTGGAGAAACAGGAAAGTCATATTTTCGGTTTGGTGCAGCAGGGCATTGATAATGAGAATTTTCAGCAAAAACTGACGATCATATTCTGGTCGGTTTTCACCGTCTGGCTGATCCTGACCGTGGTGGCTTTTCTGAAGCTGGGGATGGACATTCGATATTACTTTTTCCCCTTTCTGGGCGAGAAGGCCGAGCCCTGGTCGAGGAGCCGCATCGGCAAGGGTTTGGATGCTTTGATTGCCCTGGCCGGGTATCTGCAGGTGTTTACGGCCAGCGCCTTTGGTGTGCTGGGTGCGCTTTCCAACAAAAAAACGATCCGTGTGGCGGCATTGTGCGGTTGTATTCTGACCTGGCCGTATTACATCTTTGACCGGACCCGGAACGCCATTTTGGCCGCGACGATTCCCGGCATCCTGTCTTGGACTTTTTTCCGGTTCCGGGGAAAAATTCTCTGGAAATTTGCCGTACTTTTCCTCTGGTTTGTCGTTGTGGAAGCCTGGTTGCGGTTTGTCATTCAAAACCGGACAGAAATGACCATCAGTGACGCCTTCCAGGAACAGGGTTTTTCGCTACAGGAAAAAGACAAAAACACGGCGCATCATGAAGGACTCAACATGTTCGAGGAATTGTGCTGGATGGACACCTTCATCTATTCTCACACGATGAAACCCGACTGGGGAAAGCGTTACTTTGCCGAGATGGTCAATCCCATTCCGCGCGTACTGTGGCCGGGCAAACCCATGATCGGGATTGATTATGCCGTGGCCCGCGGCATGGGGGGCGGACAGGATGAGGATGCGGGCGTTTTTGCATCGATCTCGACCGGAATGATAGGCCAGGGGGTGCAGAACTTTGATTTGTGGATGGGTCCAGCGGCGGCGGCTTTTTTAATGGCCATCTGGGCTTCAGCGCTGGCCCGGCTGGATTTGGAGGAACACAAGACCGGTGCCACCATGCTGTACATCATAGGAGGAGTGCTGACCTTTAACATGGGGCGTGATATCACGCTGATCACCCTGTATCCCTTTCTTTTCGGATGGCTGCTGATCTGGTGGCTGAACCGTAAGAAAGCGGGTGCGCCAGTGAACGAGCGTGCGGTGGCAAGATCCATCCGCGCAGGGGGACGTCCGGTTAAATCTGTCGTGCGTGGCAAACCTGTTCCAGCCGTGCGCAACAAACCCCGGCAGCGGTTTCTGTGAAAATATTCAATCTCATCCAGTGCACCAACCTGGGCGGCATGGAGCAGGCTTCCCTGCGTCTGATGGTTGCGCTCAAAAAAAGGGGGCATGAGTTGGAGCTGCTTTCCCTGCATCCCCTGGGCGGTTTATCTCCGTTGTTGAATCAGGCCGGCGTTCCAGCGACGGGTCTTCCTTATGCGGGCCGGGGAGGCTGGCGGATTTTCAGACAGTTGCGACAACGGCTTCAACATCTCGACGCGGATGCCCTGCTCATGACCGGTCATCACTTTCTGGCACTGATGGCGCTCGGCAAAAAACCGGTTCGGCGAGTGTTGGCCATTCATTTCCACCATTCGGGGGTTAAACCAGACTGGCAATGGCGGCTGTTTTATCGACTGGCTGTGAGCAAATTCACGGCGATCACTTTTCCATCGGATTTTGTGCGTGGGGAAGCGGAATCCCTTTATCCGCCTCTCAAAGAGCGCACGTGTACCGTCCGCTACCCGCTGGCCCTGTCCCGGGCACCCGATGAGCCGACCAGAGCGAAGGCGCGACGTGAACTGAAACTGCCATCGGATTGTTTTATCATCGGTAATGCCGGTTGGCTCATACCGCGCAAGCGCTGGGATGTATTTCTGGAGACGGCCGCCCTAGTCATCAAGCAACATCCCCGGGTGCATTTTGTGGTGGCCGGAGACGGGCCTCTGCAGGCGGAACTTGCCCGGCTGGCTTCGGCATTGGGCTTGACCGATCATGTGAGTTGGCTGGGCTGGCAAACCGATCTGACCATGTTTTACCAGGCTGTCGATCTTCTGCTCTTCAATTCCGATTGGGACGCCCTCGCAGTAACGCCACAAGAAGCTCTCAGCCATGGTGTGCCGGTGGTGGCGTCCTCACTTCACGGGGGCTTGGCTGAAATCGTGCAGCATGACCGGGATGGTTTTTTGCTGGCGGAACACGACACGGAGGCTTTGGCGGCGGAAATTCTGCGTCTGATCCGTGATCCCGCGGCGCGGCAGGCGCGGGCGCTGGCAGGTCGGCAACGAATCCGAGAAATGTGCGATCCAGATGCGATTGCCCGTTGTTATGAAGAATTGCTCCAGCCGGAGCTTTCCCCCGGGCTGGATCGAGAATGATCGCAGAGAAGAAATTTTGAAACACGATCAAAGATACGTCTGGCTCGATTTTATCCGTGGTACCTGTGCCTTACTGGTGTGTGCCGGGCATCTGCGGGCCGTCGCCATCGTGGACTATGCAAATGGGGGTGCCGGATCGTTTGCTACGAAAGGATTTTATTTTATGACCGGCCTGCAGCACCAGGCGGTCATGGTGTTTTTTGTGTTGAGCGGATTTTTTGTGGGTGGGGCCGTGGTGAAGAACCGCCATCGGTTTGATCCGCGCAATTATGCCGTGGCACGTTTGACACGGCTTTGGACCGTATTGATACCGGCCTTGCTGGCAACGGCAATGGTCGATGCGGTGGTCAGGGCTTTCGCACCAGAGGTTCTTCAGGGTCAATTCAGGTCGGTGTGGAACTCCGGACCGGCACCTGATGCTTTATACTCGGTTTCTTTCCCGACCCTGCTGGCCAATGTGTTTTTCCTGCAAACGATCACGGCTCCCGTTTTCGGCACGAATGGACCGCTCTGGAGTCTGGCCAATGAATTCTGGTATTATGTGATATTTCCCCTGGGAGTGGTGGCCCTGTGCGGAAAAGCAAACACGAGGGACATCAGGCCTGTTTATCGACTGCTTTGTGCGGCCGGCATGTTGGCGATGGTGGTGATGCTACCGGCGGGCATGAGGGAAGGTCTTTATGTCTGGATGATGGGAGTGATGGTTTTTATTTCAATGCAGAAGCTCGATCACATGAAAGCTGCGATGGTAACGGGGACCGGCTTTCTTTTGCTGCTGGCGGCGCTGGTCGGCAGCAAATTTAATGGAGCCGGGCATCTCTTGAACCTTTCTTCGGACATGGTCATTGGCGCTGCTTTTGCAGTCCTGGCGGTCGGCCTCGTGAACGGCAACAGCAGGCCGGGAACGGGGACTTGTTTTGAAAAACTGGCCAGGTTGATTTCGGATTTTTCCTATTCGCTCTATCTGATTCATTTCCCGCTGGTTGTTCTGATCGGGGCCTTGTTTTACAAACAACAACTGCCTCCCGATGCAAAAGGGCTGGCTCTGTTTGCATTATGGCTCATGGTTCTGCTGATTTGTGGAGCTTTGTTTTACCATTTGTTTGAACGCCGAACCGGGACTGTCCGGGAGTGGATTAGTAAAAAAATTCCAGGGTCCGGTATCAAGCCATGAAAATTGTTGCCCTACTCACGACGGTTGTACCTTATCACCATGCCCGGTGGCAGGCTTTCGCCGCAGCTTCAGGGCATGCGGTCCACCTGGTGGAGATTGCGGGCCGGGATGAGTTTGGCGTTTTGGAGTACGCCACTGCCGCATCTGCCTCCTATCAGCGGACGGTTTTGTTCAAGGACCGGACGTTTGCCTCACTAGCCAAAAAAACGGTCAAGGCTGCCATCACCCGCTGTCTGGATGATTTTCAGCCGGACGTGCTGTGCGTCAACGGCTACTGGCCGGAAGACCGCTGGGTGGCGCTGGATTGGGCGCGGCGCCAGCGCTGTCCGGTGGTGCTTTTTTCCGAAAGCAACTCGTTCGACCAGATCCGAAAGCCCTGGAAAGAGTGGATCAAAAAAGCACTCGTGGCGCATGCTGCCGCCGGCCTGGCGGGAGGAACGCCGCAAAAGGAATATCTGATCGAGCTGGGATTGGAACCGGAGCGGGTTTTCACCGGTTACGACATCGTGGATAATGCCCACTTCTCCCGGTCTGATTTCTCACGACCACCGGGTCAGGCAAGGCATTTTCTGGCCTGCGCACGCTTTACAGACAAGAAAAACCATTTGCGCTTGATTGAAGCCTACCATCTGTATCGCCAGCAGGCGGTCAATGACCGTTCTCAGTGGCATTTGGTGATAGTGGGAGACGGACCGCTGCGGGGGGAAATGGAGTCGCGCCTCCGACAGCTCGATCTGGAGTCGTTTGTGCAAATGCCCGGGGCCAGCGCCTATGCAGAGCTTCCGGATGTATATGCGGCCGCTGGTGCCCTCATTCATCCCAGCACCGTGGAACAATGGGGTTTGGTGGTTAATGAAGCCATGGCGGCGGGGCTGCCCGTACTGGTTTCAGAACGTTGTGGTTGTGCGCGTGACTTGGTGGTGGAAGGCCGCAACGGATTTTATTTTAACCCGGAAAACGTTGAATCCATTGCCGGGGCACTCAAAAAAATGTCTGCACTGACAGACGAGGAGCATGCAGCCCTGGGAGTGGCCAGCCGGGAAATCGTTGCCAACTGGGGCCCTGAATGTTTTGCCAGGGGTTTGAGTGGTGCGGTTGAAGCGGCCTGTGCCAAGCCGGGTGCGCCCACATTCCTGCAGACAGCCGTGCTTAAAACCCTGCTAGCAGTTTCCAGGAGTTGAAATGAAGATTGCCACAGTGACCGCTTCGATTTCCCGTCAGGGCGGGGGTCTGATGGAAAGTGTGCTGGGCCTGGGCAAGGCTTTGAACGGTCAGTCTGCAGTGCAACTCTCCGTTTATGCCTTGAAAGATGCCGGTACGGAAGCGGACCTGAGGCGCTGGAGTCCCATGCAACCCAGGGTTTTCAAGGGTCCGCTGGCTCCGGCGTTGACAGACAGCCTGCTCAAGGAAGCGCCCGAACTTGTCCATCATCACGGTTTGTGGACCTACACATCTTGCGCGGTACGGAAATGGCATGACCGGACGGGGAACCCGTATTTGATTTCGCCGCATGGCATGTTGGATGGCTGGGCGCTGGAAAATTCGCGCTGCAAAAAACAACTGGCCCTGGCGTTGTTTGAGCGGCGGCATTTGGAATCAGCAAGCGCCTTTCATGCCTTGAACGGGGCTGAAGCCAGGGCCATCCGGGCACTGGGCCTAAAACAGCCGATTTTAATCATTCCCAATGGAGTGGAAGCCGCTCCCGCCCTGGAAGCGGACGGACCCCTGCATCCGTATCGCCGGAGCGGGCGGCGCATTCTTTTGTATGTGGGCAGACTGCATCCGAAAAAAAATCTCCACACACTGGTGTGTGCCTGGGCTGCCGTGCAGAACCAGGCCGGGGGGGGATCCTGGCTGTTGGTATTGGCGGGCTGGGATCAGGCCGGTCATGAACGTGAACTCAGGAAACTGGCAACCAGTCTCGGCCTGGTCTGGGCCGATCAAAGTGCCGGTGTGTGTGCGGAAAATATCGGTCTGCTTTTTTCCGGCCCGGTATTCGGTGCCGCCAAATCCGCTTGTTATGAAGCGTGTGATGCATTTGTGCTTCCCTCCCTGAGCGAGGGGTTGCCCATGACGGTTTTGGAGGCATGGTCGCAAGCCCGGCCGGTGTTGATGACTGCAGCCTGCAATTTGCCGGAGGGATTGGCGCGCGGTGCGGCGTGGGAAATGGGAACGGATTTGGAATCGATCAAAAATAACCTGCGGCGATTATTCGCCACCCCGGAAGTGGAGTTGCGGGCGATGGGGCGTCAGGGTCATGACTTGGTTGAGGGTCATTTCCGTTGGAACCGGATAGCAACTGAAATGACGGCGGGTTACCGCTGGCTGTGCGGGCAGGGGCCGGTGCCGGACGCGTTGTGGAAATGAGGAAGATCCCGGCGGATTTCAAGTCTGGCTGTAGTAGTACTTGTAGTACTGATAGTGGTAGTAATCAGGCAGATTCGTGTCGATGCAGTTGAAGACGATGCCCAGGATATTGACCTGGCGTTGGTAGAGCGCATCGAGTGAACTGCGACTGAGCCGGGCCGAGGTGTGAGAGGCCCGGAGGACCATCAAAACCCCGTCGATTTTCGGCGCCAGACTGGGGGTATCATCAGTTGCCAGCACCGGTGCGCTGTCGATGACCACATAATCGTACGCATCCCGGATGGTTGTCAGCAGGTTGTTGCAGGCCGGACTGAGCAGCAACTCGCCGGCGTGGGTGGAGGTCTGGCCGCGGGTGATGACCTTGAGATTGGGGTTGGCAGTGTCTTTGACGGCTTCCTGCCAGGTGAGTTGTCCATGCAGGATCTCGGTCAGGCCGGGGCTGGCGTGTAGTTGGAATTCTCCGTGCAAGACCCCTTTGCGGGCATCGGCATCGATCAACAACACGCGCGAACCGGCCAGGGCCATGGTAACGGCCAGATTGCAGGCCACGGTTGATTTTCCCTCGTTGGGAATGGCGCTGGTCACCAGCAGGGTTTTCGGTCGTTCCCCCTCCAGGGCCATGTACATCAGGGACGAGCGCACATTGCGAAAGGCCTCGGCATAAACCTGGCGGCTGTCATCGGCAGTCAACATTTCCACGCGCTCCCCCTTGCCGATGGACTCCATGGGAATCTGGCCGAGCACCTGTTCGTCAAAGTGGTCCCGCAACTCGGAAAAGGAATTGACCCGGTCGTCGATGCGGTCGAGGAGAAAGAGCACTGCGACGCCGAGGACCAAGCCGAAGAGGGTTCCGGTGAGCAGATTTTTGGTCAGGCCATTGACACCGGTTTGGGGAGGGTCGGCATACTGAAAAATTTGAATCTCGTTTTGATTGATGTTGGAGTTGACATCGATGCTCTGCACAACTTCGTTCAAGTGATCGTAGAGATTTTTTTTGCTGTCGATCTCCGATTTCAGGTTGTTGTACTCGGCAATTTTGCGGGTGGAGTCGAGGGCTTTCTTCTCCCATTCCTTGCGCAGATTTTCCGAATTGGC
>Ga0075030_100001060_pt1 | contig 24673 bp, 21 predicted proteins | sample LitLauG_LLR_2012_FD_71393 | JGI IMG/M metagenome (GOLD analysis project Ga0075030, IMG submission 71393) | Freshwater sediment microbial communities from Pennsylvania, USA - Little Laurel Run_MetaG_LLR_2012 | ecosystem: Environmental > Aquatic > Freshwater > Creek > Sediment | place: USA...
CCTATATCGGCCTGGTGGAAGTGGGCGTGGGTCTCATCCCCGGCGCCGGCGGCCTCAAGGAAGGCGCGCTGCGCGCGGCCGCTGCCGCCGCGGCCTTGGGCTCAACCGACATGCTGCCCTTCATCAAGACCTGGTTCCAGAACGCCGCCACCGCCAAGGTCTCGGCCTCGGCGCTGGAGGCCCGGCAGATGGGCTACCTGCTGCCCACCGACACCGTGGTGTTCAACCGTCATGAGCTGCTGTGGGCGGCCATTGGCGAAACCTTCGCGCTGCACGCGCTTGGCTACCGCCCGCCGCTGCAGGCGCGCCAGATAGCCGCGGCCGGCCGCTCGGTACAGGCCACCATCAAGGCCCAGCTGGTCAACATGCGCGACGGCGGCTATGTCAGCGCCCATGACATGCACCTGGCCGCGAGCATCGCCGACGTGCTCTGCGGCGGCGACGTCGATCCCGGCACCCTGGTCGACGAGCAGTGGTTCCTCGACCTGGAGCGCAGGCACTTCATGGAACTCGTGGGCCATCCGAAATCGCAGGAGCGCATGATGGGCCTGATGCAGACCGGCAAGCCGGTGCGCAATTGAAGCGCTGCCCGATCCACCACGCCAGCATCCGGAGCCGCGCCGCGCCGCGGCTCCGGCGGAAAACAAGGAGTCTTGCATGAGCCGCCAAGTCCAGGAAGCCTATATCGTTGCAGCGACGCGCACACCCGTGGGCAAGGCGCCCAAGGGAAGCCTGCGCAACACCCGGCCCGATGATCTGCTGGTTGCCGCCATCCGCGGTGCCCTCGCCGCGGTTCCGGGCCTCGATCCGGCGGCCATCGAGGATGCCATCATCGGTTGCGCCATGCCGGAGGGCGAACAGGGCCTGAATGTCGCGCGCCTGGCCGTGCTCTACGCCGGCCTGCCCGATTCCGTGGGCGGCGTCACCGTCAACCGGTTTTGCTCCTCGGGGCTGAACGCCATCGCCATGGCCGCCGACCGCATCCGCCTCGGCGACGCGGACGTCATGATCGCCGGCGGCGCGGAGTCCATGAGCATGGTGCCCATGAGCGGCAACAAGCCCTCGTTCAATCCGCGGCTCTTCGATTCCAACGAGCACCTGGGCATTGCCTACGGCATGGGCATGACCGCCGAGAAGGTTGCCACCCAATGGAAGGTCGGTCGCGAGGCGCAGGACCAGTTCGCGCTGCAGTCGCACCAGCGCGCCATCGCCGCGCAGGCGGCCGGCGAGTTCGCCGGCGAGATCACGCCCTTCGAGGTGATCGACCGCGGCGTCAACCTCGTCACCCGCGAAGTCGACTTGCGCCGCCGCACCATGAACCAGGACGAAGGGCCGCGAGCCGATACCAACCTCGAGGCGCTGGGCAAGTTGCGCCCGGCCTTTGCCGCCAAGGGCAGCGTCACGGCGGGCAACAGTTCGCAGATGTCCGACGGCGCGGGCGCCCTCATCCTGGCCAGCGAATCGGCGCTCAAGCGCTTCAACCTCACGCCGCTGGCGCGTTTCGTTTCGTTCTCGGTCCGCGGCGTGCCGCCGGAGATCATGGGCATAGGTCCCAAGGAAGCCATACCGGCGGCATTGCGCTCGGCCGGACTGCAGCAGGATGCGCTCGACTGGATCGAACTCAACGAGGCCTTTGCCGCCCAAGCGCTGGCGGTCATCGATACCCTGGGCCTGGATCGTTCCAGGGTCAATCCCCTGGGCGGCGCCATCGCGCTGGGCCACCCGCTGGGCGCCACCGGCGCCGTCCGCGCCGCCACGCTGGTGCACGGCCTGCGCCGGCGCCAGCAGCGCTACGGCATGGTCACGATGTGCGTGGGCACCGGCATGGGCGCCGCCGGCATATTTGAACGACTATGAAACCGCGCGCCGCTGCGCCCGGCAGGAGATCCGTAAAATGACCATACGCGCCGATGTGCAGGATGGCGTGGCCTGCATCGCGCTCGCCCGCCCCGAAAGAAAGAATGCCATCACCGTGCAGATGTACGCGGACATGGCCAATGCCCTCGATGCCGCGGCGCATGACCAAAACGTGCGCGCCATCGTGCTGCATGGTGCCGACACGGTTTTTTCCGCGGGCAACGACATCCACGATTTCCTGGAGCGGCCGCCCTCGTCCGAGAACTCGTCGACGGTGCGCTTCATGAACACGCTGGCGTCGCAGGAAAAGCCGGTGATCGCAGCCGTCAACGGGGCGGCGGTAGGCATCGGAACCACGCTGCTGATGCACTGCGACCTCGTCTATTGCGCCGACGATGCCATGTTTTCCATGCCGTTCGTGAGCCTGGGCCTGTGCCCGGAGTTCGCTTCTTCCCTGCTGGTGCCCCTGGCGGCGGGCTATCACAAGGCGGCCGAGAAGCTGCTGCTGGGCGAACCCATTACCGCCGAAGAGGCCCTGGAGATGGGCATCGTCAACCGGCTGGTGCCACCCGGCGAGGTGCTCGCGCTGGCCATGCGGCAGGCGCGCCGCTTCCGGTCGCTGCCGCCGTTGGCGGTGCGGGAGACCAAGCGTTTGCTCAAGGCCGGCTGGCGCAGCGCGGTACACAATGCCATGACCACCGAACTCGAGACCTTCCGCCGGCTGCTGGCCAGCCCGGAGTCCAAGGAGGCGTTCAGCGCCTTTCTGGAAAAGCGCACGCCGGACTTCTCCCGCGTCGCGGGTTCGTGACAGCCACCGCACACCGTTCACCCGGGAGCCAAATCATGTCCCTACGCGGCAAGACCATCTTCCTCTCGGGCGCCTCGCGCGGAATCGGACTGGAAATCGCCCGGCACGCGGCCCGCCAGGGCGCCAACATCGTCATTGCGGCCAAGACGGTGGACGCCAACCCCAAGCTCCCCGGCACCATCCATACCGCCGCTGCGGAAATCGAGGCCGAAGGCGGGGCCTGCCTGCCCCTGCAAGTGGACATCCGCGAGGAGCAGCAGGTGCTGGCTGCCGTGGAACGGGCGGCCGAGCATTTCGGCGGCATCGATATCCTGGTGAACAACGCCAGCGCCATCAATCTCACCGCCACCGAGGCAACGCCCATGAAGCGCTTCGACCTCATGTTCGGTGTGAACGTGCGCGGCACCTTCCTGTGCACCCAGGCGTGCCTGCCGTACCTGAAGCGTTCGGCGCAAACGGGCCGCAATCCCCACGTCCTGACCCTGTCGCCGCCGCTGGACATGCAGGCGCGCTGGTTCGCGCCGCACGTGGCGTACACCATGGCCAAATACGGCATGAGCATGTGCGTGCTCGGGCATGCCGAGGAGTTCCGCAGCTATGGAATCGGCGTCAATGCGCTCTGGCCGCGCACGGTGATCCAGACGGCGGCCCTGCAGATGATTCCGGGCATACGGCCGGAACACTGCCGGCTGCCGCGCATCATGGGCGAGGCAGCGCTGTCGGTGCTGGCGCGCGACGGGCGCACAACCACCGGCAATTTCTTCATCGACGAAGAGGTGCTGGCGGGCGATGGCGTGACCGACTTCGACGAGTACTCGGTCGTGCCGGGCAGCCGCCAGCTGCTGCCCGATCTGTTTCTCTGACCTTGCGCCGCGGCGCCTGCGGGCCTACGCCGTGCGGGCGGCGCCCTGCTCCGCGCCGGTGAGCCGCGACTTCGTCACCCGTATGGCGTCGACGAGGAAATCGGCGTCGTAGGCCGTCAGCAGGTGACGGTGCTCCGACTCCACGTAGCGGCGCACCCGCTCGCCCTCGGCGGCGATCGCCTGGAGTTCGGCGTAGGTCTTTTCGTCCCAGTGCCAGCAAAGGCCCAGTTCCTCGAAGGCGGCATTGAAGGCGTTGCGCTCGCATTCGTGCGGCGCTGCGGTGGAAGCGGATCGTTGCGTCTGGCCCATGGTCTCTCCCTGCGTGTGCGGTTGTTTTTTCCCCGGCTTGGGCGCGCTCGCCGTCTTGCGCCCTTGCTTGCCGGTACTCCGATGCTGAAATCGTACGCGTGGCAGACCATAAATGACAATTAAAGTTTATGATATTAACCATAATAAAAACCAAATACATTGATTTCCCGATGGTGCGGGCCACTGGCCGGCGCCCAGGCGTGGAGGTGCAATGCGCCATGCGACACAGCGCCAGCTGCGCGTCTTCGAGGCGGTAGCGCGCCACCTGAGTTTTTCGCGCGCCGCCGAGGAAATGTTCCTGTCGCAGCCCGCCGTCTCCACCCTGGTCAAGCAGCTCGAAGGCCATGCCGGGCTGCCCCTGTTTGAGCAGCTGGGCAAGAAGGTCTACCTCACGGCGGCCGGCCAGGAAATGCTGCGCCATGCGCGGGCGGTCATGGCCCAGGTGCACGAAACCGAGGATGCGCTGGCCCAGCTCAAGGGCGTATCGGGCGGCACGCTCAATGTCGCCGTGATCAGCGCGGGCGACTATTTCTTCCCCCGCATGCTCGCCGAGTTCCAGCGCCGTACGCCGGGCGTGACGATCAAGCTGGCCGTGTACAACCGCGCGGAACTGCTGCAGCAACTGGCCAGCAATCTCACCGACCTGGCCGTGATGGTGCGACCGCCGGAGGACATCGACACGGTCAACGAGTCCTTCGCGCCGCACCCCTACGTCATCGTGGCTGCGCCGGACCACCCCCTGGCCGGGCGCGAACGCGTCCCCATGCAGGTTCTCGCCCAGGAAGCCTTCGTGATGCGCGAGCGCGGCTCCGATACCTGGCTGTCGATGCACGAGGCCTTCGGTCGCCATTTCACCCGGCTGCGGATCGCCATGGAAATCCGCAGCACCGAAACCATCAAGCAGTCGGTGATCGCCGGCATGGGCGTCGCCTTCCTTTCGGCCCACACCATTGCCATGGAGAAGCGCCTGGGCCAGCTCGTGGTGCTCGATGTGGTGGGCTTCCCGGCGCGGTTCGACTGGTTTGTCGTCCACCGCCGCAACAAGCGCCTGCCCGCGGTGGCGCAGGCCTTCAAGGATTTCCTGTTGAACGACGGCGCTGCCGTGATAGAGCAGCTTTTCCAGTCGGCCGGCGTTCCCGTGGTGCCGGCCCGCAAGCGGCGCCCCCGCGGCAGCAGGCCGGAACGGGCTGCGTCCGCAAGGGGGCGGCCGCCAGCGTGATCGGGCGTGCTAGCCTTTTCCCTTGCCGGCTGGTGACGGGAACGCCAGCAAGGCAGGGGGCGAACGCGTGCGTATCGGCGCACCGGAGGTCGCAACCGTGAGGGGTGCAAACGTGGGGATGAACTGATGCGGGCCCGTGGTCGGGCCGCGGCGCCGGTGCCGTGAGCCCGCCGGCCGCTGCCCAGGCGGAACTCGAGCCGGAGGTGGCCGCCCGCCTCACCGCGCTGCTGTATCGCAATGCGCGTCTTGGCCAGGCGGTGAATGTCGTCGTCGCCGGCCTCGTGGCGTTCATCGGTTTCCAGAGTCGTCCCGGGCAGATCATCGTCGTCTGGTGGCTGCTCATGGGGGCCGTCTCCGCGTTGCGGATCCGGCAGGCCGGGCAATATGCCCGGCGCGACCCCGCGGAAAGGGATGACGCGCGCTGGCGCGCCGCATACGTGCGCACGACCGCGATCGCCAGCGTACTGTGGGTGGTCGGCGGGGCAGCCGTGATGTGGCATAACGCCGATCCCTACCGCCTGCTCACGGGGCTGGCCATGGCCGGCATGGTGGCGGGTGCCGTGCCCGTCCTGGGCGCCGTCAAAAGGGCGTTTCGCGTCTATGCCATTCCCATGCTGGTTGGCGTGGCGCTGGTGAACTTCCTCGACGCCGCCGAGGTCGTCCACTGGGTCTTGGGGGTCTTGTCACTGGTATTCCTGGTCGGCGCATTGCGCAGCGCCAATTTCCTGCACGACGTGCTGGTCGACGCCCTGACACTGGACCTGGAGAAGGATCGCATGGTGGGCTCGCTGGAATCGGCGCGCATCGAGGCGGAATCGGCCAACATCGCCAAGACCCAGTTTCTCGCCACCATGAGCCATGAGCTGCGCACGCCGCTGACCGGCATGCTGGGCATGGCCGAGCTGCTTTGCGAGGGCGAGGTCACCGAAGCCGAACGCAAGGAGTACGCGGCCATCATCCTGGGTTCCGGCAAGTCGCTGCTCGCGCTGCTCAACGACATCCTCGACCTGTCCAAGGTCGAGGCCGGCAAGATGGAGATCGGGCTCGCCGATTTCTATCCCGCGCAACTGCTCGACGAGGTGGGCGCGCTGTTCGGCGAAACGGCGCGCCGCAAGGGTGTGTCGATGAAGATGGTGTGGCACTCCGACCCGGGCGCGCATTACGTGAGCGATCCCTTCCGGGTGCGGCAGATGTTGACCAACCTCATCGCCAATGCCGTCAAGTTCACGGAGCAGGGCAGCATCCTGGTCGAGGGGCGCGAAATCGCCCGCAACGGGGTGCTCGCCGACCTGGAGTTTTCGGTGACGGACACCGGCATGGGAATCGCCCCCGAAAAGTTGGCGATGCTCTACAAGCCCTTTTCCCAGGTGGATAATTCCAACGCCCGCAAATCCAGCGGAACGGGACTGGGGCTTTCCATCGTCCTGCGCATCGCGCAGCTCATGGGTGGGGACGCCGGCGTCACCAGCGAACCGGGCAAGGGTTCGCGCTTCTGGATCCGGCTGCGGGCAACGCGGATGGCCTGAGTGCCGCGCCCCGGCACAGCCGGACCCCGTTGCCGGTCATCTTGATGGCGCGATCGCGTCGAGCGTTTCGCGGTAGGTGGCTGCGCGCTCGCCGCCCAACATCACCGCGCGCTGCGCCGCCGCCATCGCCTCGGCGTCACGGCCGGTTTCATGAAGCACCTGTGCCAGGTTGTTCCAGGCATCGCCCGCTTCCGGATGGTCCCTGGTTGCCTGACGAAATGCCTGTTCCGCATCAGCAAGGCGATTCTCGCCGTAGGCGACATTACCCAGGCCGATGCGCGCCACCACATTGGCGGGCCAGCGGGCCAGGGCGGCAGCGTAGGCGACGCCCGCGGCCGCCGGCGCAACGCGCTCCAGGCTTGCGGCCGCGGCAACGTAGTCGTCCTCGACCGCCGTTGCCGGCAGCTGCCCCGGTGGCAGGACAACAAAGGCCCAGCGCCCCGCCCGTTCCCAGCTGCGCGCGAAGTCGTTCAGGTCCATGGCAAGGCGCGCGGTCGTTCCGGAGCGCAACACGACCTCGTCCCGGTCCAGCGAATAGCCGACCACCAGCGCGTAATGCCACTGCGGGAACAGATTCCAGCCCAGGTTCTGCAGCACGATAACGGGGTGACGGGCTGCAACTTCCTGCAGGACCGATCCCAGCGCGGGTTTGAGCGGATAGGCGAGCAGCCCGGCGCGCCGCGGGGCTGCGAGCATTTCCGGTTGCAGCGCGCCGTGGCGCTGTGGCAGGTACACCTGGCTTTCGAGCTGCTGCGGCGTCCGCGGTGTGCCGGCAAAGGTGAGGGCCATTGCCAGGGTAGCCGGCCCGCATTGATGCTCTTCCTGTGCGTAGAAGGGCACCTGCGTGAGTTCCAGCGTCGCAGGCAGCCCGGCGGGCAGGCCGGTATCGGGTGCGCCCTGCGGCAGCAGCACGCACGCACCCGTCAGCATCGAGGTGGCCAGCGCCAGTGCCAGGCGCCGTACGCGCCGCCGCAGCCTGCCGGGCGGGCGCCGGCCCGCCGGCACGGCCGTGATCAAAGCGATACGAGAACGGCCACCAGGATGGCGATGAGCAGGACGATGATCAGCTGGTCGTTGGTGAATCCGGCCGGATTGCCGCCCGCCGGCAGCGCGTCGATCTGCTGCGCAACCGAATGCACTTCCTGGTCGTTCATGGCGGCCACGCGCGCGTCGGCGTCCATGCCCTCGAGGCCCATTGCCTGGATCTTGTTGCGCACGCTGGCGCGATCGAGGAATGCGCGGATGCGCGCGCGTTCCGCATCCCGGTCGTGCTGCGCTGTTAGTTGTTCGGTCGTCACGATGCCGGCGTGCGCCAGAGGTGCCTGCAGGCACAGCGCGGAGGCAAGCAAGGCGATGCCCAGGGAACGGCAGGGCTTTGCGAACATAGGGTGTCCTTTCAATGGGAAGAGCCTCGGCGTCACCGCGCACATTGCGCCGTGGAGCGCCCGCAAACAGGCCCCGGATTCTATCGTCCAATGCTGCCGCGCACGCAAGGGAACATGGTAGTCCGCATGGCGGTGCATCGGCGCGGCCGGCGCCGCGGCCGTGGCACGGTTCAGCCTATCCACGGAAACACATCCTTGAGTGCAACGACCTCGCCGGGGTCATCCGGGGCGTAACCCGGGACCGCGCCCAGCAGTTGCGCAAACCCGGGTCGCTGCAGCAGCGACAGCAGCTCGCGCACTGCGGGCAGGCGCAGGCTGTCCTTGAGGCAGGCCAGCATGTAGCGCTCCTGGACCATGGGCACGAAATCCAGTTTGAACTGGCGCGCCGCCGGTTCGATGCCGAAGGCGATGTCCGCCATGCCGCTGGCCACGAATGCAGCCACGGCCGCATGCGTGAATTCGCCGCTGTCGTAGCCTTGTATGGCACGGGAGTCGATACCCTGGCGCTGGAGCAGCCCGTCGAGCAGTATGCGAGTGCCCGATCCCAGTTGCCGGTTGGCAAAGCGCGCGCCCGGCTGGCGCAGGTCCTGCAGCGACGTGACATTGCGAGGATTGCCGCGGGGCACTATCAGGCCCTGGGTGCGTATCACCAGCCGGATGATGCGCTGCTGGCGGGGCCTGAGGTATTTCTCGTAGTGCTCCCAGAGCGTCAGGCCCAGGTCCCCCAGGGGAACGTGGAAGCCGGCCAGGTCGCAGTCGCCCCGGGCAAGTGAAGCCAGCGCGGCGACGCTGGCCATGTACTGGAGGTCGACTTCGGCGTGCCCGTGCTCCCGCATCAGCGTGGGGAGCTTTTCCACCGCATACCCATAGCTCGCGTGGATGCGCAGCAGGGTGGCCGACTCCTTGAGCGCCCGGCTGATTTCCAGGTTCAGTTCCGATGCGATGTTCTCCAGTTGCGGGAACAGGCTGGCGCCGCTGCGCTGCTCGGCCCAGACCAGCTTTTCGCCCAGTTGGGTCAATGCCGCACCGCGGCCGCGCTCCATCTTGACCAGCGGGGTTCCAAAGAATTGCCCCCATTTAGACAGCAGATCCCAGGCGTAACGGTAAGAAAGCCGCGCTTGCTGCGCGGCCACCGTCAACTTGCCCGCCTCATGGATCGCGCGCAGCAACCGAAACAGTTGCGGATCCAGGGTTTCCCCGCTTTCACTGGAGAACGTCCAGGAAGGCTTGATGAGAATCTTGCTCACGACGTTTTTTTGGAATGTCGCGGTGCAGCGCGGGAATAGGCACGAAAATGCATATTTCAGGGTCTCGTGAACAGTGCTAAGTTGCAGAGCTAAGTCACTGCCTTTCGGGATGCATATGCGGTTATGCGCATATGGAAAATCCGATCATAACGGATCGCCGGGCAGGTTCAAATGAACCGGCCTCGCACGATGTGTCGACGCGGAAATGTCCGGGCAAGGGCATCCGCGACCAGCGCACCGGGCACCGCGGGCGGGAGCGAACAAGGAGCAATCGGTATGTCGCGTGTCGAGGTATCCACTGCCGAAGTCGTGGCATCGGCCATCGGTCTGCATGCCCAGCGGCCCGGCGGCCTGCTGCCGCTGCTGCATGAAATCCAGGACCGCGCGGGCTACGTGCCGCCCGAAGCCGTGCCGGCCATCGCCAAGGCCATGCGCCTGTCCATTGCCGACGTGCATGGCGTGATCAGCTTCTACCATCATTTCCGGGACGCGCCCCCGGGCCGCCATACCGTGCGCGTCTGCGTCGCCGAGGCCTGCCAGTCCATGGGCGCCAATAAACTGGTGGAGCATGCCTGCGCGTCGCTGGGCCTGGAGATGCACGAGACCACCCAGGATGGAGCGGTGACGCTCGAGCCCGTGTACTGCCTGGGCAACTGCGCCTGTTCGCCGGCCGTGCTTGTCGACAACGACCTGGTCGGACGGGTCGACGCCCAGCGCTTCGACGCCATCGTGCGGCAATGCCGGGAGTCCGCATGAGCGCCCCCGTGCCGGTGCGCGTCTTCGTATCGCGCGATTCCAGCGCCCTGTCGGTTGGCGCCGATGCAGTAGCGGCATCGATCGCCGCCCACGCCGCAAGGAGCGGGGTGGCCGTCGACATCGTGCGCACCGGCTCGCGCGGCATGCTGTGGCTGGAACCGCTGGTTGAAGTGCAAACCCCGGATGGCCGGGTCGCCTATGGGCCGGTGCGCGAGGATGATGTGGCGGCGCTGTTTGCCGCAGGTTTCCTGGCCGGCGGTCGCCATGCGCTGGGTCACGGCATTACCGAGCGGATCCCGTACTTCGCCCGCCAGGAGCGGCAGACTTTCGCGCGCGTCGGTCTCATCGACCCGCTCTGCCTCGACGACTACCGCCGTCTCGATGGCTACAAGGGTTTGCGCAATGCGCTGGACATGAGTCCGGCCGCGGCGGTGCAGTCGCTGATCGACTCCGGCCTGCGCGGCCGCGGGGGTGCTGCCTTTCCCACCGGCATCAAGTGGCGCACCGTGCTGGGCGAAACCTCCCCGGTAAAGTACGTGGTCTGCAATGCGGACGAAGGCGATTCGGGCACTTTCTCCGACCGCATGATCATGGAAGGCGACCCGTTCGTCCTGATCGAGGGGATGACCATCGCCGGCGTGGTGGTGGGGGCCACCCAGGGCTATATCTACCTGCGCTCGGAATATCCGCACGCCGAGGTGGCGCTCAACAGCGCCATCGCCGTCGCGCGCGCGGCGGGCCTGCTGGGCGCGGACGTTCTCGGCTCTGGAAAGTCCTTCGAGCTCGAGGTGCGCCGTGGCGCCGGCGCCTACATCTGCGGCGAGGAGACCTCGCTGCTGGAGAGCCTGGAAGGCAAGCGCGGCGTCGTGCGCTTTCGCCCGCCGCTGCCGGCCATCCAGGGGCTGTTTGGCAAGCCCACGGTGATCAACAACGTCATTTCCCTGGCCAGCGTCCCGACGATCTTCGCCAACGGCGCCCCGGCCTACCGGGACTTCGGCATGGGCCGCTCGCGCGGCACGCTGCCCTTCCAGTTGGCAGGCAACATCCGCCACGGCGGCCTGGTGGAGAAGGCTTTCGGCCTGACCCTGCGTGAGCTGCTGTACGACTTTGGCGGCGGTTCGGCCACGGGCCGGCCGATACGCGCCGTTCAGATCGGCGGCCCGCTGGGCGCCTATGTGCCCGAGTCGCAGTTCGACATGCCGCTGGACTACGAGACGTTCGCGGCTGCCGGTGCCATGATCGGCCACGGCGGCATGGTCGTGTTCGACGACCAGGCGGACCTTGCCCACATGGCGCGCTATGCGATGGAGTTTTGCGCGATCGAATCCTGCGGCAAGTGCACGCCCTGCCGCATCGGCTCGACGCGCGCCGTCGAGGTGATCGATCGTATCGTCGACGGCCACGACGTGCCGGCCAACGTGCACCTGTTGCGCGACCTGTGCGACACCATGGTCGCGGGTTCGCTGTGCGCGCTGGGCGGCATGGCGCCGTTTCCGGTGCTGAGCGTGCTCAACCACTTTCCGCAGGATTTCGGTCTGCCGGCGGCCACCCAGCCGGCGCCGGCCGCGCTGTAGATCGCGGCCGCCCCATACCCGACAGCAGGCAGCAAGGAGAAGACATCATGGCATCACTCAAGAGCCTCGATTACGGCACGCCCGCGCGCACGTCCGAAAAGCTCGTCACGCTCGACGTCGACGGGGTTTCGGTCACCGTGCCCGAGGGGACCTCGGTCATGCGCGCCAGCATCGAGGCCGGCAGCATGGTGCCCAAGTTGTGCGCCACCGACAGCCTCGAACCGTTCGGTTCCTGCCGCCTCTGCCTGGTTGAGATAGAAGGCCGCCGCGGACTGCCCGCCTCGTGCACCACCCTGGTCGAGGCCGGCATGAAGGTGCGCACGCAGACCGAGCGCCTGCAGCAGGTGCGCCGGGGCGTGATGGAGCTGTACATTTCCGACCACCCGCTCGACTGCCTTACTTGCAGCGCCAACGGCGACTGCGAGCTGCAGGACATGGCCGGCGTGGTCGGCCTGCGCGAGGTGCGCTACGGGTATGACGGCGCCAACCACCTCAAATCGGCCAAGGACACCTCGAACCCGTACTTCACCTTTGATCCGTCCAAGTGCATCGTCTGTTCGCGCTGCGTGCGGGCCTGCGAGGAGACCCAGGGCACCTTCGCGCTGACCATCGATTCGCGCGGCTTCGCCTCGGTGGTCTCGGCCGGGCAGAACGGCGACTTCATGGACTCCGAGTGCGTCTCCTGCGGCGCCTGTGTGCAGGCCTGCCCCACGGCCACCCTCATGGAGAAGTCGGTCATCGACCGGGGCCAGCCCGAGCACTCGCATGTCACCACCTGCGCCTATTGCGGCGTGGGCTGCTCCTTCAACGCCGAGATGAAGGGCAACGAGGTGATTCGCATGGTGCCCAACAAGGACGGGCACGCGAACCACGGCCATTCCTGCGTCAAGGGGCGCTTCGCCTGGGGCTATGCCACCCACAAGGACCGCATCAAGTCGCCCATGATCCGCAAGAAGATCACCGACCCCTGGCAGGAGGTTTCCTGGGCCGATGCGATCGCCTATACGGCCGCGGAGTTCCGCCGCATCCAGGACAAGCATGGCCGCGATTCCATCGGCGGCATCACATCCTCGCGCTGCACCAACGAGGAGACCTACCTGGTGCAGAAGCTCATCCGCGCCGCCTTCCGCAACAACAATGTCGACACCTGCGCGCGCGTCTGCCACTCGCCCACCGGCTACGGGCTCAAGACGACGATGGGCGAATCGGCCGGCACCCAGGATTTCGACTCGGTCGAGCACACCGACGTCATGATGATCATCGGCGCCAACCCGACCGACGGTCATCCGGTATTCGCTTCCGCGATGAAGCGCCGGCTGCGGGCCGGCGCCCGGCTGATCATCGTCGATCCGCGCGTCATCGACATGGTTGACGGTCCCCACATCCACGCCGACTACCACCTGCAGCTGCGCCCGGGAACCAACGTCGCCGTGGTCACGGCGCTGGCGCATGTCATCGCCGCGGAGGGCCTGCTGGACGAGAAATTCATCGCCGAGCGCTGCGAAGCCAAGCCCTTCGAGACGTGGCGCCGGTTCGTGCTGGACCCGCGCAACTCGCCGGAGGCCACGGAGCACATCACCGGCGTGCCGGCGGCCATGGTGCGCGGCGCCGCGCGCCTGTTCGCCACCGGCGGCAACGCGGCCATCTACTACGGGCTGGGCGTCACCGAGCACAGCCAGGGATCGACCACCGTCATGGGCATCGCCAACCTCGCGATGGCCACCGGCAACATCGGCCGGCCCGGCGTGGGCGTCAATCCCTTGCGCGGCCAGAACAATGTGCAGGGATCGTGCGACATGGGATCGTTCCCGCACGAGTTCCCCGGCTACCGCCATGTGTCGGATGCAGCCACCCGCGCCCTGTTCGAATCGGAGTGGGGCGTGCCGCTGTCCGATGAGCCGGGGCTGCGCATCCCCAACATGTTCGAGGCGGCCATCGACGGCACCTTCAAGGCGCTGTACGTGCAGGGCGAGGATATCGCCCAGTCCGATCCGAACACGCAGCATGTAACCGCCGCGCTCACCGCGCTCGAATGCCTGGTGGTGCAGGACCTCTTCCTGTGCGAAACCGCCAAGTTCGCCCATGTCTTCCTGCCCGGCTCCTCGTTCCTGGAAAAGGACGGCACCTTCACCAATGCCGAGCGGCGCATCTCGCGGGTGCGCAAGGTCATGCCGCCCGTGGCCGGGATGGCCGACTGGGAGGTCACGGTGGCGCTGGCCAACGCCCTGGGATACCCCATGCACTACGACAGCCCGTCGGACATCATGGACGAGATCGCCCGCCTGACGCCCACCTTCACGGGCGTGAGTTTCGCGGCCATCGACCGCCTGGGCAGCATCCAGTGGCCCTGCAACGCGGACGCGCCGGCCGGAACGCCCATCATGCACATCGACGAATTCGTGCGCGGCAAGGGCAAGTTCGTGGTGACGCAGTTCGTGCCCACCGAGGAGAAGGTCAACGGTCGCTTCCCGCTCATCCTGACGACGGGCCGCATCCTCTCGCAGTACAACGTGGGCGCCCAGACGCGCCGCACCGCCAACGTGGCCTGGCATGACGAGGACCGGATCGAGATCCATCCGCAGGACGCCGAGGACCGCGGCATCCGCGAGGGCGACTGGGTGGGCATCACGAGCCGGGCCGGCGAGACCGTGCTGCGCGCCCGCGTCACCGAACGCGTGCAGCCCGGTGTCGTGTACACCACCTTCCACTTCCCCGAGTCCGGCGCCAACGTCATCACCACCGACAATTCCGACTGGGCCACCAACTGCCCGGAATACAAGGTGACGGCGGTGCAGGCGACGCTGGTCTCGCATCCCTCCGAGTGGCAGAACCGTTTCAAGAGTTTCAGCCGTGAACAGGTGCGGCTCGTCGAAGAGCGCAAACCGGTGCACGCGCCATGAACGTCGAGCACCTGGTAGGCATGGCGAACCAAATTGGTGCGTTCTTTTCCTCGCAGGGCACGCACGACGAGGCGGTCGACGGCATTGCCGACCACCTCAAGCGCTTCTGGGAACAGCGCATGCTCCAGGCCATCGGCGCGTTCGTGAACGCCGGCGGCGATGCCCTGCAGCAGAGTGGTCTGCAGCCCAACGTGATCGAGGCAGTGCGGCGGCTCGTGCCGCCGGGCAGTTGACTCCCCCGGGTGCGCGCCGCCGGCACGCAACACTGCCGTAATTGACGCGATGCACAAGCCGGTTCCCCGCTGATATTCTTGCGCGCATGGCTGCTGCAAGGCAGTTATGCGCCCGACCGCTACAAGATCCCGCACGGGTTGGCATCTTTTTTGCGGCGGCGGATACATCCACCAGCCGGGTAGCCCGAAATGACCGACGCAGTATCTGCCACTTCCTCACCGCACGCCAGTGCACCCAAGCACGATGCGCTGCGCGAGGACATCCGTTTTCTCGGCCGCATCCTCGGCGATGTGATCCGGGAGCAGGCCGGCGAAAAGATCTTCGACGTCGTCGAGACGGTGCGGCGCCTCGCCGTCCAGTTTCGCCGGGGTACCGACCCGGACGCCGGCGCCAAGATGAGCCGCGCGCTCAACCGTCTTTCTCCCGTGCAGACCAATTCGGTGGTGCGCGCCTTCAGCTATTTTTCGCATTTGGCCAATATCGCCGAAGACCAGCACCAGATCCGCGCGCGCCGCGCCGAGGAGCTGGCCGGGGCCGAGCCCGGTCCCGGGAGCGCCGCGTACGCGCTCGGACGGCTGCGCGCGGCGAAGGTGTCGTCCGGCAAGATCGTCGAATTCTTCAACCGTTCGCTCATCGTGCCGGTGTTGACGGCGCACCCCACCGAGGTGCAGCGCAAGAGCATCCTGGATACCGAGCGGGAGATCGAGCGCCTGCTGGCCGAGCGCGGCACGCCGCTGACCGAACGCGAGCGCAGCCACAATGCGGCCCTCATCCGCTCGGGCGTCACCACGCTGTGGCAGACCCGCATGCTGCGCGACTCGCGCCTGACCGTGGCCGATGAAATCGAGAACATGCTGTCCTACTACCGGCTGACCTTCCTGCGCGAGATTCCCAGCCTTTACGGCGATCTGGAGGAACAATTGGGAATCGGCCTGGCCGCCGTCCGCCCGGGCAAGGCGCCGAAGGGCGGCAAGTCGGGCAGCACGACAGCGCGCGGCGGCTTGCAGCCGTTCTTCCAGATGGGCTCCTGGATCGGCGGCGACCGCGACGGCAATCCCAACGTCAATGCCACCACGCTGGAGCGAGCGCTCGACCGCCAGTCCGGCGTGGCCCTGCAGTACTACCTCGAGGAGGTCCACCTGCTGGGCGCCGAGCTGTCGGTGTCCTCCGTGCTGGCCACCGTCAGCGCGCCGCTGCAGCAGCTGGCCGACGATTCGCCCGACCGCTCCCCGCACCGCGAAGGCGAGCCCTACCGGCGCGCCCTGGTGGGCGTGTATGCGCGGCTGGCGGCCAGCGCCCGCGCGCTGGGGCACGCCACGGTGCTACGGCACGAAATCGGGCGCGCCGACGCCTATCCCTCGCCCCAGGCCTTTGCCGCCGACCTGGACGTGGTCATCGATTCGCTCCAGACCCACGGCGGCGCCGACCTCATCAAGCCGCGCATGGCGCGCCTGCGCCGTGCCGTCGACGTCTTCGGCTTCCACCTCGCCTCGGTGGACCTTCGCCAGAGCTCCGACGTGCACGAGCGGACCATCACGGAACTGCTGCGCTCGGCGGGCGTCTGCGAGGACTACGGCGCGCTCTCCGAGGACGAACGCGTGGCCCTGCTCACCGCCGAGATGGCCCAGCCGCGGCTGCTGCATTCACCGTACGCGCAGTACTCCGAGGAAACGCGCAAGGAGCTGGGCATCTTCATGGCGGCGCGCGATGCGCGCCAGCGCTACGGTGCCGCGGCCGTGCGCAATGCCATCATCTCCCACACCGAAACGTTGTCCGACCTGCTCGAGACCGTGGTGCTCCTCAAGGAGGCCGGGCTGGCGCGGCTGGAACGGCGCGGTGCTCCGGCCGAACTCGACCTGCACGTGATCCCGCTCTTCGAAACCATCGGCGACCTGCGCAATGCGCCGGGCATCATGCAGAGCGCCCTTGCGCTGCGCGACCGCCTGCGCTTCTACCCGGCCGGTGGCGGCAATGCCGCGCAGGAAATCATGCTGGGGTATTCCGACAGCAACAAGGACGGCGGCTTTCTCACCTCCAACTGGGAGCTCTACAAGGCCGAGGTCGCGCTGGTGGAGCTGTTCCAGACAGCGCAGATCCCGCTGCGCCTGTTCCACGGCCGCGGCGGCACGGTAGGCCGCGGCGGCGGTCCGACCTACGATGCCATACTGGCCCAGCCGCCCGGAACGGTCGACGGCCAGATCCGCGTGACCGAGCAGGGCGAGATCATCGCCAACAAGTTCTCCAGTCCACAGAACGGCAGGCGCAACCTCGAAACGCTGGTCGCTGCCACGCTGGAGGCCTCCTTTGCACCGCTGCTGCAGCACAGCGCCATGGCCGCGGCCCTGCAGCGCCAGTTCGAGTCGACCATGGACGCCCTGAGCGGGCTGGCATACAAGGCCTACCGCGGCCTGGTCTACGACACCCCGGGTTTTGCCAATTATTTTTTTTCCTCCACGCCCATCGCCGAGATCGCCGAGCTCAATATCGGCAGCCGGCCGGCCAGCCGGCCGCGGGGCGACAAGTCGCAGCGGCGCATCGAAGACCTGCGCGCGATACCGTGGGGATTTTCCTGGGGACAATGCCGCCTGCTGCTGCCCGGCTGGTTCGGCTTCGGCAGCGCGATCGATGCATGGCTGAACCAGGAACCCGACCAGTCGGCCAAGCGCCTGGCGCTGCTGCGCCGCATGGCGCGCGAGTGGCCGTTCTTCGCCACGCTGCTGGCCAATATGGAAATGGTGCTGGCCAAGGCGGACCTGGGGGTGGCCTCGCGCTACGCCGGCCTGGTCGCCGACGCACGCCTGCGCAAGACCGTATTCGGGGCAATCGAAAAGGAGCACGCCCTGACCACCCATCACCTGCTGTCGATATTGGGGCAATCCTCCAACCTGCAGCGCAATCCCGTGCTGGCCAACTCCATACGGGCGCGATTTCCGTATATTGACCCCCTGAACCACCTTCAGGTGGAACTGATACGCCGGTACCGGAACGACCCGCAAAGCATGGACGAGCGCGACCGCCGCGCGATCCACATTTCCATCAACGGGATCGCCGCGGGCTTGCGCAATACCGGCTAGGACCGGACAGCAGAGGATGCCATCACCATGCAGGTAGTCGAGATCAGCGCGCCGGGCGGACCCGAGGTTTTGCGCCTTGCCGAGCGGCCGCAGCCTCGACCGGGCCCGGGCGAAGTGCTCATCGCCGTGGCCGCGGCGGGCATCAACCGCCCCGATGTGCTGCAGCGCAAAGGCGTCTACCCGCCGCCGCCTGGAGCCTCCGATATTCCCGGACTTGAGGTCGCGGGCGTTATTGTCGAGAAGGGCGATGCGGTCGGGAGCTTTGCCGTGGGCGACCACGTATGCGCGCTGGTCACCGGCGGCGGCTACGCGCAGTTTTGCATCGCCCCGGCGCTGCAATGCCTGCCGGTGCCCACCGGCCTCACGGATATCGAGGCCGCATCCCTGCCCGAAACGATGTTCACGGTGTGGACCAACGTCTTCGACCGCGCCGGGCTGCGCCCCGGCGAAACCTTGCTGGTACAGGGCGGATCTGGCGGCATCGGCGTCACCGCCGTCCAGATGGCCAGCGCCCTGGGCAGCCGGGTATTTGCCACCGCCGGCAGCGACGACAAATGCGCCGCCTGCGTGCGCCTCGGGGCCAGTCGTGCCATCAACTACCGCACCGAGGATTTCGTGGCGGTCGTGAAAGCCGAGACCGGTGGGCGCGGCGTCGACGTCATCCTCGACATGATCGGCGGCGATTACCTCATGCGCGAAACCGCCGCGCTGGCCGAAGACGGGCGCCTGGTCTTCATCAACACGATGGGCGGCGCCAAGGCCACCGTGAATCTCGTGGAAATCATGGTCAAGCGCCTTACCGTCACGGGTTCGACATTGCGCTCGCGGCCCATCGCGATAAAGGCCGAGATCGCCCGCAAGCTGCTCCAGCACGTGTGGCCGCTCTTCGAACTGGGCAAGGTCAAGCCGGTCATCTTCCGGACGTTCCCCTTTGCCGAGGCGGGCGCCGCCCACGCGCTGATGGAGAGCAGCCAGCACGTGGGCAAGATCGTCCTGGTGCCCTGACCGCCGCGGCGCCGCTCGCGCGCCGTCCGGTCCATAATGCGCAACCGGCGGATTTTGGAGGCCGGAACCATCCCTGGGAGTACCGCATGACCATATCCATGTACACGGCCAGCACGCCGCGGCTGGCCAATACGCTCAAGAATCTTTCGGCAATATTGACCAAGGCCGAGGCCCACGCCGAGGCGCGCAAGATCGATCCGGCCGTGCTGCTGGCCGGGCGGCTTTACCCCGACATGTTCCCGCTCTCGCGCCAGGTCCAGATCGCCTGCGACACGGCCAAGGGCGCGGTGGCCCGCCTCGCAGGGCAGGAGGTGCCCCGGCACGAAGACACCGAAAAGACCTTCGCCGAATTGCAGCAGCGCATCGCCAAGGTGATCGCCTTCATCGAATCGGTGCCGCCGCAGCAGATCGATGGCTCGGAGGAGCGCAAGATCACCCTTACCCTGCGCGGCCAGGACACGGTATTCACGGGTCTGCAATACCTGACCGGATTCGTGCTGCCCAACTTCTATTTCCACGCCGTGACGGCCTACGACATCCTGCGCCACAACGGCGTGGAAATCGGCAAGCGCGATTTCCTGGGCAATCCCTGAGCGGTCCGGCCGTGCGCGCCGTTCGGCGCATGCCGCCGCGCGGCATCCCGGACCGGAAAAAGGCGTAACGGCTGCGCTGATGCCGCAATGCCGATTCCCGGTGAACGGCAGCGCACCTTGCCACATTGATAACCATGCCCCGGTCGCGAGGCTGCCTGGGCGCCAGTAAGGAGTTTGAATGATGGGTACCGCCCGCTGTGTTCTCGCGTTTTCGGTCCTGTTGCTCGGTGCCTGCGGGGGACCGCCGGTCGTTGGTGATTCGCGCGGACCATTCGATACGACGACCGGTCTATACGGCGGCAATGAGTTCAGCCCCCTTACACCGGAGGGCCACCGCGTGTTCAAGGGCGACAAGTCCGATGCCCCCCAGCCCGCGCCGGTCGCCGCGACGACGCCCGGCGTCGTCCTTGCGGCAGCACCGGTTGTCCCCGCATCGCCCCTGCGCGTCGATATTGACGCCAACGCCTATGGCGCCGTTTTCGGCAACACCCCGGCGCCGGTCAAGCCGACGCCCGCGCAGTTGATGCAGCTCGACAGCCTGTCGCTGATGGCGGCCGAGCCGCTGCGCGTAGACCTGCAGAAGCGGATTCTCGAATGCCGTCGCGCCGGTGACAACTGCCGGATGGTTGGCCGGTAGGTCAGCCTGCGACACCCCTGGCGCGGTAGCGCGACCGCAGGATCGGCCGGGTGCCGGCGCCGACGCCTGCTGCCGATGGCAGCACAGCTAGCTGGCCATGAACAGGTTCTTGAATTCCCGCGGCTGCGAACGCAGGTACTGCCTGGGCGCCCGTACCTGGGCGCCCAGGCTGGCCGCCGCGTGCCACGGCCAGCGGGGGTCGTAGAGCATGGCGCGGGCCAGCGCGATTGCATCGGCATCGCCGCAAGCGATTATGTCCTCCGCCTGTTGCGGTTCCGTGATGAGGCCGACGGCGATAGTCGGCAGACCCACCGCTGACTTGATGCGTCGGGCGAAGGGCACCTGGTAGCCCGGAACCAGCGTTATTGATTGCGCCGGCGACAGCCCGCCACTGCTCACATGGATTGCGGCGCAGCCGCGCGCCGCCAGCGCCCGAGAAAACGCCACGGACTGTTCCAGGTCCCAGCCGCCGTCGACCCAGTCGCTGGCCGAAATTCTCACCCACACGGGCCGCCCTGGCGGGAACGCGGCCCGAACTGCCTCGAAGACCTCCAGCGGAAAGCGCATCCGGTTTTCCAGGCTGCCGCCGTAATCATCCGTGCGCTGGTTTGACAGCGGCGAGAGGAACTGATGCAACAGATACCCGTGGGCGCCGTGGATCTCGATGGCGTCGATGCCCAGCCTGGCTGCACGCAAAGCTGTTTGCGCGAAGGCGTCGCGCACGCGCGCCAACCCGGCTGCGTCCAGCGCCATCGGTGCATCGTTGCCGGTATTGAAGGGTAGCGCCGAAGGCGCCTCGGTCTTCCAGCCGCCGGGCTGATCGGGGCCGATCTGCGCGCCCCCCTCCCAGGGTACGTGCACCGATGCCTTGCGGCCGGCGTGCGCGATCTGCATGGCAATCGGGATCGGCGATATCGCCCGCACGGCGGCCAGCACCCGTGCAAGTCCGGCTTCGTTGGCGTCACAGTACAGGCCCAGGTCGCGCGGCGAGATGCGCGCTGCCGGGGATACTGCCGTGGCCTCGAGTATCAGCAGGCCGGCACCCGACTGCGCCAGCTGCCCCAGGTGGATGAGGTGCCAGTCGCCGGGCGTGCCGTCGATCGCCGAATACTGGCACATCGGTGCGATGACGATGCGGTTTTCCAGGCGCAGCGAGCCCAGCGCGAGGGGTTCGAAAAGTCGGCTCATCGTTTCCTTGTGGGGAGCAGGCCGTTTTGTGGCGCCATCCTGCCCGGGCCGGCGGCTGGCGTCAGAGAACCAGGATGGCCCGGAAATCGTTCACGTTGGTGAGGGTAGGCCCGGTAACCACCGAATCGCCCAGCGCCCCGAAGAAGGTGTGCGCGTCATTGCCGGCCAGCGCTTCGCGCGGCTTGCGGCCCAGGGCCCAGGCTCGCTCGAGGCTGTCCGGAGCCAGATAGGCACCGGCGATTTCCTCGGCGCCATCGACGCCGTCGGTATCGCCCGCCAGGGCGTGCACGCCGGCCATGCCGTCGAGGGCTATCCCCAGGGCAAGCAGGAACTCGACGTTGCGCCCGCCGCGTCCCTGGCCCGTGACAGTCACCGTGGTTTCGCCGCCGGAGAGCAGCACGCAGGGCGCCGCGAAGGGCTGACCATGGCGCCGCACCTGCTGGGCGATTGCCGCCAGCACCTTGCCCACGTCCCGCGCTTCCCCCTCGATCGAATCGCCCAGCACGTGCGCGGCGATGCCGGCGCGCTGCGCAACCGACGCGGCGGCCTCCAGGGCCATCTGCGGCGTGGCGATCATGCGCAGTTCACTGGCGGCCAGCCGCGGATCGCCGGGCTTGATCGATTCCCCGCGCCCGCTCTGCAGCACATCCCGGACTTCGGCCGGGACTTCGATCCGATAGCGTTGCAGTATGGCCAGGGCGTCGGCACAGGTGGTGGGGTCGCCAACGGTGGGACCCGAAGCGATGTCCGCGGGGAAGTCGCCCGGAACGTCGGAGATCATCAGGGTGACGACGCGCGCCGGATGGCAGGCCGCCGCCAGGCGCCCGCCTTTTATGGCCGACAGGTGCCGGCGTACACAGTTCATCTCGCCGATGGTTGCGCCCGACTGCAGCAGGGCGCGGTTGACGGCCTGCTTGTGCGCCAGGGTCAGCCCGGGCAGGGGCACCGGCAGCAACGCCGAGCCGCCGCCGGATATCAGGCAGATGACGAGGTCCTCGGGCTGCAGGCCGCGCACCAGTTCGAGCATGCGCGTGGCAGCCGCCAGCCCGGCTGCATCGGGAACCGGATGGGCCGCGGACGCGATTTCTATCCGATTGCAGGCCACTTCGTAGCCATATCGCGTCACCACCAGCCCGGACAGGGGTCCGGGCCAGTGATCCTCGAGCGCCCGCGCCATGGCGGCCGAGGCCTTGCCGGCCCCGATGACCAGGGTTCGGCCGCGCGGCGCCTCGGGCAGGTGGCGCGGTATGCACAGCGCCGGTTGCGCCGAGGCTATTGCCGCGTCGAACAGCTGACGCAGCAGTGTGCGCGGCTCAAGCGTCATGCCGGCAGCCTCCGTGGCGCGCGCGCTCCGCACCCGCGGTTCGCCAAAGCACGATCCAGCTTCACTGCGCTTTCTGGCCGATCTCGAAATTGGCCAAGCCTTCGAGCGCGCGAACCATTGCCGAATGGTCCCAGGCCTTGCCGCCGTGCGCCGCGCAGGAATTGAACAGTTCCTGGGCGGTGGCCGTGTTGGGCAGCGAGACGCCCAGCGCGCGCGCGCTCGACAGCGCGAGGTTCAGGTCCTTCTGGTGCAGTTCGATGCGAAAGCCCGGATCGAAGGTGCGCTTGATCATGCGTTCGCCGTGCACCTCGAGGATCTTCGAGGCCGCAAAGCCGCCCATGAGTGCCAGCCGGACCTTGGCCGGATCGGCCCCTGCCTTGGCTGCGAACAGCAGCGCCTCGCCCACGGCCTCGATGTTCAGCGCAACGATGATCTGGTTGGCCACCTTGGCGGTCTGGCCGTCGCCGTTCTTGCCCACCAGGGTGATGTTCTTGCCCATCAGCTCGAAAATCGGCTTGACCTTCTCGAAGGTCGCATCGGCGCCGCCGACCATGATCGACAGCGTCGCGTTCTTGGCGCCCACTTCACCGCCCGACACCGGCGCGTCCAGGTACTGGCAGCCAAGATCGTTGATCTTCTTGGCGAACTCCTTGGTCTCGATGGGCGAGATCGAGCTCATGTCGACGACGATCTTGCCCGGCGCGAGTCCCGCGGCGATGCCGTCCGCATCGAACAGCGCGGCGCGCACGTGCGGGGTGTCGGGCACCATCGTGATGATGATGTCGGCCTTTTGCGCGACTTCCTTGCCGCTCTTGCAGAGCTTGCCGCCGGCATCGACCAGCGCCGCCGGTACCGAAGGGATGTTGAACAGGTGCACCTCGTGGCCTGCCTTGATCAGGTGTCCGGCCATGGGCGTGCCCATGATGCCGAGTCCGACAAATCCGATTTTGCTCATTGTTATCTCCTGGGGTGAGGGTGCCGGCTAGTTGCGATATTGCGAAAACCAGCCCAATCCTTCAGTCGTCGTCGTGCGCGGCTTGTATTCGCAACCGATCCAGCCCTGGTAGCCGATCCGGTCGAGCAGCGCGTAAAGGAAGGGGTAGTTGATCTCCCCGGTTCCCGGTTCGTTGCGACCGGGATTATCCGCCAGCTGGATGTGGGCGATGCGGGGCAGCTGCTTTTCCATCGTCGCCGCCAGTTCGCCTTCCATGCGCTGCATGTGATAGATGTCATATTGCACGTAGATGTTGTCGCTGCCGGTGGCGCCGATCAGGTCCAGCGTCTGCTGCGTACCGCTCACATAAAAGCCGGGTATGTCGCGGGTATTGATCGCCTCGACCAGCAGCTTGATGCCGGCCGCCTTGAGCTTGTCGGCGGCAAAGCGCAGGTTGGCGACCAGGGTCTCGCGCAGCTTGTCGTCGGGCACTCCAGCCGGGCGGACGCCCGCCAGGCAGTTGAGCTGGGTGCAGCCCAGCGCCCGTGCGTAGTCGATGGCCTTGCCGACGCCGTCCTGGAACTCGCCCACGCGTTCGGGCAGGACGGCGATGCCGCGCTCGCCCTTGGCCCAGTCGCCGGCCGGCAGGTTGTGCAGGACCTGGACGAGCTTGTTCTGCGCCAGCTTCTCGGCGAGCAACGCCGCCGGGTAGGCATACGGAAACAGGTATTCGACGCCGCGGAAACCCGCCTTGGCGGCGGCCTCGAAGCGCTCGGTGAATTCGAGCTCGTTATAGAGCATCGTCAGGTTGGCGGCAAATTTTGGCATGGCACTTTCCGTGGGATGGTTGGCGCCGACCGCACGCTGCAGCTTGCGGGGCGGCATGCGGGCGCGGCGGCGCCGGGTTGGTGAACGCTGCGGCGCGGGATGATCAGGCCTGGCCGGTGGTGGCCAGTTCTTCCTTCTCGCGCTTTTCCGTGCCGCCCTCGGCCGGCCCGAACGAGGTCGGTGCATCGCCGCGGCTCTTGGCGATGTCCTCGAACTCGTTGATGTTGTCGATCTCGGCGCCCATCGCGATATTGGTCACGCGCTCCAGTATGAACTCGATCACGACCGGCACCTTGAACTCGGCCATCAGCAGCTCGGCCTTGTCGAATGCCGCCTGCATCTCGCCGGGGCTGCGCACGCGGATGGCCTTGCAGCCCAGGCCCTCGACGACCTTGACGTGGTCGACGCCGTA
>Ga0075030_100001061_pt1 | contig 24673 bp, 26 predicted proteins | sample LitLauG_LLR_2012_FD_71393 | JGI IMG/M metagenome (GOLD analysis project Ga0075030, IMG submission 71393) | Freshwater sediment microbial communities from Pennsylvania, USA - Little Laurel Run_MetaG_LLR_2012 | ecosystem: Environmental > Aquatic > Freshwater > Creek > Sediment | place: USA...
TTCTAAGATAGAAAATAGGATAAACAGTACATCGGTCATTATTTCATTCACGGTAAGTTTTTTAAGTAAAAATGTCACGGATTTATTATTAATTTTAATAGTCGCATATTGGATAAAAAACAGGTTTAAAACCATTGATTAAATATGGATATCAGGAAAGAACTGTACAATGTCAGTGGAACATGAAGATCCTTTTGTAAAAATTGCCTCATTAATTGGAGGAGATGAGTATCTCAAGGTTGCCCGTTCTTTGCTCAATACAGAGGACGCAACTGATGAAGAAATTGCAAGCTCGACTGGACTTAGAATCAACATAGTTAGGAAGGTTTTGTATGATCTTTTTGGTAAAGCTTTGATAACAGGAATCCGAGTAAAGGACGAAAAGAAAGGTTGGTTCGTCTATAGATGGAGAGCAAGAAGGGATGAAGTAGACAATTTCATTGAGAATCAGAAGAAAAAGATTGTAGAGAGATTACAACAGAGAGTTGATTATGAAAACTCTGCAGACTTTTATCATTGTGGAAATGAAGACTGCCAAAAACTAACCTTTGAAAAAGCCCTTGATCTTTCTTTCAAATGCCCTACTTGTGGAAAATTGGTAAATCTTTCAAAAAATGAAAAGCTCAAAAAAGCACTTCAAAGCAAGATTGATCAGCTACGTGACGATCTAAAACACTAAGAAATATAGTGCAAAACTATTTCATTTCGTATTTTCTCAATCTTTTTTAATTTAAAGGAATTTGATATTTCACTAAAACCATCACCTTCAACTAGGGAAATTGCAGTACTACCTCCTAGAACATATGGTGTAATTGTTATTGCAATCTCATCTACTAGTTTTTCCTTGAAAAAATACCAGTTTGTTGTACCTCCGCCTTCTACAATAATTCTCTTGATTTCCTTTTTGTAAAGTATTTCTAATAATTTTTTTAGATCAATTTTGTTCTTTCCACATTTTATTACTTCGACTCCTTTTGCAATAAATCTTTCAACCTTTCCTGAAGCATTTTCCGATATCACAAGTATGGTGGGAATTTTTTTTGCAGTTTCTATCACTCTTGATTTAGGAGATAAACTTCCCTTTGAATCAAGAACAATACGAATAGGGTTATTTCCTTTTACATATCTAACAGTAAGTAGGGGATCATCGATACTTATTGTGTTTTTCCCCACTAGTATTGCATCAGCTGTCTTCCTGAGTTTATGAACTCTTATCAAATCTTTTTTGGATGAAAGATTAGATCTTCCCGTACGAGTAGCTAATTTTCCATCTATACTCATAGCAGCACTAACTATTACATAAGGTCTAGATTTTGCCATGAACTAATTTTCCTTCATACATTACTGCTTTTATTGTATTTTCTGAAGCACGTTGAACAATTGATGCATAAGGATTATGCATTGGTTCTAAGTCAATTGAATGCTTTTCAATAAATATACAGTCTGCTATTTTGTTATTTTGAATAATTCCAACTTTACCACCCAAAAGACTTGAGGCGTTTGTCGTGGCCATTTGAAGTATATTTTTTGGCATTAGTCGTTTTTTCTTAATACCCATTGAGACTTTCCAGAGATAATCCATCTCCCTGAACATATCAGGTGAGTTTATCATAACATTATCAGTTCCAATTGCCACAGTACAACCAGCATCAAGCATTAGATCCACATCAGGAATGCCTTCTGCAAGAGAACCATTTGCTCTTGGACAAATAACAATGTTTATCTTGTTTTTAGTTACTATTGCGAGATCTTTTTTTGAGGCATAAGTCATATGAACCAAAAAGTTTGGTTTTGAAAGTAAGGCTCTTTGGGTTTCAGTTTTTTCATACATCTTTTGAGATATTTTATTACTTTCTTCGGTTTCCGCTGAATGTATGGCACGTATCTTTCTTGTTGTTGCAAAATATCTTAATGCAGAATTACTAAATTCATTTGGACCGCTAATCCCAAGTCCATCGCAGTTAGTTAGAACGTTTTTTAGATCTAGTTTTCTTGAATCTGGTATAGAGATATTGTTCTTGATAGATTTCGAGTCTTGGTAGTACTCTATTCTTCCCAAGATGATGGGTCTTATTGGAATATTTGATATAGCATTTTTTAATAGATTAATTCCCTCGATGCCGCCTTCTCGAAAATCGATGAATGATGTTATACCTTTTCTAATCATTGAAATGCATGAATTTTTTACAAAACTAGTCAGATGTGATTTGACAGAATTCTTGAGAATTTTTTGTTTGAATCCACTAACTGGATGTATCTTTTCCTCAACATCCGAGTTCATACCTATGTCTTTTGCTATAGAATCCCCAATATGAGTATGTGAGTTAATTAGTCCAGGCATCATTAGTAGACCTTCACAGTCAAGTACTGGCTCGTCTTTATGAGGTAAGAGTTTTGTCCCTATTGGTCCAATGTGTTTTCCAGAGATTCTTAAATGAGTATTTTGAATATACTCTAGTTTTTCACCGTAAAGAAGACTGATATTTTTTATCAGCATGTTATCTCAAGAATTCGTGTATCTTTTTTTCCTGAATCTCTCAGCTCACGGATCTTATCTAATGATTTAGTTGCTAACTTGGCTGCATCTCTTCCAGTCTTTGCCGTTCCAATTCCACAGTTAAATGAAATATCAAATTTTTGTTTCACAATTTCAAGAAATTTTGTTATTTCATCTGTATTTACATCTGAACTGATTATCATAAAATTATCTCCTCCCATGAAAAATGTGAGTGAATTTCTTTGTAGGAAAAATTCTGACATTTCTGAATATAATTTGATAATAAGTAATGATACTTCATAGGGTGACTTTTTTGCGGAGACTGAAGTAGAACCATCCACATCCATGTGTATAATCTGGACTAAATTTTCGTCTTTTCCTAGTGGAAATCCAAAAATATTATGAGCCTTACTTAACAATGTATTAGTACGTCGTGCCTTGTCAGCGCTTGAACTTGCTTCAAATGGGGTATTACCTTGTCCTATAGACATAGACAAGCTCAACTCAAAGGACTTGACTAGTTGTTTTTGAATTTCTATATGATCATCAATTGAAATATTGTTAGTTATTACAAAGATTTCATCAAATCGGTTAGGAAATGCAAGACAGTTTCTTTCTGAAAACAAATTTTGTATTTCTTTGTACAATGAGGCTTGGAGCATCTGAAGTCTATGTTCTCGATCACTCCCTAAGGTTAGAGTCCATGGTCCGTATCCAGTGATCTTAATTATGGTTAGTTGAATCATTTTTAATTTTCTCCAGTTCTTCAGATAATCTCCTTGCAGCCTCAACAGCTCTCTCAGATACCGGTCGTATTCTCTGATGTGCCTGTCTATCGCTCATTCCAGGTCCCGTTATTCCTAATGTTACAGGTTTTTGATATTTTATTGAAAGATCTACTAATGCTTTTGCAGTAACATTTGAAATTAGTTCATCATGTTTGGTTTGTCCTTTGATTACTGCGCCAAGAGTTATTACGGCATCAACATCTTTTTTTTGCAATAATTTATCAATTAGGAGAGGCATGTCAAATACGCCTGATACTTTACAGGTATACTTTACATTCATCTTCAATATTTTTGCCTTTTCGGTAGCTAGTTCTAGCATTTTTGAAGTCACTTCGCTGTTAAACTCAGCTACAACAATAGCTATATTCAAAATTAATGCTCCTTTGCGAATTTGGCAAGTTCAGTTCCATCAAAATATGGCACAGTATGATCTGCCGCATATTGTTTAGCTTTTTTGGTAGATAATGCGTTATACGTTTGAGAATCCAGCATTTCACAGATTACTGCCACTGGTGTAAGTCCTGCTAATTTCATTAGATAAATTGACATCTCAGTATGTCCAAGTCTATTTGATAATAATCCTTCTGAAGCAATAAGCAATGGAACATGACCAGGTGTCTTAAAGGTAGAATTGAAAACTTGTTTTTTCTTATCATTTTCATTGTTGTATAATCTTGCCATCTCAGAAATTGTTAGTGCTCTATCTTTATCAGTTATACCAGTGAACGTGTTTTCATGATTAATCGATATTGAAAAAGAAGGCCTGTCTCCATATGGTGCAGTACCTATAATCATCTTCTTTGAATCAGAATCAAACTTTTGAGAACTAAATAGGATTTCATGCATATAGTCAAGACCTAGACTGGTTGCAAATGTATGATCTACCGACATACAGATTAGTCCTCCAGCATCGTTACGCATACGTGCTATATGCTCAGGAGTTGCAAATTCTGCGGCAATTATCATATCTACTTCATTTTCACGCTTATCTCCATCATGTAATAAAATAAAATCACCCCGTCTAAGCGATGAAATAGCTTCCACTAAGGACACATATGATCAGCTTTTCATTATTGTTATAAACCTTACTAGAAAATTGGTAACTACCAAAATAGTAGTAAGTAACTAACCGTCAGATAAAATATATTTTCCAAGTATGTCAGTTTCAATATTAACTTTATCTCCAGCTTTTTTGTAACTCAAATTAGTTATTTTCATTGTATGCGGTATTATTGAAACTGAAAATTGATCTTTTAGTACATCGACAACGGTTAGACTAATACCATCAATTGTAATAGAACCTTTTTTGATAACGTATTTCAATAATTCCTTTGGAACTTTCGTCCATATTTTTATTTGATTTGGTTGTTTTTCTATTTTAGAAATTATACCCACACCATCAACATGTCCTAATACGAAGTGTCCCTCAAGTCGCTCACCAACCTTAAGACTTCTTTCAATATTGACTTTGTTACCATTTTTCAGCGATCCAAGATTAGTTTTTTTTATTGTTTCACCAACCATTTCAAATTCGGCAACATCTCTTGAAATATTTATTGCAGTAAGACATACACCGTTTATTGCAACACTCTCTCCGATTTTGAGTCCTTTTGCAATTTTCCCAAGTTTTATTTTCATTTTTGCAGCACTTCGGTTACTTGTTTTTTTGTCAAATCTGACAATGTTACCCAAGCCTTCAATTATTCCAGTGAACATGATTAATGAATCTTTATTTCTAATTAGATGATTTATGTTTATCAAATAACAGGTAGATCTTCAATTAGGTCATATATCCAACTTTCTAGTCATACTGATTCTGCAAAGTTACAAGATACATTAACAATTCTTGACTTTTAACATTTCAAGTTATCCTTGATAAGAATTAACATGGTTTTTCTGTGGAAATATGACATATTCTCCTCATACAGTACATTCCATTAAAGTTTGATTTTTAACACAATTTTCCATAGTTTTAATTTTCATCCTAATCACATAAAATAATTTCAACATCATTGACTAGGCTCAGTCTTTTATTTTTGGATACAAAAAATATTAGGGGAATAGGAAATTTAGATAAGAATCATACAAATTTTACTTTGATTATTTTTTTACTGAATTTAATAGAGTTGAGGCTCTCTTATAATGTACTTCATCGATCATTTTTCCATCAACTGTTGTAGCTCCTTTTTTATTTTTTTTGGCTAAATCATATGAATCAATAACTTTTTTTGCCCATTCTATTTCCGAGTGAGTTGGATAGAACACTTGATGAACAATATCTATTTGATTTGGATGAATAATGCTTTTGCCCGCATAACCCAAGTTTTTGGCAGCAATAGAATCATGTTCCAATCCTGCAGTATCATCAATGTCTTGCCAGATTGCATCAATAGCATATTTTCCCGCAGCCTTTGCATCTACTGGAATTTTTGTTCTTGAATACATGGCTCCTTCTGGATTTTTGGTGTATTCTACACCTAGATCATTTAGCAAATCAAACACTCCAAAGACCAATGCTGAGACCCTTTTACTGGATGAGGCTATAGCATAAGAGTTTACAACTCCCTTGGTCGATTCAATCGATGCAATGATTTCAATTGGTTTTAGTTTACGTTTCTTTTCTAATCCAATCATAGTTTTTTCAATTTTTTTTATATCACTTGCAGTGTCTACTTTTGGAATTACAATACCATCAACACCTTTTTGAATAATTTCTTTGAGATCATATGGTATCAGTCCAGATACTGGAGAATTTGTTCTTACATAGATTTCTGAATTATACTCTGATCTATTTTGTAGTGAATTTTTTATCAAATTTCTTGCTGATTTTTTTTCTTCAAAGGGGACAGAATCTTCTAGATCAAAACAAATAATGTCAGCATGTAGTGATTTTGCTTTTTCTAAAAAGCGGCTATTATTACCTGGAACAAACAAGAGACTACGAAGGAGTCTTGCCATAAATAAATTCTATTTATGGTTTGAGTATGATTTTGCCGACCAATCCTATTCCAGTTAGCATTTTTGTATGCGCTTCTGCGGCATTTTCAAAGCTATATTCTGAATCTATTACAGCTTTAATTTTCTTCTTACCCATCCAGTACAATCCTTGTTCTAATTCTGCTTTTGTTCCCTGCGTAGACCCTAAGATGTTGGTTCCTTTGAAGAATATGTGTCTCAAGTCTGTTTTTGCATCATATCCAGTGGTTGCTCCGCATGTTACCAAGGTTCCACCATACTTTAGTAAAGTGAGCTGATCATTCCAGTGAGTTTGACCTATATGATCAAATGAAATATCTATGCCACCTAGTGGTTTTGCAATTTGTCTTACTTCTTTACTCCAATCTGGTTTTCTGTGATCAACAGCAAAATCTGCTCCAAGTTCTTTTAGTTTACCTAGTTTATCTGGACTTCCTGTAGCAATAACATTACAATTGTATAGTTTTGCAATCTGAATTCCAAAGCTTCCTACACCAGATCCTCCTCCCATGATAAGGACTGTTTGACCAGGACGTATTCTTGCTCGTCCCACTAACATATGCCATGAAGTAAGTAATGTCATTGATGCTGCAGCAGCTTCATCATAACTCACACCTTCTGGAATTTTTGCAACATTAACTTCAGGTAAGTGAGTGAATTCAGAGAACGCACCCCACAATGGTCCGGTCTGGAACCCCCAGATTGATCTCTTTTGACAATCATATTCTCTTCCATCAGTACATGCTTCACAAACTCTGCATGACATGTTAGAATGTGAAACAACACGATCACCGACTTTAAAGTTTGTAACATCTTCTCCTATTGCAGTAACTTCACCTGAAGCATCAGAACCTGAAATGTGTGGTAAAGGAACTGGGACTGGTTGTCCACGCATTCCCCAGATATCATTATAATTTAAGGCAGCAGCCTTTACACGAAAAACAACTTCGTTTGGTTTTGGTTTTGGTTCAGGTACTTCTTTTACATTTAGGATTGATTTGTAATCATCATTTGGAGCATACTTGTCATAAACAACTGCTTTCATATTTGTAACCGTGCAATTTACCCCTAATATATTTTCCCTATAACTACTTGCGGTTAATCTTAAAATCTCGCTTGGGTTGTTGAATAGACAGTAAAATTTGCTTCAACTGATCATCAGAGATTTGTGAATTCAATCTTCCCTGAGATGCCAATCCTAAGAGATAATTTTCAACCATTGCAGCAAGGTCAGGTTTAACCATTCTAACGTTATTTAGTCTCAGCCTTGCTTCAGCACTAAGAAGAGTTTTTAGTGCATTATCCTTTAGATTAGAAACTTCTGCATCGCTTGGATTTTTATCTTCATTTGGGTTATGAGAGCTCATAATACAACTAGGAATATTTCTTTAGATTAGGATTCTTTGCAATTAATTCATTTAAGATCTCAGTTGATAGACGATCAAGTTTCTTCATACCCTCATGTGATATTGTTCTACCTTTTCCTTCAACCTTATCTAAATAACCTAATTTTTCTAAACTGTGCACGGCCGTTCTAATTATTGCACCACCTGCATCTTTGTGATGTGCTCCTCCATAACCTACAGGTTTTGTACTTCCATACATTGATCTTAGATCATTTATGCCAATAGGTCCGTGCAAGTAAATTTTTCTTAGAAGAGACGCACATCTTGTGTAATACCAATCACTCTGTTGAGGAGGCTTTACTGCATGTGCACCAGTTTTAACAAATGGTATCCAACTTGGTTGTACAATATCCTCATTCTTCAAATTTTCAGATAATTTACCAATCAACATGTCTGCAGGTACATCATATGCCTTTGCCATAAAAACCAAAATTGAAAGTTCGTCTTATAAATCATTGACCTATTGGAATTTTTTTTTGATTATCTTTCTGTATGTATGATTACAAAAACCACAGGTAACACGTATCGATTTGAGATTACTCCGTCCCATTCTTACCCTTGCTGTAAATCCCGGTACAATAAACTTCTTACATTTTTTGCAAAAATGCATCCTCAACTCATAGGGCATTCTAATACGATATTTTGTACAAAGTCTCTTGGCAAGTGCTGCTTGTCTTTCTGCCAACTCTGGATCAGATCTTGCATACGATACAGCGTTTTTAATCAGAATTTGCATCCTTTCTATAAGAAGGTCTTTAATTGCAGGTTTCACGTTGTTTAATAATTCCTACCCTTAAAATACAATCTTGCTCACTTTGATAATAGCAGAATCTGCATTAGAATTAATACCAATAGAACTGCAGAGGCATAATTCAGTTATAGCATATGCCAGAAGATTTAACAAAAAAACATCTGAAGTTTTACTTGACGTATCATGGCATTTTGCAGCAATGAAAGGAATCAAAAATGAGATAAAAAGGGGAAGGCCAGATCTTGTTCATTTTTCTTTACTTGAAGCTTGTAGCATTCCGCTTTATTTTGAAAATAAACTAAATGTTTTTGTCCATACGATTGATGATAAGGTTATTTCTGTAGGTCAGAATGTCAGACTACCAAAGTCATACCATAGATTCATAGGGCTAGTTGAAAAATTATACGCTACTGGAAGAATTGAAGAAAATAACAATATACTTCTTGAAATAAAGGAATTGAATTTTGGAAATCTAATTAAAAAAATCAATCCAAAACAAACAATTGCACTTTCAAGTAAAGGTATCAAGAGCTCTTATCAAAAGGTAGCAGAGGAAATGGATGACAATACTTGTCTTGTTGTCGGAGGATTTTCAAAAGGTCAATTTTCGGATAAAAATAAAGATTATTTTAACAAAATAGTACTAGTAGACAAAAATCCACTTGAAGCTCATATCATAATTTCGCGTGTACTCTACGAATATGAAAAAAGAATTATTATGTAGGTCTAAGATTGGCACAGTGAGCGGTCGTAGTATAGTTTGGTTAGTACACTGGCCTTCCAAGCCCGTTACCCGGGTTCAAATCCCGGCGACCGCATATAATTTTCTTATTAAGAGATAATTCCAGCTGAAACGAGATATTGAGTAGAGCTAACAAAGGCATTGTCGTCAATTTCACCTGTAAACCATAGATGAGCATTTTTCTTAAGCCAATGAGGTATTTTGGAAACGATATTTTTTTCATTATTCGAATTAATTATGTTATGCTGTACCAAATAGTCAATCACGGCAAAAAAGTCCTTGTCATCAGAATTTCCACTAGACCACAAACCTGCAATCCGTTTTATCCAAGCAGGAACAGGCTCATATTTCACATTCTCTGCATTTTCATTTTTAAAAAGATAGAACCATGCAAGTCCAGACTTGGTGTCATCTTTCAAATGTCCGCTCAGAAAGACATCACTTTTTACTTGAAAGAATGAAATTTCTGATATGTTGTTTGTCCTAAGAGTAATTTTGGCACCATTTTCAAATAAAGGATAGTCTTGGAAGCTCAAGACCTTAATTGAAAATATTCCATTTTTTGTTTCATCTGGATTGATTTCTTTTGTAATCATCTTTCCGCCGTCTTTATCAATAAGTTCAGATGCAAACTGTGTTTGCATGTAGTTTATTATTTTATGATCAGGATCAGCATATGAATAATCAATATTTTCTCCAGGTTTTATATTACAAGTCTCCTGTTGCCATAGAGACGAGCTCTTTATTGCATCGATCATAAGCTGTCCATGAAGCAACTCATGATATAATATGACCAGATTTTCAATACCTTGTATTTTTGGATCTATTTGTGTATCATTAGAGATAACACGTGGGTTAATTCGGAGTTCATTATTGCAATTAAAAGCAATTTTTCTACCCTGTGTAGTTTCAGAACAATGCCATGTATAAGATCCTCCAGTTACCAAGTCTTGATGAACCGTACTTTCATCAAACTTGGCCAATTTTGTTTGTACTGTTGTTATGACTTGATTATTGATATCCTGTGAATTGCACAAGAAGGTACTTACAAGTGGTTTTTGAAAGGTCTCGATTACGTCTGATACATCTTTTTTTGCCGTGTTAACCGTCTCAAACTGGGCAAGTAACTGATCAAAAATGTTCTTCTCTTCTTTAGTTGGAGGTTCGTATAATGCAAACGCAGGAGCAATACTTGCAATTAATAGAAAAAAACTAAGAAATCCTGCATACTTCAATAAATGAAAGTTGCCTAATTCTGTAATTAAGAGTTGGGAACAGATTGTATTTGTTTGTTAAATTCATCCCATGCAGGTTTTGGATTTTTGTCTACATCAAACAAACCAGTACTACAAAGATATGAAGCAGTATTGTTCAGAACTTCATCATTGTTAAACATGGTCTTGGTGGCTTTGTTTAGTGAATTGTAACATGTATCAAATGATCTATCATACTGTCTATACCAAGTTAAAAACTCAAAATTAGATTTATTCTTCTTATAGAAATCAAATACAATTTTTACAAATTTTTGTTGGTCCTCTTTTGTACCATTAATCGATTTATCAGTACCCCAACCAACTTCCATTAATGCTATTTTCTTTCCATTTGCATAATCAATCATCTTTTGTAAATTAGCCCCTTCCTTTTCTGTACTATTACTTTCATAGTATAATATGTCAACTGGGGCATAAGAATATGCTACAAAATCACCTTGGTTTAGTTTTCCTACAATATCTGGTTGATAGTGATTTACTATATCATTTAATGAGAACCAATTTCCAAATTTGATATCAGGATGCTTTGCTTTTAATTTACTATATACACCATTGAAGAAATCTACGTATTGCGGAATCTCATTGGGATGGTCTCTAAAGTAACTATCAATATTTCCGCCAATTATCACATAATCTACTATGTAATACCTTGAAAGTATGGCGTCAAGAGTAGTTACTGTTTGATCTTGGAGTTTTTGATCAAGTTGTGGGTTTCCCATCCAATTTGGAAATGGTCCCAAGATTTGGTTGTTGATTACTGAAAAGTAGAGTGTGACATTGAGATGTTGCTCACGATTCAATCCCATCAAGATATCGGAATAACCCCAGTTGTAAGTTCCTTGTGTAGGCTCCATAAGTGGCCAAGAAAGATAGACATTGCTTCTTCCTATTCCTGTTGATGCTGCTTGGGCATATGCATCTTTGACTTCTTGAAGGGTTGGTTTTAGGGTGGGAGGGATGATTACAAGACCAAGTTTTACATTATGTGAAGTATTCTCAGTTTGAGTCTGAGGTATAGTTTGAGGTTGTAATTGTGGTATCAATATCAGAAAAGCTGCTGCGATAGCTATTGCAGCTCCAATACCAACACCAATGATTTTCTTATTCAATAATACGTTCAGTAATTGAAGATACTAAAAGAGTTTTGATTTAATGATAACATGAGGTTAGAAAATCTTAACTTTGAGTTTTAATGGTTTCAAGACAAGATTTTAATATATACACAATATTGTTTAGAATAGTCGAATTTTCGATAATCTAAATTCATCCAAAATAGAAAGAGGACTAAGCGGATGTATGAGTTCAAGGGAGCGCTTTTCACGGCCACTCCTTTCAAATCATTTAGACATCTGACCTGTCCCCGTAATCCCTATCAAATGGGAGTTAGTTAAATACTGCGGCAATAAATAATTTTCTAAAGCTAAACTATGAAAAAATTTATGTGAATTTTGTCGTGAATTAATTTATCTGTTCAAAGGTAAGAGTTATGCAAGTATGTAAGGCGACTTGCATACTGAACATTTTTCGGAGATCTTTAAAACTAAAGTTACTGCATAGAGATAGTAATTTCTTGCCGAACTGAAATGTTCTTCTGCCTTTATTATTTATCCAGATGTACAACCGCTGTATCCACATTCGATGCATACACTGCATCCTTCTGCAAACACCAAGTTGTTTTTACATGTAGGACAGAGTCTCTCTTCCATTTGTTCTGGTGTAAGTGCTGGTGTTGTAGTAGATACTATATTATCTGGAATTTTAATCTGAAGCGCTCTTTCTATCTCAGCTTTTAGGTATGCGTTTGTGATATTCTTTGAGATGTAATCTGTAACATATGGACTTGCAGTCACTTGGAAATTCTTTTGAACATTGTTTCCAGTCATGTGTAATACTTGTTCATGTCTTGAACCATCCCTGAATACAGTAATCCCTTTCAGACCAAGATCATGTGCCAACAGATATGCGGCTTTTACATCATCGGATGAGACATCATTTGGCATATTGATTGTCTTTGCAATTGCATTACCTATCCATTTTTGCCATACGCCTTGAGCCATTAGATGATCTGCCCAATGAATGTCCATTGCTGTGACAAATATCTTTTGCATCCATTCTGGAATCTCAGCGATTCCTTTCACAGAACCGTAGTTATTTGCAATCTTCTCTAGAATTTGATCGTTGTATAGCCCATGCTCTTTGAGTACTGCTTCAAATATTTTATTGGTATAGAAGAATCTGCCTACTGTTACTCTCTTTTCAAAGACCAAGGCAAACATTGGTTCCATTCCATTTGAGCAATCAGCTATCATTGATAGTGTACCAGTAGGAGCAACGGTGGTTGTTAGAACATTTCTAATGCCATGCTTCTGAATCTTGGCAATCAAAGCATCCCAATCATAAGTACGGGCGCTCTTTGGTTTCTCATAATATCCAGCAATAGGAATCTTAGCCTCTGGATATTCTGTTTTTGAACATAGTGGGAATGGCCCTCGTGTCTTTGCAAGTGCGATACTTTCTTCCATTGAATAATATGTTAGTGTTTCAGCAAGTTTTTCCTGGAATTCATATCCTTCTTGAGAATTATACGGAATTCTTAATTTGAATAAGAGATCAGCTACTCCCATTACTCCAAGTCCAATTCTTCGTGAATCTTTAGATGCCTTGTCAATTTCCGGAATAGGATATGTGTTGACATCAATTACATTATCAAGGAATCTTGTTGTTTTTCTTATTGTTTCTTCATATCTTTGCCAGTCAAATTCGTATTGACCGTCTGCTTTTCTCTTGACATAGTTAGATAGATTGATTGAACCAAGATTACATGATTCATACGGATAGAGGCTTTGTTCTCCACATGGGTTTGTAGCTCTAATTGGTCCACCTCTTGCTTTTGCAAATACATTGTATTTATTTATAATATCAAAGAAGATCAGTCCCGGTTCTCCACTCTTCCATGCAGAAAGTGCAATCAAGTCAATCAGATTATGTGCATTTATTTCTCTTACAGGAGATCTCTCTTTTGGGCTTCTAAGGACGAATTTTCCATCCTCAGAATTAACTAGTGCGTCCCAAAAGTCTTCCCAAATTCCTACACTTACATTAAAGTTTTCTAAAACGCCTGGTTTTGTTTTTGCTGTGATGAATTTCTCAACATCTGGGTGCCATGCTTCAATGATTCCCATATTTGCACCTCTTCTTTTTCCACCTTGTTTTACTACTTCAGTAACAGTGTTGATGATACTCATAAAGGAGACAGGGCCTGAAGCTACTCCAGATGTTGATGCCACCATATCTCCTTCTTGTCTTAAATCCGAATAGTTGATACCAACTCCTCCACCTGATTTGAAAATCAATGCAGCGTCAGAAGATGATTTCATTATCTTTTCCATGTCATCTTCCATTGCTAGTACAAAACATGCAGAAAGTTGTCCTAATCTTGCACCAGCGTTCATCATAGTTGGTGAATTTGGTAGAAAGTCTTGGGCAATCATTAGATCAGTATATTCTCGGATTCTTTCAGCATATTGTTCAAACTTATTTGCGGCCAACATAGTTAATAATTCACGGAAGCTGACCTTCATCTGGCCGTGTTTTTCTAAATCAATATAATGATTTATCAATGATCTAAAGTGATATTTGTTTAAATAGTATTTTCCTACTTTGAACTTGTAGTTAAAGTCATCAAGTTTCTCTAGATACTTTGCTGCCTCTTCTACGTTATGAGCATAGCCTCCTTCAATTTGGAATACAGATGGATCTCTTATGATGTCAGCAATACCTACAAGGATTGCAACTCTTTCAAACATTTCCCCTGGACTTTCAGTTATCTGACTTTTGTTATTTCTAAGTAAATATCTAGATGCTAGAACTCGCAAGCAATTAAGATCGAATTTTTTTGCTACACTATCAAGAGCTTTTGATTCAAGAACCTTCATTTTTTCTTCTCTAACTCTTCTTCGTTCGTGCCTGTATAGGATGTACGCCTTTGCTATCTCTCCCAGTCCTTCTTCAATCAGGGTAGACTCTACCATATCTTGAACATCTTCTACGCTTGGTGCCTCTGAACTAGAAAATCCACGATTGACAAGTTTTGCAAGAACATGATTTGCAAGCTTGTCTGCTAATCCATGATCTGATCTTCCGCAAGCTACGAGTGCTTTGTATATCGCGCTTGAAATTTTATCTCTTTGGAAATCTGATACTCGACCATCTCGCTTCTTTACTTGAAGGATCGAATTCTCTATTTGTGAAAAATCTGTCAACTTACTCCCCGTACCCCTATCAAATGGGAGTTAAATAAACACTGCGGCAAAAAATAATTTTCTAAAGCTAAACTTTGGATCAATTTTGTTGACACCATTACGATTTTCATAGTATGAGATCATCAAGCCAAAAATAAATCTTAAAGAATTCATTGATTTATGCCTAAATTTCATAAAGGAATTATTAGCATATCTAAAAAGATGAAATTTACTTATCCATCTTGTGATCGATCTTAGATCAAAACGGCCAAGTCGGATTAAACTTAATTAGTACTAGGATTTAGATTAAATTAATAATTTTAGGATTGAGCCGGGACTGACATCTCAAGCCTTCCAGTCCTAGATTACCTCGCGAGTAAACATGGAATTTTACTCTTATGAAGTGCTAAAACTTGTATCCTTATCAAATTGGAATTAAAAAACACCTAGAAAAAAATAATTTTCTAAAGCTAAACTTTGGATCAATTTTGTTGATACCTTACAATTTTTATAGTAATGGATTACTTCAAGCCAAATAAATAAAAAATCAGATATGAAAAAAATTCAAATTAAATTTCTAGATTGATTTAAAAATTTATTCGGATTATCAGTCTTTCCTAAGGTGAGAGTTATGCAAGTATGTAAGGCGACTTGCATACTGAACACTTTTCGGCGATCTTTTCCTCTTTGAGACCACAGTTACTACATATAGGTACTTTTCTTATTGGCCTAAAAGATCCTAACAGATCGCCTGCTTTTTCTATTGCCTTCTTTATTCCTGAAGAATCCATTGTATCTGGGATCTTTAATTGAACTAATAGTCCACCATTGAGTATCTTTGAGAAATAGTTTGATTCTACGATCTTTTCATTCTTAGGATTCATCTCTGCTATCTCAGAGGCATCAAGGATAATTCCTTCTGAATATGACTCACCCATGACATGTTGATTAATTGATGTCTTGCCATATTTTTCGCCATCAAGGGAGGAGAAACGGCCTGCTGCATCACTTTCAGTCATAGTTACAATAACATTATCCCCCATTTCCTTTCCTTTCTTTGCGGCTACTTCCATAGCAGTGTTTATCACTTTAGATAGGATTTCGTGTCCAGCCTTATTGTTTTCATATCCTAAAATACCATAAACTGCCTCTTTGAGTCCTATCAGATTAACAACTAGAGTTACCGATCCTTTTTGCATGTACTGGGTATTGTTTGCAAGAATTGGATTAAGACCACGTCTTGTTAGATCAGATATTTCCTTCTTTCTCAGAGACATGGCTGCAAGTGCTGGTTTCATCAACAGTGCAAGTCTTGCTCTGAAATATGTTTCATCTTTGTTAGATTCAAAGGCCAATCGTGGCATATTGATTGATAGAGATTCTAAATTGATAGAGGTTGTTCCAACGTTCTTTGCATCTATTCTTGCCATGCCTTTGTTAGATACCAAGCCTTTAGCAAACATAATGTGTCCTCCTAATGCAATTATATCTGCCAAAATTTCTGAATAATCACTTATCTTGGCTTTTTCATAATCAACTATTAGTCCTATTGAAGGAATTGGTGTTGACTTTACATATTTCTTGTAGGCTTGAAGAATAGTCCCAACTAATTTTGGTTCGGTTCCAATAGAAATTCTAAATGAAGTGAGTGTTCCGTTCTTTCCATACTTGGATCCTGTAGATATTTTTGCAAAGCAGCTTGCAAGTTTTTCTTCAATTTCAGATAAATTCTTGGAATATTTTTGTAATACAGCAACTAATCCGTCCATGACCACCTCTTGTGATGCTTCTTTTATGAGAAGACTTGTCAATAAAGAAAGAGATGTGAAAAGATCATCTAGTGAATTTGGTGATGATGTTCTTGTAACACCCAAGAATTTTCCTCGCAGGTCAACACCATCTTCGACAAGTTCCTTAATATTCATAAATATAGTATCTGGAAGAAGTGACCATAATCCAGTATTTGTAATATGAAGATCTCCTGAGAGGTGAGAATCAGCAACATCCTTGGGTAAGGTGTTTAAGACAAGATATTCTCCAAATACTGTTTGTCCAGTTTTAAACAATAGACCCTCTACTCCATTATGGATACCATCCACGTTGGTTAACAACTCATGAATATCATAGCCAGGCAATCCAAATCTTGCAAGTTTATGCCTATAATCTTCGTGGCCTTGTTCTAAGAGGACAGAGTTGACCATCTCACGTATGAGGGAGGATGTAAGGTAAGATGTCTGGAATTTGTATATTCTATTCTCTACTTCCTCAGTTATCTTTTGAGCAAGCTCAAGTGGAAGGCTGCCTTCACGAACTAGGGACTGGATAATTTTATGTGAGTTGAACTCTTCTATTGATTCATGTGAAGTTCGGACATACATTTTACCACTCTCAATTATAGATCTCTCTTCGATCTGTCTTGCAAGACTTAGGACTAGTTTTCCTAAGTTGGTAATCGTATATCTTCTTTCAGACTTGTTTAGGGCAACAAGAGATTGCCTCAGTAATTTTCTCAAATGGTATGCAAATTTTCCACTTTCCTTTTTTGATTTGAAGCCAGCTAGAGATTTTAGTTCAGAATAAGTAAGAGGTCCTTTTGAGTTTAGGATGCGCAAAATATCAATTCTGTTTGGACTTGCCATAACAGAGAAAATCATTCTTACACGCTTTGATGCTGATTGTAATATTCCACCACGTTTTGGATCTCCAAAGTCTTCGCTTAGCTCCATGAAATTACCTAACTGGCATCGGTAATTAAGATTTTTGACTGATTTGATCTATGCGGAAGCTTTTTAGATCAGTTTTTCTGTACGTCCACACTAAATTCAGATGGAGACAGAGTCTGTCCACATGATGGACATTTACTATTATACGGTCGCATCACATCTTTTATCGATTTTAGCATACGCATATTTGCAATTTTAGCTCCACATCTTCCACAAACAACATCTACAGACATTTCAAGTTAATGTCAGTTCAAATGTTATAAAAGAGATTTTTTGAATTTTTTTAATCAGTTTAATAAATTTGGTTTACTGTTTCTCGATTATGATCCCACGTTGATCGTATCCGGTTATTTTTGCTCTTGTTCCAAGAGGAAGATCTGTTGGAGACCTTATACCTGCCATAAAACCTGAGATCCTCAATTCAGACTCGTCTAATTTCATAACTACCCATGCATATGGAACATATTCTTCATATCCTTCAGGCGGCACAGTGATTATCGTATAGGTAACAATGAATCCTTTACCATCAATTATGGTATTTTCAAATCCTTTATTGCCGCAATTTTGGCAATAATAAGTCGTAACTAGATGAAGATGACCACATTTGGTACATTTTCTAGTGAGAACCTTTCCCAGTTTAGCATTGTTGGCGAATTCTTCTTTTGTGAGCAATTTATACACTTTTGAATATATGCACAGCACAGCTGGCGCCTGTAGCACCAAAGTTATGTGTTAGTCCGATTTTAGCGTCTTTGACTGTTCTTTCTCCTGCTTTTCCTGTTAATTGATCGAAAACTTCTGCCACTTGACCGATTCCAGTTGCACCTATTGGATGACCTTTTGACTTTAGACCACCAGATGGATTGATAGAAATATCTCCGTTAAGTTTGGTTCTTCCTTCTCTAACTGCTTGTACAGCCGTACCTTTTTCAAAGAATCCCAAGTCTTCAGTATCAACCAGTTCAGCAATTGTAAAACAATCATGAACTTCTGCAAAATCTATATCTCTTGGTGTTATACCTGCCATCTTGTATGCAGCTTGTGCTGCAATTCTGGTGCTAGGTATAGTAGTGATGTGATCTCTTCCCTGGAGTGCAGCAGGTGATCCACCACGTCCTGATCCAATAACCTCAACATAATTTTTAGTGTGAGCTTTTGCAAATTTTTCACTGCTTATGATAACAGCACTTGCACCATCTGAAAATGGACAACAATCATATAACTTTAGTGGACTTGCAACTACTGCAGACTTCATTACATCATCTATCGTAATTTTTTTTCTCAGGTGTGCCTTTGGATTAAGAAAACCATTATCGTGATTTTTTACTGCAACCATTGCAAGATCTTCTTCCGTGGCTTTGAATTCGGCAAGATATGCTCTTGCCATAGATGCAAATAATCCAGGAAATGAGGCACCAGCTCCTCCCTCATAAAAGAAATCAGAACAATATGAAAAGTAAGTTGTGGTCCATTCAGTACCAGTATGAGTTACTTTTTCCACCCCTGTTGCTAATACTGCGTCATAAAATCCTGCAGCAACATTTGCATACGCTTCTCTAAATGAAACAGAACCACTTCCACATGCAGATTCAATCGAAAGTGAAGGAACTTCTGGAATACCAAGGTTGCTCATTATGACAGGACCCAAGTGAACTTGCTTGTCTGCAATTCCAAACACATTAGAAATGTATCCAGCTTGAATCTCCTTTGGTTCTATTCCTGCACTTTCTATGGCATCTACTGATGCTTGAAGTGCGATGTCTGTAATGCTGTCTTCTAATTTACCATACTTTGTGCTGCCGGCACCAATAAGACATACTTTTTCCACAAAACTTGATGACTAGATTCCATATAAAAATTCTTCAGTAGTTTCTTTAATTCGATAAACAGCATAATATCATCATTGAAAGACCAAATTACCCAGAAGACAGTGCTCAAAAAACGATTAGATTCAAGAAATTCTGTTAAAATTACAGAGAAAAAGATCGGCAAGATCAAGGGTGAGGTAAGACAGTACTATGACAAGAATGGATATCTTTCATGGTCAGAGAAGAAGAGAAAATATGTCATTCTAGGGACAAATATGCCTGTTAATGGTCTTGTGGATTGTCCCGATTGTCATATAGGAAAACTACTCATCATCAGATCTCGCAAGACAAAGAAGCGATTCATCGGATGTTCAAATTATTATAATGGTTGTAGAGCATCTGCCCCATTAGTACAAAGAGGAATGATTTGTGCAATAAAGATGCCTTGTAAAATTTGTTTTTGGCCAATTATTTTACTAAGATATTCCAGAAAACAAAAGTGGGTAAGACAATGCTCTAACATGCGATGTGAAAGCAGAATTACTAAATCTTGAGATCGTTGTAAATGTCAGTGCGTCTATTTTGCAATAGCGGAAGCCTTTGTCTTACTTGCTTGACTTCATTTAGCGAAATGTCAACAATTCCGATTCCTTCTCTTTTTTTCATGTCAAGAAGTATCTTTCCATAAGGATCAACTACAACACTTCTTCCACAGTAAATGTTTCCCACCTGATCTGGGGAAATTACATAGCAACCATTCTCAATTGCTCTTGCCTTGTTTATAGTCAACCAATGTTCTTCTTTCATTTCTCCTTTAACCCATGCAGAAGGTACTACCAGAACCTTAGAACCTGATGAGGCCAAGATTCTAGACATTTCAGGAAATCTAAGATCATAACAAATCATCATACCCATTTTACCTACACTAGTCTTTACCGGTTTTGAAATTGAGGATCCAGGATAAAGTTTTACGGATTCTTTAAAGCCAAGTGCATCATAGAGATGAATTTTTCTATATGTTGAAATCACTTTGCCATTTGTATCTACAAGAAAAGATGTATCGTATACTCTATTTGGTTTTGGACTTTTTTCATATAAAGTACCAACAACCTGAATTGAGTTTTGTTTTACCACTTCGGATATGGATTTAACAAATTCACCGTCAATTTTTTCAGCAATGCCTGCAAGTTCTGATGCAGATTGAGAAGATGGTGTATAGCACATCATAAATTCAGGAAATGTGCATAGAACTGAGCCTTTGTGTGCTGCTTGTGAAATGTATCTTAGAATTTTTTTTAAATTAGTTTTTTTGTCCTTATCAGCTCGCATTTGAACTACGGCTATCTTTGCCACAAGCTTATTTGATTAGTACAAAATAAAAATGTGTTTAGAGAGGATTTCCTGCCATATACCAATTTTCTTTTGGATTCTCTTCAAAAACTACAATGACATGATTCTCTTTTGTTTTTAGAATCTCTACTGCTGATTTTGTAATGGCTTTTGCAAATTCCTCTTTTTGTTTTTCAGTTCGGCCAGGATACATTGAGATTGTTATCAGAGGCATGTCTTTACAATAATAATACAGAATTTATTCTTTGGCACAAGGCAGAATTACTTTTCATTGAAATTTTTATTTTAAATTTTGTCTGCTAATGATAATTTGTTCCAGATTTATCAAGTTCCCCACTTGTTATCCCCCTTCCAGCCATATCTTGTACCATAGGTAAACTCAGAACTATGAGTCTTTTTGTAAATGAAACCAGCAAATAATCCCACAAGGAATCCCCCAATATGTGCAAAAAATGCAACACCTGATCCACTTGAGCCAATCAATGCAGGTAAAACATTTTGAAAAATGAACCAGAAAGGAAGATACCACTTTGCTGAAATTCTGGTAATTCTTGTAAAGAATCCAAACAACATTAACGTCACAACTTTTGCATTTGGAAATAAGATGAGATAAGCCCCAAGTACTCCAGAAATTGCTCCAGAAGCTCCTATTGCAGGTAATGGGCTTGACGGATTAGATAAGATATGAAAAAATCCAGCTACTACACCCCAAAAAAGATAAAGGCCAAGAAATTTTCCTCTTCCAAATTTGTATTCAATGTTATCTCCAAATATCCAAAGAAACAACATGTTACCTCCAATGTGCATTACGCCTGCATGAAGAAACATGGAACTGAAAATAGTTGATATTACACTATAGTTATGTTCGGCTAATCCGTTTGTAATTACTGCGGGAACAGTACCATAATTTAATAGTAAATCTTCTGCTCGATTATTTGTAAATTCCCAAACTTGATGAGTTACAGCTATCTCCCAAAAGAATAACAGTACGTTGATGGCAATTATTACATATGTAACGTAAGGCTTCCATCCTACGGGTTTTGGATTTTCATCCCTAAGTGGTAACATGTGATATTGAATTCATCCTTGATTTGTATAATAGCATTTTGTGAACTTGATTGAAATTATTGCAATCTTTTTATGAAATATTGAATCCATGAGGTAAAGTCTTGTTCATAGTAAAATTAGAGAATTATCAGATAAATAGCAGAGAAAAGTTTAGTGTCTTAGAATTCTAGTCTTTATGGCAAACACTACAACACTCAATACAGAAATTGCAAGAACTATTGATGCTACTGGACCAAACTCTGGTACGGTTGCATTATTTGATGCGGTATTATTGACTGGTGTCACATTAGTTGATTGACCACCTGATTTTGCTAAGGTATCTTGTTTTTCTGACACAGTAGAAGGTATCACTATGTTTCCTCTAGCCATACCTATTCTAGAGTTATCTGGAAAACCATTTGTTGTAATTGATTTTACTTTAACAGTAATACTATAGATTCCATTACTAGACAAGTTTACAGTTTGTGTATCAGAACCTTGTGAAGCAATAGCATCAGTCTTTGACCATAGTACACTTTGATCTTTGTCAAGTATCTGAACATCATAGTCAACGTCTCCTGTCACCTGTTGTTCAGTAAATGAATCAAGGAAGACAATATTCAAATTATTTTGTGAGTTTGCAGTCAAATCGGTAGGATTCCATCCAAGCTTTATGTGCCACCCACCAAAGTCTGTCAACATTGAAGCAGATGTTTGTACGTTGGACTGTTCTGGAGCCACTTTGAATTCAATACTATTTGCTCCTTGCGGGATAGTCTTTGCCATGTTTACCAAATCAGGCTTGTTTAAGAATAGATGAACTATCATGTAATCACCAATTGTATATGGATCCACTATGACTCTTCTTCCAGTAAGACCAAATCCTTCTGCACTTGCAGTGTATGTAGGGGTATCTGAGAAGGCGGTAAGTGATTTTGGTACTCTTAATTCTTCATGTATGAATATTGGCCTGTCTTGGAATCTACTAACATCCCAATCAAAGGGCATCTTCCAAGAAAATTGTTTTGCCGGTTCATCAAACTTGAAATCAGTTGTCTTGTCATAGTAAGAAATTAGTGTTGTGTTATATGGATTATTTTGATAAGTAACATCTTGGTTTGATACATCTCCTACACTAAGATAGGAATCAAATTTTGGTGGATTTGATTGATCAATTATTGTATTAGCATAATCAAGAGCTAAAAGAGCCATGTTAAAGTGATAAAGACCTCCCTCTGTAAGTATCGGTGCTATAACATTTACATTATCATCTTGTGACATCCATCCACCCAATACCGGATCTTTGTCACCTTGTACTGTCCATGTACCTACATCACCTCCTGGTAAGAAATGTATTGTAATAGATCCTGTGTGGGTGTAAAAGAGATCATACATCAAACCTTTGTCTCCCTTTGTTACATTGAGGTAAAATGAGACATTATTTATTGTCGTATTAGTATTTGCGTCAAAAAATCTAAGAAAGATAGACTTGCCCCCTGAATTATCAGAAGTTATAATTGGAGGACTAAGTTTAACGAATGTTGTAATAACTCTGTTTCCAATGCTTGCCTGTACATTTTCCTGAGTAAAACCATCACCATATGCTTTTTGTGGAATAAATGGAACTGCTGATGACAAAACTATCAAGCCAAAAATTAACGAAAATAAGATCTTGGCACAAAGTTTCATTGTTTGAAAATATTCTTACAACCTATTTAATTCTTGACTAAGAGCAGACTAACATAAAATTATTAACAAGACATAATAGAATTATGAAATGAAAAGGCGGTCAAAAATAACATATATTTTTGGAATATCGACTTTTTTATTGGTTTTGTATCTTGTATCAAATTCTGGGATTTACCACTCTATGAATTCGGTATTTGCACAAAATTCATCTCTTACAATAATCTCTCTTTCAAATGATAACAAGTTGATTGGAGCAAGTCAATTTGTAATATCACCCAATCCATTTACAGGTATAGGAAATTATACAATTGTAGATAATGGTCCAGATGATACTGAAAAAGATAAGGATGGCGTAATCACTTTGTCAGGAATCAAAAATGGAAATTACATCATAATTCAAACGGGTATAATGCAAGGATTTAGTGTAGACCAGATTCAAAAGACGGTGCGGGTAAACAATTCATCCGGTGTTGTAACCTTTACGGATTTACCTACCAATTATGCCGTGTTGACAAGTTCTTCAAGGAGTGTTACATATACAACCAAGTTTGAATGCGGTTCCATATATGCAGGAGAGGGACCACTTAGACCTGGTCATTATGATACTGACATTAGTTTATTTAATAAACAAAAATTTCAGACTCAGGTTCTCTGGAATTCTATACCAACCAATGGCCTAAGTTCAAATTCTATTTTGATGAAAATGGATTCTGAAACAGCAAAGAGTATAACTTGCAAAGATATCAGAAATGCACTTGGAAACTATGATGAAAATTTCATTGAAGGATTTACCATCGTGAATGTTCCATTAGATTCAATGTTGAACAGTGGAACAGCAACAAGTTCTACCTCAAACGATATCAATATTTTAGATGTTCAGGCATTTTACACTGCAAATGCTTTGGATACACTTCCTCATGAAGTAATTGTTGATAAAATTTCATTTTACATAATTCAGGATCAAAGTGGAAAGATTCCATCTAATATGATAAACAAGACTCTTGACATATCTCTTCCATCAGGTCTAAATCAAATATCAGATACTGAAAAGAAAGTAAAAGAAGTCCTTGCAAAACAATATACCCTTTCTGATGACGATTTGACAAAAATTGTCATCAAAATAAAAGATGTCTCAGTTGGAGTAGGAGTCTTAATAGATGATCATGCCATATCATTATCTACAGTAAAGCCAGAACTAGGTTCTTAGAAAAATAAAATAATAAAAAGGGAGTTAATTTTAGAGTCTTGGGATTAGTCTAGTCTTTGCAGCAAACACTACAATACTCAATACAGCAATTGCAAGAACTATTGATGCTACTGGACCAAACTCTGGTACGGTTGCATTACCTGCAGCATATGGTGGGCCTAGTGGAATGCCAGTTTG
>Ga0075030_100001062_pt1 | contig 24653 bp, 19 predicted proteins | sample LitLauG_LLR_2012_FD_71393 | JGI IMG/M metagenome (GOLD analysis project Ga0075030, IMG submission 71393) | Freshwater sediment microbial communities from Pennsylvania, USA - Little Laurel Run_MetaG_LLR_2012 | ecosystem: Environmental > Aquatic > Freshwater > Creek > Sediment | place: USA...
CCCGAGATGTTTCGTCCAGGGGATGAGCGCGTAAGCTTGCTATCCGGGAACAGTAGTTAAGGGGGCGCGCGAGAGACACTTGCTCTAAACTAAGGGGAACTATGACTTGCACACACCCGGCATTTGTCCTGCGGATGACATTTGCGCTCACGCTGGCGACATGGTTAGTCGCGACCGTTTGTGCAGAAAGCGCCGTCAACGCTCCGCATTATGAAGTGGACGCGTCGTGGCCCAAGCCGCTGCCGAACAACTGGTTGATGGGCCAGGTCGGCGGGCTTGCTGTCGATAAACACGACCACATCTGGGTCAACCAACGCCCGCATAGCCTGACTGATGACGAAAAGGGTGCCGTTCCCAACCCGCCGGCACGAACCACGCCACGCTCTCTTTGTTGCAAGCCAGCACCATCGGTCATGGAGTTCGATGCCGAAGGCAACCTTCTCCAGGCTTGGGGTGGTCCCGAAGATCCCGGGAAATGCGTTGCACCTGCCTGCATCTGGCCGGAGAGCGAGCATGGGATCTTTGTCGATGAGGATGACCACGTGTGGCTGGCGGGCAACGGCCCCACCGATCGCATGCTGCTGGAGTTCACCCGGGAAGGTAAGTTCCTGATGATGATTGGCGGTGCATTCGACGGTCCGGCCGACAGCAACTCCAAAACCTCTGTAGGCCGCGCTGCGGGCATCTTCGTCGACACGCCCAGGAAAGAACTCTATGTTGCGGACGGTTACCTCAACGGACGCGTGGTGAAGTTCAACGCAAGCACGGGAGCTTTCATCAAGGCTTGGGGCGCCTACGGCAACTCTCCGAGCGATGCGGTCCCGTCGCCACAGCCGCCGGACCCGAAGAGCCCGACCTTCAACCGGCCCGTCCACTGCGTGGTTCTCGCCAAGGATGATCTGGTCTATGTCTGCGACCGAACCAACAACCGCATTCAGGTGTTCAATCGCGACGGAGAGTTCCAACGCCAGTTCGTGTTCGATCCGGCGACGCTCGGCAATGGCGCCATCTGGTCAATTGCGCTCTCACCCGATAAAGATCAGCGATTCCTGCTCTACGCGGACGGAGAGAACAACTTCATCCGCATTGTCGACCGCAAATCCGGTGAGGCGCTCAGCACGTTTGGTCGCAATGGCCGCAACGCCGGCCAGTTCCACTGGGTCCATCAGATCGCGATCGACTCCCGGTCCAACATCTACACCGGTGAAGTGGACACCGCGAAGCGCATGCAGAAGTTCGTGCCCAGGATGTGACGCGGTGGGATGTTTGGTTGAATGGGGATGTAACTTGAGATTGCTGGCGAGCCGAATCACTTCATACTCATCCCGGTTCGCATCACCTCGCTTGTAGGAATACGTCGATACTGAATATGGCTGCAGATCTCTCCTATCGAGAACCTCGCGGCTCTGCATGGAAGGGTCGAGGCGCCGGTGTCTGTCTGGGAAATCCGGCGCGATCACTGCGTCATTGACCCAGACCAGCCGGGCTAATGTCAGTCCCACCTCTCCGACGGTCACTCGGATCGCAGCGCTTGCATAACATCAACGCGCGCAGCGCGTGCCGCGGGCAGCACCGAAGCGACGACCGCGACCGTTATCAACAAGAACGCAGAGACAGACACCGGCAATGCGCCCGGCATCTTCACGTCCAGGAAATACCTTCCCGCCAAACGCGCCAGCACGAACCCGAATGCCGCGCCTGCAAGGACGCCCGCGGCCGCCATCGCGGCGCCGTCTGCGATCACGCCCTTGAGGAGTCGCTGCGGCTCCGATCCCAGTGCCAGCCGGATGCCGAATTCCCGCGTCCGCGCGCTGACCGAAAATGCCAGCACACCCGCGACGCCCACCACCGCAATCGCCAACGCGACAGCGGCAAATACGCCGAACACCACCGAGTTCAGTCGGTCCGGCGTGAGCACTTCGGCGCGGACGTCGGCAAGAGTAGCAGCGTGTTCAATGGGCTGATCGGCGGACATGTCGCGAATAACGCGCGTGACCGGCGGGACCAGCGCATACGGATTTGCACCCGTGTGGATGAACAGGCGACCGCCAAAGATCGGACCCTCTTCAAAGGGACTATAAACGGTGGGCGTGGGCCCGGGAACAACGTGTCCGTCGTCAATATCGGCTGTGACGCCGATGATGCGGTGCGGCGCGACAAGACGCGACTTTTCGAGATCGGTCCCGGGGAAGAATTGCAATACCGGATCCGTCCAATAGACATGCCGATTGACCGGATCCTGATTGGGGAACATACGCTGTGCGAGAGTCTCGCTGACGATAACGACAAGTTCCTTACTATCTTGGTTATCGAGCGCATTGAAATCGCGGCCGGCAATGATAGGAACGCCAAGCGCCGCAAAAAATCCGGGAGAGATGACACGCCACTGGGCGCGCGGATCCTCCGCGCCAACGGCATGGACGTGTCCGTCGCCGGAGAATTGCAGACCGGGGCCGGGGCCGCCATCGCGCCAGGGGACGACGTTGCCGAACGCGGTCTTACTCACACCCGGTAGGGCGTCAATGCGAAGCATCGCTAGTTTGTAGAAATCAACGACCTGCTGTGGCGTCTTCCCGTAGGTCATAGGAGGAACGTCGATAGCAAGCACGTGCTGCGTATCCAAACCCGTCTGCGCCTTCTGCAGCGCGATCAGTGTAGCAATCAGCATACTTGCGCCGACCAGCAGCACGAACGACGCGGCGATTTGTGTCACCGCGAAGATCCGCTGGCGGCGGCTCGTGCTGCCGGTGATCCGCACACTTCCGCTTGACAGGGTCAGTCCGCCCGGCGTGCCGGACGAAGGCAGGCGCGGGACAAATGCAAGAATCACCGCGGCGACGATGGCCAGCGCCGCCCCGACCCAAAGCAGGCTCGAATCAATGCGGAAATCGAGTGCGCGGACGGAGAAACGGGAGGCGTAGCGCGCCAGGATAGCCACCAGAGGCTGCGCGCTCATTACGCCGACCGCGGCCCCGGCGCCGCAGAGCAGGAGGCTTTCCGCCAACAGCATGCGACGCAACGCGCCTCTACTTGCGCCGAGCGCCACGCGGACCGCCAGTTCGCCTTCGCGGCGAACTGTCCGTGCCAGAATCAGGTTGGCGACATTGGAACACGCGATGATGAAGACCAGCCCTGAGGCCGCGAGCAGTACCAGCAGCACCGTCCGTGCGCCCGATGTGATCTCGTCGCGAAGCAATTTGGTCCCGATCTGGAAGTCCGCCTCCCGCGCATAGGCTTCGGGGTGGTCCTTCTTCATGGTCGAGTAGACGGAGAGCAACTCGGCGCGAGCCTGATCGAGGGTGACTCCGGGAGCCAGACGGCCGAAGAGCTCAGTCATGCGATGGACGCGGCCAGTGACCATGGTTGCGGAGAGATGATGCGGACTGGTGACCACGTTGGAGATGATCTCGGTATCCTGCGGATACGGGACACAAGGCTCGAGGACCCCGATCACTGTCGCCGTCCGATCACCGATGCTACCGAGGCGAACGGTTTTGCCGAGGACCGAAGGATCCTTGTGAAGAGCGGTCGTCCAAAAGCGGTATGTGAGAACCACCACACCGGCAGCCTTGGGGCCATCGTCTTGAGGTCCGATGAGGCGGCCGAGCACGGGATGAAGGCCCATCACGTCGAAAAACGTGCCCCCCACGACGCCACCCCGAATGGAACGAGGCTCGCCGAGGCCGATCATGGTGAAACCCATGGTGGAGAAGTCGCCAAACGCGCTCAAGGTTTTGACGCTTGCTTGCAAGTCCTGTATCTCGGGTACCGAAAACGTAGAGTTTTCGTCGCCGATGCCGGGGGCTTTCTGTCGTATATAGATCAGCCGGCCCTCGTCTCGGTTGACGAGTGGCTTGAGCAGGACACCGCGCACCAGCGTGAAAATCGCAGCGTTGGCGCCGATGCCAAGCGCCAAAGTGAGAATCACGGCGATCGCCAGCCCCGGGGTACGAATTAACGAGTAAGCCGCAACTCTGAGATCGCGAATGAATCGCATGTTCCTCTCCCCTTTTTCTGCAGGGGGTATGAGCATCACACCTGCCAAGACTAAGCGCCGCATTTTAAATGACTTAGTTGTGAATGGGCAGCCCCCGGCTGTCCGTTTCAGGACACCGCTATCGCAAATTCGGACACCAACCTACCGTAGCCACATTCGGGTTTTGAGGTCAGACGACAAAACGTTGAAGCGAAATCGACCGCCCCATCGCTCAATTCGACGTGGTCACCACAATATCCGGCAGATCGGAGAATGATCGAGGTGGAAGACCGGTGCGGCCCATTGGAACATGATCCACGAGTTGTCATGGACCTCGAAGGAAACGTCCGCGAGCGCGGTAGCTCTTTCAAAGCGCTTCGCAACGGTCTCGATTCGCGGAGGAATGCTCAGCCCGCAACTCATCTGCTGCGGCGGTTACGGGCTGATCAGAGCTACTTCTTGAGTTTGGGTTGCGGAGGTGCGGCCGGGGCCTCTCTCTCAACATCGTGGAATTCAAAGTGCGACTTCCCGTGCGCGATCTGGTTCTCGCCTTTGGAACTGAACGTCGGTTCGTCGGCCGGTAACAGCAGAGGTTCCTTAGTCGTGTAGGCCGCCTGATTGAAGACGCCAGCCGTTGGCGCTTTTGCCACCATAAAGGCACCGAAGGGCTTGCCTTTCACATAGGAGGTCGACAGATAGTCGGCGACCATCACCCCTGAAAACGTGTTGGGCAGCCAACTCAACTGCATTGGCCCTGCAAGCTGCTTGCCCGCGGTCCAGGTCTTACCACCGTCCTTCGAAGTGGTGAAGCCCACGTCTAGTTTGCAGGCGCTGCTGCATCCTGCGTCGGGGAAATAATAGTACGTGGAAGTCAGATGCGCGGAACCGCCCGAAGTGGATCGGTCCACGCCCAGCCCCGGAATAAAATGGTCCACCGTGCTCTTGAGCGGATCAATGGGAATCCGCACCAGCTTCGTCCATGTGGTTCCGTTCTTGGACGTACTCATGACCAAGTCATTGGTGCTGCAACCTGTGCGGAAGCTGCAGTCTGACCACACTACGTAGATCTTCCCGGAGCCATCGATGCCGGTCGAGGGAAGCGGCAGCGAAGAACTGCGCAGCCCGCTGTTATCCGGGAAAACATTGACCGGGGCAATCGTGAAGCTGCTTCCCCAACTCACACCTCCGTCGGTTGAAATGAAGGCCTGCATGTTGTTTCCGAGGAACGGCACCACCACTTGGCCGTTGGGTTGAACAAGCGGTTCGGCGCCGATGCCCGAAGCCTGGTCGGACGAAGTCTTAGCCGGGCCCCACGTAAGTCCTCCATCGGTAGACGTGCTCATAAAGACGGTGCCACTATCCCATTCCGTATAACAGTTGCCGTAGAAAGGACTCTTGGCATTGTTGTCGCACGTGATCCAGTTCTTGTCGTCGCCGCCGCTACTATCTACCGGTATGGGATTGCCCCAGTGGATGCCATCTTTGGATCGGCTGACGGCCACATTCACTCCGGAATTATCGATAGGCAGGCTCGAGAACAACCAAACACCGTGTTTCGCGTCGTAAACGATCGAGGCGTCACTAGCGGCTGAGTAGGTCCCGCCCTTGTAATTGACCGTCAAGCCGGGAAGATATCCCTGGGTCCAGGTTTTGCCGCCGTCGGTGGTTGTGGCGAACCCTAAGTCCGCGCCTCCACCGCCGGAGATACGGGCCACCTGAAACGCGGCGACCATGGTGGAGCCCCACGAATAAGTGTCCGGTTCGACCTCGGTCTTATGCTGACTTGCGGAGTTGTGAAAGCTATCAGTGCTGATCTTGACCAGGGTAAACTGCGCGTGGGCAGATCCCAACATTGCGCACAAGAGCACGACCGGCAGTATCCAGACCAGACCGGAAGACCTCTGTTGGTCGATTGAACAACTCGGGAACTTCTTATTCATCGGGATTTCTCCTCAGCCAGGGGGATTTCGCGTCCTTCGCTTCCACTTCTTGGAGAGTCGAACGGGAAGGGCATTCGCGTCTGCAACGACGTTCGATAGTAGACACGCGTGCTGACAATATATCGGCGATCGACATGGTGTCAATGCGCAGCGTTTTCACTATTCTGCGGAGGCGAAGGCGCAGCGGGTGATTCGAGGTGAAGATTGTTGCACACTGTCGCGACCAATGAAGGCGAGTGTACAATCGCTTCCCCTGTTTGGAACATAAAGGGGCGGAGCCCGCTTGGAGTCCAAAAGCTGGCAACCGGGTTGAGGAGGATCAATGAAGTTCGGGCTCAAGTATGTCGTGGCACTGGTCTTCGGTCTGGCATTCGCTCCGCATGCAGGGGCGCAGTGGTCGTCCGATCCTTCCAAGAACCTGGCCGTCGCGGACAAAGGCAAAGGGAACGATCAGGTTCAACCGAAGGTGAAACCACTGCCGGACAAAGGATGGTATGTGAGCTGGTTCGATGCCGATCCGCAGAGTCCACCGCCCGTCGGCTACGACGTTTATCTACAACGCCTCAATCCGCGCGGTGTTGAGCAGTTCCGACATGACGGCATACGTATCGCCGACTTGAGCAACAGCTCGACCGAGGACTACGGCCTAGACGCCGACACCAAGGGCAACGCTTTGCTCGCTTTCCTCGATACCCGCGAAGGTGCCAACCCACAGGTCACTGCGGCGAAGATCAGCCCGTCCGGGAAAGCTCTGTGGGGAAGGCTGGGTGTACAGCTCACCGGCGATGCCGGTTCTCACCACGCTCCCAAAATCGCTGGCTCCAGCGACGGCGGAATCGTTGTGGCGTGGACCAGCGACAGCACGGTTGTGCTCCAGAAGCTTGATGCCAGCGGCCATCCATTGTGGGGGAAGGGAATTGTGTTGAAGGAAGCCAGCTATAACTACGGGTTGGCCGACTTGCACGCTGCTGATAATAACTCCGTGATTGTTTCCTGGATTCGGGACCGTGGTTTTGGCAGCGATCGCCACATCTATGCCAACAAGCTCTCCGCGAAGGGTCAGCTTCTGTGGGGGAAAGGGCATGTGAAAGTCTTCGACAACGGCTCGCTTCAGTTTGGCGCATTTCCCTACTTCGTACCCGACGGGAAAGGTGGCGCGGTGTTCGCGTGGTACACGAACAGTCCGGTGCTTCAGTGCTTCGCCCAGCACATTCGTTCCAACGGTCGCGAGGCTTTTCCGCACAACGGCTCAGCCGCGTCGACCGACACAACGCGCGTGCGGGTCTCGCCCGCCGCTTCGTACCGGGCTAAAACCGACGAGGTGTTTCTCTTCTGGACCGAGGAAGATTCTCAGCAGGTACAAAACGGAGTCTACGCGCAAAGATTCGGCCCAGCGGGTGCACGCCTCTGGAGTGACACTGGTATACAGGTTGTGGGTCTCGGGGCGGACCAGCAGATTTTCGTGCAGAATGTACAGATCGGTAGCGGTGCTCTCACGTTCTGGGTAGATCAGCAGAGCTTCACCTCCTCCACCATTCAGGCGACTCGTCTCGACCGCAAGGGTAGCGTCGTATGCCCACAGTTAGCGGTCTCCTCGCTGCCCACGAACAAGGCCGGGCTGTCATCGGGAATTGTTTCTTCCGGACTCGCCGCTGTCGCTTTCCAGGATTACCGTATCGGCAACAGCGCCATCTACATGCAGAACGTTAACCCCGACTGCTCGCTCGGCGAGGACTTGGCACACTGAGTTGTGCATCCCAGGTTTCTCGCATGTCCCTGCGATCAGTCAGTGTTCATGAAAGCGGGACGGCGGAACCTTCGTTTCTCACACAACTTTGTCCGGGTGTGGTGGGTCCACGCCTTGCTACGGCGGGTCCATATTCTCTAGAAGGATGGGCTTGAGCCCGATCTGCAGCGTCTCGCCGGGAGGAGATATAGGAAACACAGCTCCTGTGATATCGCGATACTGAATGTATTTGGTGTCGGGCGTGTAAGAGGACGTAGTGCAAACCCCGTTCCTGCAGGTTTGAGTGGTATCAAAAACCGCTCGCGCCTGGTAGCCACCCGACCGGATCAAATCGCAGGTATAGACCGCCTTCCAAACTGTGCCTCCATTTTCAGTACATGGATAAGGCATGCTGGCACCGAGCATCCAACCCTCCACCACCCCGTAAGCCGTGCCTGCTGGCGTGATTCCCCCATTCGGGGTCCAGAGAGTGCCCCACACCGGGTTGTCCCAAGCGTACCAAGTGTCTTGCGGTATGCCGACAGACCAGTGTTCCAGAAGGCTGCGAGCCACGAACGAAGCGCGGTAGTCAGGATCCTTATTTGATTGCTGCCCTCCCCACGAGTTCTCGCTATCCCAAATCGGCTTCTTCTGCAAACCGACAGATGCCATGTTGATCTTCGTATTTACGGTCCTGAATCCAACGATCGCCTCCGGGGCATCATTCCCGACGTCGGGATATCCGTGAACGTCGATGAGATCGACGCCCTTTGGTCCTCCCTGCTTGAAATAGTCCAGCAAATAATTTGCGTCTGTCGATGAGGGACTCGCGATGAGCGCGGCGGGATCGTTGGTTCGCACCGCCTTGTATACGTGCTTCGTGAGTGTAACCATCTGCGCGATAGTTCCGGTGAACACGGTCTTCGCATTAGGCTCGTTCCAGAGTTCGTACATCGTTATTTCGCCTTTGTAGCGCTGGACCAGAGCGTTAAGGAAGGAGTCGAAAGCTGCCATCTTGCTGGCTTTCACCGTACTGGTGCAGCCCCTTTTGCAAGTGTGAGGATCGGCGGCTGCCCATTTGGGAACAAATGCGGTGGTCCAGTAGAAGGGAAGTCCATGCTGCTGCGCTGCCGCTACGTATTGGTCCAAGGTCGTCCAGTCGTATACGCCCTCTACAGATTCAATGTCCGGCCACGTCGTAAAGTCACCCTTGCCCAAAAAGCCGAAGGGCACAGAGGGGTAGACATTGCTTACGTCATACAGTGTCATTCCGAGAAACGTGGCTGGGATGGGAACGGTCTGGAACCCGTAAACGTTGTTGAACGAGATCTTCTTACTCGCAGATTGCTGCGCAGAGTCGGTGACTTTAAATGTAACCGTATACGTGTCGATCTTGTCGTTCGGAGTGCCGGAAACTGTGCCGGTCGAAGCCGACAGTTTCAGTCCCTTCGGCAAGACCCTGCTCGTGATCGTCCAGGCATAAGGGGGCGTTCCGCCACTTGCATTCAGCGTGTTGCTATACGGAAAATGGTTGTTGGAATCATCCATGCCCTTCGTGGAGATGCTCAATGCAGCAGACGGATCTTGGGCATGGGCCGGTCTGGATAGAGGCAGGACAAGTGCTGAGAAGAAGAAGACCAGCACAACGACAGAATGCATAATCCGACGCGCCGAGTCCTCGAGTTCCATTTCAGATCATCCTTGCTGGAGCATTTCCGCTTCAGTTCTGTCCGATTTAGCTTGCGGTCTTGACTTCTGAGGCAGGGGCCGAAGAGCCGAGGTCGAGCAATGAGCGATGAATCTTCGGACGGGGGCTTCTCCCTGTCAATGAGACTTTCGACCCCTTTGGCGGGTCCATAGATATTATCGAGTTGGAGCTTGGGTAGTCCTTGCCGATTCGGCCTTTCGCTGGTTTACGGCGATCCGCCGGATCTGGTCGAGCAAGGCCTGCGGCGATACGGGGCGTCCAAGAAACTGCTTCAGCAACGCCGAGGTTTCGATCTCTTCGCCGAAGCGGAGCAGGTGGTCGCTAGTCCAGCCGTACCATTGCGGATTGCCTGTTTCAAATGGACCTAATGCTTCGCGAGTGTGCTGCCGAATGTCCGCGGTGAGCATCGAACCCAGACCGTAGTTCACCATGTAGCCCGGCAGATGCACCAGTTGAACCCGCATCGCCCACCAGGAAAGTTCGGGGTGCGGAACGATGTGCAAGTAGCGGCTGGTGATTTCAGTCCACACGGCGTCGGGATCAGCCGTTGGCGTGCGCAACATACGGCATTCGAAAAGGGCCCAGGCGACATCCAGCATCACTCCCGAGAACAGGCTGCGCAGGGACGCCGCCTCCGGCGCCGCATAGCCAAGATACTTGCGCTGCCAGACCGGCTCGAAGGTGTTCCACGAGGGCACATCCGCGAATGCTTCAACGAATAGTGAATCCCCGAGATCCATGAAGGCGGGCCGGACGTGGATCGCCATCATGTGGACGGCGTGGCCGTTCTCGTGGACGAGTTCGTTGAGCAAGCCAAGTCCGCCTGTCGCATAGCTCCCGGAAACGCGCGCCACGGTTGCGCGCCACTTACCGTCGACAAGGCGGCCGCGGGTAACAAAGTCGCTATAAGCGAGAGGCGCCTTGCCAGGTCGCGCGTCGAGATCATAAAGAACACCGAGTTGCTTGAGATCCGCGCCCAGATCGCGGTAGTAGCGTTCGTTCACGGAAAGGAACAAATTTTTCGCAGTCGCCCGGCTCAGCAAGCGGTCCGCTTCTCCGCCGCGATAGTAGTAGTTCCACGGCTCGACCATCTGGCCGCCGTCCACCTGTTGCCACGTGTCCAGGATCTGCTCGAGCCAGCGCTCGACTTCCGCGGGAGACACGCCAACCGTACGCGCAACGGAGTCGATTTCTGAACCGTGTCCGGCCGCGGCCGATACGGCCAAAGGGATCAGTCGGCGATACGGGCTGTCGGCTTCGTCCTTGTTGTTCACGGCCTGCCAGAGCGGTACGAAAGCGTAAAAGAGCTTCTTACGCCTGTCCTCTTCGCCCATCTCTGCGAGCATGCCGAAGGCTGAGACTCGGGTGATTAGTTTGCCCTCGAATTCCAGGTTGTTGCCCAGTTCGGTGAAGCACGCGTAGAGGGCGCCTCGGAGCGGCTCCAGTGGCAAGTCTTTCCGGCGCGCGTCCTTGCATTCCCCGGGTAAAGACATCTCGTCCTTGAATTGCTCAGGAAAATCTTCCAGGTGACGGTGCATGACTTCGATGGCCCGTGCATCGCTCTGGGAGAGTCCGGAAACGGATATTTTGCTTAACTTCTCTACTAACTGTCTGCGTTTCTCCTGGTAGGCGCGTTCCCAAGCAGATCGATCCTTCCCTTGATACGTGGCAAACAAACCGGAATCGATCGTGGAAATAACGCCATAAGAGTCGGCGAGGTCAGCATAGACGCTTTCTGCCTCGGCGACGGCCTGGGAGGGTGGAAGGCCTGCCGCAAAGCTTGAGAGTGACAGCCCGACAAGAACCATCAGCAGCCAGCTTGAACGGACGGGGAACATGTGAGGGATGGCCTCTCCGCTGTCAGATTGGCGTGTCCGCCCGGCTTGCGCAAGAGATGCGCCAGAGACCGCGCAAAGTAAATTCTCGTCCCCACGTTAGCGGTTACAGTCGGGTGATCGCCAACGCGCTGGGTATCGCACCGCGATCTGCGGCAAATCGCATATCCTGCGCCGCTCGATCAATAGGTTGCCGAAAAGCCACTTAGGACACCGCTCGAGTCGGTGTACGCTCCAACGACCGTGTTATGGTCGTTGATCCCGTAGCCGAAAGTCCGATCGCCCCCAGGGACGCTAAACTTGTAATACTTGCCACTGTGCCACAGCGCGCCGCCGTAGGTGTCGCCGGAGCCTTCCCAGGAATAAACGATATCGCCCAGACTGTTGATGGCGGCGGCGTCCGAGTCAGGCTCGCCGGGGACATTAATAGTCTTGAAGGTCTTGCCATTGTAGCGCGACGATTCTGAATTAAAGCTCGTATCAAGCCACACCTCGGTCATCAATCCGGCGTTGTTGATCCCTCCCCCCAGCGTACTCGTAGCGCCCGGCACGTCCAGGGTGGTATATGTGCTGCCCCTCAACAGGAATCCATGCGAACCTTTCGAGTCGCCGAAGTTACCGTTAATGTCTCCGTGGTCGTTGATCCCCAGTGCTTGCGACCCGGTCGAGCGCGCCGGGCCGATGTCGCTGAACTTTCCATTCTGGTACCTGAATGCCTGCGCAGTATGGTTTGAAGTGGCGTAATAGCCCACAATCGAGCCCGCCTTGTTGATTCCGAAACAATAGGTGTCCGTGCCTTTCGGATCGTCGATTTTGGTCACCTTCCCACCGGATAGCCGGAAGCCATGCCGCACTCCACCGCTGTCGACGTACGATCCAACCATCGTACCTGCGTTATTAATGCCATAGAGGGCGGTGCTCTGCGCTCCCTGAACCTTGATGGTTTTGAACTTGAAGGTTAAGGTTGGCGTCTCCGCAGTTGCCACTACGGATAGCAGTGCCAAAATCATTGCTATGCGCACCAGACCTGAGCGGTCCTGTCTCATGGACTTCTCCTCACCAAAAGGAATAGTGGACTGCGTGATATTTGCCGGCGGAAAGGTGTTCTCAGCCGGAATGTCCGTCGCAACCTCGCAAACGGCACCGATCATACACCCATCCTGCCAGCTGGCAACATGTGCACCAACAATTTGCCATGCTGGCGCACGGTTTTGGTGAAATGGTAACTTTTCACCTAGGCGTCGCTGAGCCCGAGCCATCCGGATTGTTGATTGGAAGTATCATGTCGGTCATGAACTGCTAGTCACCTTGGGCGCGAATTCTCCTATGGGATTGCGAGCAGAACAGGGCTTAGGATGACCACCCGAACGCAACTTCCGGTATTCGGTTTTCTGTGTGCCGTGTCGATATTGTTCTGGTGGCAACCTCTGATCGCCACACTCGGCCTGGCAGTCGCGAACGAAGCCTACACGCACATCCTTCTGATTCTCCCTGTGAGTCTTGCGTTGATCCTCTCCCAGCGCACCGCATTGCGCACTATTCCCGAAAGAAGCATTGCTCTTGGCTCCACTGTGCTCCTCGTGGCAGCCTTTCTTGCCGCTGTCGTGCGATGGGGCCACACAGGTACGGCGCAAGACGTGCGATTGTCGCTGAGTATGCTTGCACTGGTGACGTGGTGGATTGGCAGTGTAATACTCTGCTTTGGACTCCAGGTATTCCGATCTTTCCTCTTTCCGCTCTGCTTTCTGTTCTGGATCGTTCCGATCCCCTCGTTCTTGCTGAATGGGATTGTGAAGTTCCTGCAGTACAAGTCCGCTTTCGCAGCGCGAGTCCTGTTCTTTATCGGCGGTGTTCCCGTCAGTCGTGATGGCATCATTCTGTCGATCCCGGGTCTTGATCTCGAGGTTGCACGAGAGTGCAGTAGTATCCGTTCGAGCATGATGCTGGTGGTTGTCACCATGGTTTTGGCCCAGTTGTTCCTGCACTCACCGTGGCGGAAGGCCTTATTGATCCTGCTATCCGTTCCGCTGGCAGTCGCGAAGAACGGACTTCGTATCTTCACGATTGGTGAACTGGCAACGCGCGTAGATCCCTCGTATCTCGATGGGAGACTTCATCGGCAAGGCGGAGTCGTCTTCTTTGTGATTTCGCTGGTGGCATTGGTTTTCCTGCTGTTGATCGTGCGGCGAAACGACTCTTCTGGGGCGCTGATGAATTCTGTGCCGGCAGAATCGAGACAGTAGTCCCCGCTGAAGCAATCTCAGAACGTGTACTCTATAAAAGCCAAGGCAAACCATCCGCAATGTCTACGGGGACGCGAAAAATCGGGAAATCCATGTCGTTTTCAGAGCGCGACCTTCATCAGGTTGGCGCCGCACTCGCTCTCGCCGCTCGAACCGAGATCATGCCGAGGTTTCGAAAGCTCACATCGACCCAGGTTCGGCAGAAGACGTCCGCACTCGATCTCGTCACCGAGGCGGATGAGGCCGCCGAGGCCGTTATAGGCGCGGCGCTGGAAAAGGCGTTTCCCGTTGCTCTCATCATTGGTGAGGAAGGCACTCACCGGAATCCGGTGCTGCTGCAGAGTGTCGCGACCGCGGAGCTGGCATTCCTCGTCGATCCGATCGACGGAACCAAGAACTTTGTATCCAATTTACCCCTGTTCGGGGTGATGGCAGCGGGGACGATTCTTGGAGAGGTCGTGGCGGGCGTGATCTACGACCCCGTGTGTGGAGACTGGGCCTACGCCTTGCGAGACGGCGGCGCGTGGATTGAGCATGAAGACGGGACACGTGTTCCATTACGAGTGGCTAAGCCGGTAGCAGTAGCGCAAATGGAAGGAGTGGTTGCCGCCACGTCTCTGCCGGAGCCACTTCGTAGCAGCGTGTACTCGAACCTGACGAAAGTGGCGGCCGTCATGTCGATGAGATGCGCGGCTCACGAGTATCGCATGGCAGCAGCTGGCTACTGCCATTTCCTCTTCTACAACCGGCTCATGCCGTGGGACCATGCGGCGGGCTGGCTCCTACACAAAGAGGCCGGAGGGTACAGCGCACATTTCGATGGCACACCGTATAAATCGACGCACCTAACCGGGGGACTGATCTGCACGCCTGACGAGGCGAGTTGGCACCTGGTACGCGCGGCGTTGCTTGAGCGCTAGCAAGGTGCGGAATCAATAGTGGCGGTGCTTGTCGCCTACCGCTCATTTTCCCGACTGCTCGATGGAGTCAACCTATGCGTCGGGTTGCGGCTCGCGAAGTGGCGTGGATCGCGTCGCGAATCTCTGTCCCTGCGAAAAGTCCCCTCCGAGGTCCCCGCTTAGCCCTTGGCTCGCAGCGCCGGAACACTCCTGCCCTTTTTCTTGTCCGGGAGTCTCTGTCATGCTGGGCTCAAGAGCATGAGAATGGCACTTCCGAAACCTTTCCAGTATCTGTGCCGTCCAACTGTCTCTGTGCTCGGCCTTCAGAGTGGCCAGTTTCTCGCCTTGTTTATGGAGCGATTCCGGCAAGACTGCGCGCTGCCAGGGTGTCAGGATGGTCGGAGCCGAGAGACTCCTTCAGATGTTCAACCGCTGAACGGGCGTTGGCGCGAGCTTCGTCCTTCTTACCCTGCGCCTCCAATATGCGGGCAAGAATAAGGTACCCTCGTCCTAGAATTCTTGAAGGTTCTCCCGGCTGTGCCGCTTCCAGAAACAAGCGCAAGGCTCGGTCCGCGTCTTGAAAGGAATCATCAAGGCGTCCCGCCGCCAGTTCGACGGCGGCCCGGCGGCCGAGCGCTCCGGGCACAAATTGTGACGACGTCTTGCCCGGCTGCGCGCCTGCTTCCATGATGCTCACGGCTTGGTTAGCGTACTGCAAGGCTGCCGGGATGTTCCCGCGTTCCAGCTCTAGAAGGGAGTGCTCAGTGGCGAGGCCGGCAAAGGCGTAGTGGCCGGGAGGCAGATCCTTGCGCAACCGGGGTTCCACCTCACCCAGCGCCGTGGCAGCGCCTGCGGGATTGTGTTGCGCCGTGTAGATCCTGGCGCGTACGAGCAGGGATTGATTGACTATCACCTCGTCGCCTGCTTTTTGGGCGATCGCGTAAGCCCGTTCTGCATAGTTCGCCGCTTCCGGCAGACGATTCAGGTCGCTGAGCACTGCGCCATAATTAAGCAGCAGCATGGGAGAGACACTCTGCTCAGACTGGTCGGTACGGCTAATATCGATAGCTCTGCGGTAAACCTTCTCGGCTTCGAGAGATCGTCCAAGTTGGTCCAGTGTCAGCGCCCAGTTATTGAGAAGAGTGCCGGCGGTTTGTGTGTTATCTCGTCCAAGTGTGACCATCAGGGTCGAGGCGCGCTCAAAGATGGGAAGGGCCTCGCGCTGCCGCCCAGCCCTTCGATACAGTTCGGCCATTTCCGTCGACACCCTCAATTCCAGCAATTCGGAGTCTAAGGGCGATTGTTTGAGGACGCGTTGCGCCTCCTGCGCGCGGGCGATCGCAAGTGAAGCATCTTCGTTATACAGAGCGACATCACTGCCACGCATCAGACAAAACAGCCTGTCAAGCGCGAATTGAGGTTCAGCGCTGAGTTCCCGCAAGCCCTCCAGGATGAGCGGCTCGGCACGAGGTAGTTGATCGCCGAGGCCGTAGATGCCAGCCAGCGCACATGAAGCCCTGGCTCTGGTGGAGCGATCGGGAAGTGTCCGCGACAATTGATAGGCGTTCTCGAGAACCGGACGCGCCGTGGCATCTTCATCCTGAGATTGATATTGTCCGCCGATTGATATCAAGAGTTGCACTCGCCCGGGGTCATTACCGTGCTGTCGTTCGACAATGCTCTGCGCGCGCCGGAGCAGGTCATCCACAGTGAAGGGCTTGCCGGAGGGTGCCGCATCGGACAGGAGAAAGGAATTGAGATCGTTCGTGGCGTCTGCCAGAGCCAGTTGCTGGATAGCGAAGTCACGCTGGGCGCGCGCCCGATAAGCTTCGACTATGGTCCCTGCTACGCCGGCCGTTACAGCGGCAAGCGCGAGCGCGGTGAGTGCAACTGCCACGCGATTGCGGCGCACGAACTTGGAGGCACGATATCTGAGCGTGTCCGGACGGGCCGTGATCGGCTGGTGTTTCAAATAGCGCTGCAGGTCCTCGGTGAAGGCTGCCACCGAGTTGTACCGCTCGAGGGGGTCCTTTTTTAGAGCCTTACGGACGATGGTGTCGAGATCTCCGCGCAGTTGGCGGCCAAGTTTGTCTGCCGTAGAGGCTCGGTTTTCGGCGGCGGATCGGGCGTCGGCGGACGCGACCACCTGGGACGGGCGCATAGGTTCGGTATCCACAATGGCCTTGACCAGGTCCGCTGTAGACCGTTGTCCTGATCCCGCCGGATGCTGTCCGGTCAAAAGCACATACAGAAGCACGCCGAGCGCATAGATATCGGTGGCGGTCGTAATCGCCCCGCCAGTGACTTGCTCAGGAGCCGCAAACTGCGGCGTCAATGCCGCACCTGCTTCGAGCGTAAGCTCGGTCGCTTCCCCACCGCCTTCGCGATCGGCTAGCAATTTGGCAATTCCGAAATCGAGCAGCTTCACCTGCCCGTCGTTTCGTACCAGAACGTTGGACGGCTTGATATCGCGATGCACCACCAGGTTTGCGTGTGCTTGAGAGACCGCACTCAACACATCCAGGAGGAGTGATATGCGTGCGTCTATTGACAGTCGGTGCTGATCGCAGTATTCGTCGATGCGCTCGCCTTGCACATATTCCAGAACGAGGTAGGGCGCCCCAACCGGCGTGACTCCTGCGTCGATTAGTTCCGCAATATGCGGGTGCGCGAGCCGGCCAAGGATGCTGCCCTCGCGCTTGAAGCGTTCCGCGCTCGTCTGGGAAGCGAGTGCGAAATTCAAAAACTTGATGGCTACCTGCCGCTGGAAACGCCCGTCACTCCGTTCCGCCAACCACACGCTACCCATGCCGCCATGGCCAACTTCCGAGATCAGGGTATATGCACCAATGGTTTGCCCGGCCAAGGACGAATCATTCCCGGGGCGCGCCGGACGGCCTTCGAGGAAACGCTCCTGGGCTAGATCTCGATGGTCATCGAGGAGTTTCTCTACCAGATCTGCCAGGTCAGAGCGTGTGCTCCGAAGGCCCGCCAGCCAGGCCGCGCGGTCCCCGTCGCTGAGCGACAGTGCATGATCAAGGTAAGGACTGACTTCCTGCCAGTGTTCCGGCGTCAGCGTAGACATGATTAACTCTCCAGATCGGAGCGAATCGTACGGTGCAGGTAGATGCGAGCCTTTTCCCATTGCCGTTGGGCAGTCCGCTCGGACATCCCCTTCATGGCCGCAATCTCCGCAAACGTCAATCCACAAAAGAACTTCAGGTCGACAATTTCCGCCAGCGCTGGTTCGGCTTTGGCGAGTTCATTCAACGCCTCACTGATACGAACCAACTCCATATGATCCACCGGATTCTCGACTTTTCCCTCCAGCGAAGTGATCTCAAAGAGGCCCCCTCGTTTCTGGGCCTGGCGGCTGCGGGCATGGTCGATGATCAATCCGCGCATCACCCGGGCAGCGTAACCCATGAAGCGAGCACGGTCCGGAAACACGGCGCCTTCGTTCCCAGCCATCTCTATATACGCCTTGTGTAGCAGAGTCGTCGCACCGAGGCTGAGCGGAACTCCCTGGCGTGACAATTCGCACTTTGCTAACCGGCGTAGTTGGGAGTAAAGCGCACTGAACAACGCATCCGCAGCCGACTGGTCGCCCCGCTCGGCCGCTTCCATCAACGAAGTGAGCGTGGAATCCAACTGCCCCCCTGCAACCTGGCCCCGACCCGTCAAGGCTTCAGGCGTGTCCATCATTGTAATGACGCCGTCAAGCCCGCGTGGTCTGTGGGCAGAACGGAAGGGTCGCCGGAGATTCTTCTTCAAGGTACGGATTGACACGGCCTTCAGGCAGTGGAGCGGTGATTCCTGGGGCGCTGGCGTTCTACCCCGATTACCCGCCTAAAGAAATTTTCTACTCCGTGTCGTCTTTTGTCCGCAGTTTCCGATTTCCTCTACAGAGAGCAGGAATAACCGGTTTCCCGGTTCCCTATATGCTCTCGAATTCTTTCAGTCAAAACAGGAGGATGGTATGAGGCGCACAAAGTTCTGCATCTGGGTTGTTCTGCTGTGGATTTGCCCCATGCTTTCAGTCTCTGCTCAGCAAGCGGCTCTGGCCGCGGCGAATGCAGTCGTGCCGCCAGTCATGAAGTTCGGCGGCGTTCTAACCGACGTGAATGGGAAACCCCTGACCGGCACGGTAGGCGTGACTTTCGCTCTCTATAAAGACTCCCAGGGCGGTGCGGCGCTTTGGATGGAAACTCAAAACGTAACCCCAGACAAGACCGGGCACTATTCGGTGATGCTGGGTTCTACCACCAGCCAGGGACTGCCCTCCGAAGTGTTCAGCTCCGGCGAAGCTCGCTGGCTCGGCGTGCAGGTGCAAGGGGAGGCTGAGAAACCACGTACGCTGCTTATGAGCGTGCCCTATGCGCTGAAGGCGGCAGATGCGGAAACCATTGGCGGTCTGCCGGCGTCTGCCTTCCTAAAAGCTTCTGAGCCTGGGTTGACACCGGCGGCTAAAACCAGTTCGATGGCCGCAGGAATAAGCGGTGGGGGCACTGCCAACCACATCACCAAGTGGATCACGGCGACGCAGTTGGGGAACTCCAACATCTTCGATGGCCCCAGTGGCAAGGTGGGAATCGCGACCACGTCCCCGGGAGCTACGCTCGATGTTAACGGTTCGGCCATCGTGCGGAGCAATGCAACGGTCAATGGCACCATGAATGTGAACGCGGTCAATGCGAACACCTCAATCACGGGGCTCACCGCACTGTTTGGTTTCAGTAACAGTGGCATCGGCACGGTTGGCGTAAGCAATGGGACCGAAGGCGTCTTGGGCCAGGGCACCACCGGGGTTTATGGACAAGGTACCAGCGGCTATGGAGTTTTTGGGACCGTAGGGTCTTCCGGAATCGACGGTCTTCACGGAGAAACAGATAGCGGATTCTCCGGCGTGGCGGGCCTTAACCTCAACAATAATAGTGGTTACGGCGTGTTCGGTCAGGCCCAGAGCCCCGGCGGCATCGGAGGAGGATTCTACAATATCTCCACTGGCGATGCTCTGTTTGCCTATAACCAGAGCGGAGGCTGGGCGGGGTTTTTCGATGGCGATGTCGACGTTGACGGTAACCTTTCCAAAGCTGGTGGGTCGTTCAAGATCGATCACCCTCTGGATCCGGCAAATAAGTACCTCTACCACTCTTTCGTCGAATCACCGGACATGATGAATGTCTATAACGGCAACGTGACGACGGACGCTAATGGCAGCGCGGTCGTAAAGCTGCCTGACTGGTTCGAGGTCTTGAACCGTGATTTCCGTTATCAGCTCACAGTGATTGGCCAGTTCGCGCAAGCCATCGTAGCGGGCGAGGTTTCCAACCACCAATTCTCGATCAAGACAGACAAGCCAAGCGTGAGAGTTTCCTGGCAAGTGACCGGCATTCGGCAAGACGCTTGGGCGAACGCTCATCGTATTCCCGTGGAAGCATCCAAGGCACCGGCGGATCAGGGATTTTACCTACATCCTGAGCTCTTCGGCGCGCCAATAGAGAAGTCTATCGCGGTGGCACACCACCCGATGATTCTCAAGGTGCAGAAGCAAGCGGCAGCCAAACTGAAGACCTCAACCAAATAGTGGAGGAGATCCCCATCCTTGGAGTAATCAAGGGTGGGGATTTTAGCTCTTGGGTAGCATAGAGATGTCACAATCCACACCGGCTCTCGATTGCGATGGGAAGCCACGCTACAAGCGTGCGAAGAAATCATCAGCTGGCAACAAAGGTCGTTTGTGCCACCCGATTTCTCTATACCTCAGACTGGCTGGCGGACCTCAGCGGAATCCAGAGTAGAATTTTGGTTTTGAGCAATCTCAGGGAGCAAAGCTGGATGAGAGTGCACCTTCGCAAACCTCCACGTAGACCCACATGCTTAAACGCCTGATCTTCTTCGGGCTCGCACTTGCGCTGTTTCTAGCGTCCGCCGTGGCTTATTGCCGCTGGTCCGGACAGATCCCCGGGCCTCTGGTACGGCTTTTGTTGGGTCATGTGAAGCTGCCGCCAGGCTTCAGGATTCAGTTGTACGCCAGCGGTGTGCCAAATGCCCGCTCCATGACCCTCGGAGCCAATGGCACCGTGTTTGTCGGGTCCCGCAGGGCAGGCAAGGTCTATGCGGTGGTCAACCGTGATCAAAGGAATGAGGCTGACCAGGTCATAACAATGGCCCGCAATTTGAATCTGCCGAACGGCGTAGCGTTTCTCGACGGCGCACTTTACGTTGCGGAACTGAATCGCGTGCTCAAGTACGACGGCATTGAGGCCAAACTGAGGAATCCTCCCGCTCCAGAGGTGGTGAACGCCAGTTTTCCAGGCGATCTACACCATGGCTCGAAGGTCGTTCGCTTCGGGCCTGACGGTTGGTTCTATATAGCCGTTGGGGCGCCATGTAATGTCTGCGAGTTGAAGGACGAACGCCGCGGCACAATCATGCGAATGCACCCGGATGGATCAGGACTGGAAGTCTTTGCGCGAGGTGTCCGAAATTCCGTCGGGTTTGATTGGGACTCAGAGACGAAAGAACTCTGGTTTACCGACAACGGACGCGACGGGATGGGCGATGATGTTCCTCCTGACGAACTGAACCGCGCGCCCCATTCTGGAATGCATTTTGGTTTCCCGTATTGCCACGGAAAAGATCTCCCGGATCCCGAGTTCGGCCGGAACCACAACTGCAGAGAGTTCTCGGCGCCTGAGTGGGAACTCCCGGCGCATGTGGCTGCTCTGGGGATGCGCTTTTACACGGGCAACATGTTCCCCAGCGCTTACAGGAATCAGATTTTTATTGCGGAGCACGGCTCCTGGGACCGCAGTGTGCCGACGGGGGACCGGGTCAGTCTGGTCAAACTGGAGGACCACCACGCCAAAGGATATGAAGTATTTGCGGAAGGCTGGCTCTTGGGACCGATCAAATGGGGCCGCCCAGTGGACGTACTCATCATGCCCGACGGCGCTTTGCTTGTGTCGGACGACTACGCTGGAGCGATCTATCGGATCAGCTATCAACCGTAGGCAGGTGTCCCTTTCAAACCAGCGACGCGAAGACTGACATATCCATGATTTCTCACGCTTACTCCCGAGAGAGCCAGTACGTCTTCCGGACCAGATTACGAAAGTAATTGTCCCCCCTGCCGCTGGAGAGCATGACTGTTGGTTCTCTGGACTTGTCTAAATCCCATGGCAGATAATTGTCCCATGCGGAGAGGACGCGAACTCTGTGTGCGCTACGTGGGTACGCTGCTGGCTGCTCTCGCTGTGCTCTCGCTAATAGGCTGCGTGGGCGCCTCGTCGAATTCTTCGTCTTTACAAAATAGCAATAATCCTGCCGCACAACTCACCCTCAATCCGTCGACCATGAATTTTGGCAGCATCGCGGTTGGCAACAGCAGCAGTCAAAACGCGACGTTGACGGCGGGCAGTTCCAATGTGGCAGTGAGCTCGGCTGCCTGGAATGGTCAGGGATACTCGGTGAGCGGCATTACATTCCCTGTGACTGTACCCGCAGGTCAGAGTGTTCCTTTTACCGTGACCTTTGCGCCTCAAACGGCGGGGGCCTTGTCGGGTTCAATTTCCTTCGTTAGCAACGCATCGAATTCCCCAACCGTAGAAAGCCTGACCGGAACTGGCACGCAATCGGCGCACAGCGTCAGTCTCAGCTGGGTTCCCAGTACCTCTCAGGTGCTGGGTTACAACATCTATCGCGGAACGCAGTCCGGAGGACCGTATTCCAAGCTGAACTCTGCCCTGCAAGCAAGCCCAAGTTTCAGCGACGCAGCGGTTCAGTCGGGTGCAACATACTTCTACGTTGCTACCGCCGTAGGCACGGATTCTGTGGAGAGTGTTTATTCCAATCAGGCCACGGCTGTAATCCCGAACCCCTAAAAAGCTTCTAACCAAACCTTGCTGCACTCATTCGCGGCGGTGTTAATCGCAAACAAGTCGTAGTGACGCGCCGAACAGCCAAGCCAATTCTTGCCGGTTTCCAATACATTGAACTGCTACAGGCTTTAGGGTGTCGGGATTGCTGCTGGCACTTCGTTGGAGTAGCCACTCTCCAGGCCGCCTGAGTCAACCGCCGTGGTTACGTAGTAGTAGGTTTGTCCTGCTTGCACAGTGCTGTCGGTGTAGCTGGTAAGCGCATCCAGCGCCGTGTTCATCTTCGTGTACGGCCCGCCCGTCTTTGCACCACGATAAACGTTGTATCCGACGACCACCGAGGTACTGGCATTCCACGACAGATCAACGCTGTGTTGGGGAGGATTTATGCCGGTTCCTGATAGAGATTGGATGCCGGGTGAATTAACGGCACTACTGACAAACGAGATATTGCCCGATGCGCCGCCGCTCATTTGGGGCGTAAATGCAGCCGTGAAAGAAGCGCTGTGGCCGGCGGCAATCGTCAGGGGGAAGGACACCCCGCTGAACGTAAATTCTGAACTACTGGACGTGCCCGAAGAGATTGTTACACTGGAGCCCGTGGCAGCCAACGTTCCGCTTTGACTCTGGCTGTTGCCGACGGCAACATTTCCGAAGTTGATCGAACTGGGGGAGACAGTCAGCTGCCCCGGACTGGTGCCGGTGCCGGACATAGGCACGATCAGGTTCGGATTAGTGGCATCCGAGACGACGGAAATGCTGCCACTGGCAGCTCCGTTCGAGGTTGGAGCGAATGTAGCGCTGAAGGTAAGGCTTTGACCTGCCGTAAGCGTCTGTGGTGGATTCAATCCGTTGAGAGCGAACCCCGACCCTGACGATGTCGCTTGAGTAATAGTCACACTCGAGCTCCCGGAGTTGGTCAGCGTTTCAGACAGCGTCTGACTGTTGCCGATCTGCACTATCCCAAAGTTGATACTCGATGGGTTTGGGATGAGTGAACCCGCCACAGCTCCTATGCCCGAAAGAGGCACAGTGAGGGGCGAATTAGCTGCGTTGCTGATCACGCTCAGGTTCCCAGCGAAACTTCCCGCCGCTTGCGGTGTGTAGCGGATGGAGAACGTAGTGCTCTGACCAGTTGCCAGAGTCAAAGGCAAGCTCAGTGCACTGGAACTGAATCCCGCTCCGCTAGCGGTCACCTGAGAAAGAGTCACACTGGAGCCACCGGAGTTGGTCAGGGTTGCGGATTGGCTCTGGCTGGCTCCGAGTTGCACGGTGCCAAAATTGAAGCTGGATGGACTGACCTGCAATTGACCTGCAGTTGTAGCCGAAGTGGAAGCGCTACTCGAAGAGCCTTTGCCCGCGCTAACTCCCTGGCATCCCAGCATTGACAGAACGAGGACGAGGACCATCGCCTGCGACAAGACAAGGCCTCTCGGGTGGAGATCGATCACTGGCTGACCTCACTTCACGGCCGTACTCGCCGGGTACAGCGGGGGGATGCGGACTATCACAATTCTGCTCTTCTCGGGATGAAGGGGACCAGATCTCAAAAGGAGCTAGCAATCCCCGACGACGATCAGTCCAGCGGGTTAGGTTACCTGCCCGGTCGGACATCCTCCCCAGCATTGGATTCGGTGCTGGTATGTCTGGTCGGACAGTGCCCTTTCGTGTACTAGCAAGGATGTTTGGCCTGGTGTAATCATGCACCCACGCGCAATGAGGGACGTGATGGTCCAACCCGACAATGTTCCTTCGATATCGGATCAGAAGCGGAAGCACACTCGGTTCCCCTTGAACTATCCCGTCCAGCTGAAATTCGGTGGCGGCGCTGACCTACAAGAATTGGAAGCCATCAGCAACAACATCAGTTTGGGCGGCATCCTGCTACAGGCTCCCATGCCAGTTCCGCAGAACTGCGATGTGGAGTTCGTGATGACAGTTCAGAAAGGCAAAAAGGGCCGACCGATTCGCCTCAGAGGCGCCGGACGAGTAGTGCGCCTGGAACAGCACTCGTCGGGAAGAGGGTTTGGGATCGCGATCAAGTGCAAGAGCCCCATTTACCGGATTTTCAGCCAGATTCGCCCCTTCCTCGCGTGACCCTCATTCATCTTCTCAGCAGATGATTCTCTTTCGGCCCGCCATACTGGTTGTCTTGGCTGTGGCAGCACATTTGCTTGATCGGATTAGAATCCTCACCCATCTCTGCTGACTCGCAGTTCTCGGCGGCAAATCTTCAGGTTGTTCGATCACCCACAGCGTTGGCACTGCATTTTTCCGCTTTCCCGACGTCGCGGTCGATCTCAACTGACGAATCGATGCGCAAACTCGGTAGTGGGTCAGTTTGATTTCCACAGGGTATCGCATCTCGGCTGAATCCGTGGCATCATGGGTTCATGCCAAAAGGTTCAGGCCGAAAACTGGACTTTGCCGAAAGAGCACTCTGCAC